>LZQR01000053.1_pt1 | contig 30855 bp, 36 predicted proteins | sample 768601 | NCBI WGS metagenome assembly LZQR01 (sample SAMN05207299, study PRJNA324521) | oil field metagenome | isolation source: sample BH-FW-24 from oil reservoir | place: India: Bombay High | collected 2015-12-04
CGGCTTGGCGTGCGGTCCGGGCGCCCAGTATGGCAGGATGACGCTCGCCAGCAGGAAGGTCCCCAGCACGCCGGGCAGGGCGGCAGGGGCGAGAAAGGCGGTGTGTTGCGCCATAGGCCTTGAGCTCCGCAAGGCCGGAGACGAGGTCGCCCGCCTCGGCGCGCAATGTGCTGGCCTCGCCTGTCAGGTCCTGACCGGCTTGGCGTGCGGTCCGGGCGCCCAGTATGGCAGGATGACGCTCGCCAGCAGGAAGGTCCCCAGCACGCCGGGCAGGGCGGCAGGGGCGAGAAAGGCCAGGATGACGCTCGCGAACACGGCGCCGGTCACAGCAGCGGTCACCGGCGTGACAAAGCGCAGATAGAGACTGTCGAGCGCGTCCACATCCTGTGTGACCCGCGAGAGGAGGTCGCCGCCGCGCATGCGACCCAGCCGGGCCGGCGCCAGCGGTGCAACCGTATCGAACACCCAGAGCCGGAGGCGCGCCAGAATCCGGAACGTCGCTTCATGGGTGACCATGCGTTCGGCATAGCGCCCGACCGTGCGCCCAAGCGCAAAGCCGCGCACGCCGCCCGAGGCGAAAAGATAGTTGAAGGCGCGACCGGCGCCGGCCAGTCCCGCGACGCGGACGCCGTGATGAACCAGCCCGACAGGGACAACAGTCCGATGCCGGCGAGCAGGGTCAGGGCGGCGAGAGCGGCGCCCAGGCGCAACCACCAGCGATCCGGTCTGGCGAGACCGAGGAAGAATCGCAGATCGCTCATGCCGCGTCCTCCATCTGGAGTTCAATCACCTGGTCCGCGAGGGCGCGAACGGCGGGGCTGTGCGTGGCGATCACAATGGTGCGTCCGGCGCTGATGCGTTTGAGCGCCTCCAGGAAGCGCCCTTCGCTTCGCCATCAAGATGGGCGGTGGGTTCATCCAGAAGAACGAGCTTCATATCGACCGCCCAGGCGCGCGCCAGAGCAAGGCGCTGCGCCTGCCCTCCCGACAGGCCATAGCCCTTTTCTCCCACTCGGGTTTCCAGCCCGTCTGGCAGGCTGGCGGCGAAATTCATGACGCCGGCGGTTTCTGCGGCCGCTGTGATGCGCTCCAGAGGCAGGCTTTCGTCAAACAGGCTGATATTCTCGATGAGGTCGCCGAAGAACACGTGTGGGCGCTGGGAAATCCAGGCGGCCTTGCCGATCAGGGGCGTGCGGGTCGCGTCTCCATCCACAAGGATCGCGCCCTCAGTCAGGGGCGCATATCCCAGCAGCATTTTCAGGGCTGTGGACTTGCCCACGCCTGAAGGTCCCCACAGCGCTGTGATCTGTCCGGCAGGCGCCTCGAAACTCAACGGGGCAAGGCCGCGCCTGCCATCCGCATACACCGAGCCTGCTTCCCGGAATGTCAGCGCGGGCGCCGTCTCGAAGCTCTGGGAGCGGAACAGGATTTCCGGGCTCTCACCGGCCAGGTGGGCGTCGCGGATGTGATCGCGCTCGGCGTTCAGCGCCTCAAGCGCCGCCATGGAGTCTTCCGGCCCGTCAAAAAGGGGGGCGAGCGCCTCCGCCCCCGCTTCTGCATCCGCCCGATCATGATAGGCCGCTGAAAGGCGACGCAGAGGCATGTAGAATTCAGGAGCCAGGATCAGACAGAACAGGCCCGTCTGAAGCGTGATTATTTCGCCCGCATCGAAGGGCAACTCGCCCAGCAGCGAAAAGCCGATATAGATGGCGGATCCGGCGACGGAGACAGCGGCGAAGAATTCCAGGACACCGGAGGACAGGAACGCCATCGCCAGCACTTTCATGGTGCGGCGGCGGAAATCGTCGGAGGCGTCGGCCAGGCCATCGCGTTCACGCCCGGCGGCGTTGAACGCATTGAGGGTTTCCAGGGCGCGCAGCCGGTCATTGAACCGGCCTGCGAGCCGCTGCAGCGTGGTCAGCTGGTCCTTGGACGCCGCAGCGGCGCCGGCGCCGACCAGCGCCATGAAGACGATCAGCAGCGGCGCCGTGACCAGGAAGATCAACCCCACCACATAGCTCGCCGAGAAGGCCGCCGCCATGATCACGAGCGGGCCCGCCATGACGACGCCCATGAGCGGGCGATAGCGGCCGAAGAAACCGTCAAGCTTGTCGACGGCGTCGATCAGGGAAGAGGCGGTTGCACCTGAATCCGCACGCTCGACATAGGAGGGACCACGCTCGACCAGCCGGCGTGCAGCGAGGGAGCGCACCGTGCTGCGAACCTTGAGAGAGGCGAGAACGCCCATGCGGGTCTCGGCCGCCTGCAGAACGGCGCGCAGGACCGCGCAGACCAGCGCCAGACTCAGTCCGGGCCAGACAGGCTGAGCGTTCACGAGGGCGCTGACCGCCCACGCGGCGCCCCAGGCGAACCCGATGAAGACGGCGTACTGCGCCGCGCCGAAAGCGGCGCCCAGTCGTGTCAGGCCGGACGCCGGCGCCCCCCAGGCTTTCAGATAGGCGGCCAGCCGGGCCTTGCGGGCTTTCTGGGCGGCCTTGATGTCCGCAGCGGACAAATCAGTGTTACTCATGACCCCCGACATACACGCCCTTGTCCGGATTGAAGTGCGACCGCTCGTCCCATGCGACACCTTGCAGACGATACAAACTAACGCGCTTGGATCATAAAGACATCGGCTGCGCCCGAGGGCGTATTCTTTTAACCGCTGCCGCAAGGCATTGGAGGGTGACATGGTCGACATGACCGTTGTGGAGCTGTCGCGCTGGCAATTCGCGCTGACAGCCATGTATCACTTCCTCTTTGTACCGCTCACACTTGGACTGTCCATCATCCTCGCCATCATGGAGAGCGTTTATGTGATGACAGGGCGTCAGGTCTGGCGGGACATGACGAAGTTCTGGGGCACCCTGTTCGGCATCAATTTCGTGCTGGGCGTTTCCACCGGGATCACCATGGAATTCCAGTTCGGCATGAACTGGTCCTATTACTCCCATTATGTGGGCGACATCTTCGGCGCCCCGCTAGCGATCGAGGGCCTGATGGCCTTCTTCCTGGAGGCGACGCTGGTGGGCCTGTTCTTTTTCGGCTGGGACCGGATGAGCAAGCTGGGGCATCTGGCCGCCACCTGGTTCATGGCCATCGCCACCAACCTGTCGGCCCTGTGGATCCTGATCGCCAATGGCTGGATGCAGAACCCGGTCGGGTCCGAATTCAATCCCGACACCATGCGCATGGAAGTCACCGACTTCATGGCGGTGCTGTTCAACCCGGTCGCCCAGGCGAAATTCGTGCACACCGTGTCGGCGGGATATGTGACCGGCGCCCTGTTCGTGCTGGCCATATCGGCGTTCTTCCTGCTCAACCGCCGCTTTGTCGGTTTCGCCAAGCGCTCGATGACGGTCGCGGCCGCCTTCGGTCTGGCGGGCGCGCTGTCGGCCGTGGTTCTGGGGGATGAGAGCGGATATGCGCTCACCGACAACCAGAAGATGAAGCTCGCAGCGCTGGAGGCCATGTGGCACACCGAGGAGGCGCCGGCGCCTTTGACGGTTGTGGGCTTTCCCAATCGGGAAACCCATGAGACCGAGCACGCCATCGAGATCCCCTGGGTGCTGGGTCTGATCGCCACGCGGTCACTGGACACGCAGGTCGAGGGCATCTTGCCGCTGGTCGCTCATGCCGAGACCCGCATCGAGAACGGGGTTCGGGCCTATGACGCGATGATGCGCCTGCGCGAAGATCCCGATGACGCCGTCGCGATGACCCAGTTCCAGGAAGCCAAGTATGATCTGGGCTATGCCATGCTTCTGCGCCGCTATGTGGAAGACCCGCGCGATGCGGGGCCGGAGCTGATCGCCCAGGCGGCCATGGACACCGTGCCCAATGTGGCGGTGATGTTCTGGAGCTTCCGACTGATGGCGGGGCTGGGTTTCTACTTCATCGCCCTGTTCGGCACGGCCTTCGTGCTGAGCTCGCTGCGCAAGCATGAAACCCGCTGGTTCCTGAAACTGGCGCTGGTCTCGTTGCCTCTGCCCTGGGTCGCCGCGGAGCTCGGCTGGCTGCTGGCCGAGTATGGCCGCCAACCCTGGATCATCGAAGGCGTGCTGCCGACCTTTGAAGGGGTGTCGAGCCTGCATCCGACCCAGATGATCCTGACAATCGTCGGCTTCACCGCGCTTTATGGCGCGCTGGCTGTGGTCGAGGTCACCCTGATGATCAAGTACATCCGCCGCGGACCCTATCCTGACGGTCCGGCGCGTGGATCATCCTGAAACGCCAGGGCGGTTTCGAACCGCTGCCGGCTGAATAGGGAGGAGAGACCATGGACATTCCTCTTTCATACGAACTGTTGCGGGTGATCTGGTGGGCGCTGCTGGGCGTGCTGTTGATCGGGTTCGCAATCACCGACGGTTTTGATCTCGGCGTGGCGGGGCTTTTGCCCTTCGTCGCCCGGACCGATACCGAACGCCGCATCGCGATCAACACGGTGGGTCCGACCTGGGAAGGCAATCAGGTCTGGCTGATCCTGGGCGGGGGCGCGATCTTCGCGGCCTGGCCGCTGGTCTACGCCGTCTCCTTCTCGTCCTTCTATCTGGCGATGTTCGTGGTTCTGGCCGCGCTCATCCTGCGTCCGGTGGGCTTCAAATACCGCTCCAAGCGGGATGATCCGCGCTGGCGCAATTTCTGGGACTGGGCGCTGTTCACCGGCGGCTTCGTTCCGGCGCTGATCTTCGGCGTCGCGGTGGGCAATGTGCTGGTTGGCGCGCCCTTCCGGATGAATGACGACATGCGCATTTTCTGGGACGGCAACTTCTTTGGCCTGCTCAATCCGTTCGCGCTCCTGTGCGGGCTGTTGAGCGTGACCATGCTGTTCCTGCATGGCGCGGCCTGGCTGTCGATGAAGGCGGAGTACGGCCCGGTGCGCGATCGCGCGCGGACCTTCGCGCCGATCTTCGCCTTCGCTTCGATCATCCTCTTCGCCCTGGCCGGCGCGTGGGTGGCGTTCGGGGATCTGGCTATCAGGTGACCAATACGGTCGCCCCTGACGGGCCAGCCAATCCGCGACTGACCGAAACCGTGCGGGAGGGCGGAGCCTGGCTGAACAATTACGGGCGCTATCCGTGGATGATCCTGGCGCCGGTGCTGGGCTTTGGCGGGGCGGCGCTGGCGCTGTTCGGACTGCGCTCGAACTCCGAGGCGATGACCTTTGTCGGCTCCAAGCTGTCGGTGGTGGGCATCATCTCGACGGTTGGGCTGTCGATGTTCCCGTTCATCCTGCCTTCGAGCATCGATCCCAACGCCTCACTGACCGTGTGGAACGCCTCTTCCAGCCACACGACCCTGTTCGTCATGCTGATCGTGACGGCGATCCTGTTGCCGATCGTGCTGGCCTATACCGCCTGGGCGTTCAAGGTGATGTGGGGTCGGGTCACGACCGAGCAGGTCGAGAGCGGCGATTACTACTAGGACAAGGAGAACAGACGATGTGGTATTTCACCTGGATTCTGGGCCTTGGACTGGCCTGCGCTTTCGCGATCCTCAACGCCATGTGGCATGAGCTGGCGCTGAGCGACACCGGAGACACCGGCAGCTCGGACGAGGCTTTCTGAGCCTTGGCGACGACCAGAAACAGAACAGCCCGGACCTCAGGTTCGGGCTGTTTTGCATGAAGCCGATACTGCGATCAGGCGGCTTCGGTGTCATTGGCCGGGCTGGGCGCGGCGCCTTCGTCTTCATCCGCGAAGGTGCGCACCTTGATCGGGCCGTCCCAGTCGCGCAGCAACTGCTGCTTTTCCTCAGCCGTGATCTCCACGTGCGCCCCATGCAGATACCAGCGTCCCGCATCATCGCGCACCGGAATTTCCGTGGTGCGCCAATGAGAGACCGGGTCCCCCTCATTGTTGTAGGTCCAGGTCACCTGCATGGAGGCGATCCGCCCCGAGAACGCGCCGAGATCGAGAAAGGCGTCGAGAATCTCGATCACGTCCGAATTCGAGGACTCAAGGACCTCGCCAGGCGCCAGGCGATGGAAGGGCGTCCCGTGATCGCGCAGGGCCTCGCTGACCGTATCGACAATGATCTTGCCGTCCACTTCAGCCAGCATGCTGATCAGGTGGGGCGAATGGCTGATCGTTGTGCGGAAGTGCTCGAACAGCGGACGATGCTCGGGTTCCTGCAGCAGGCGTTCGAGCTTCGCTTCCAGCTGCGAGGAGGGCGAGGCTGTGGAATTTTCCAGGCGCGACACATAGGCCTGGCTCACGCCAAGCAGATGCGCCGCCGCTTCCTGTTTCAGGCCGGTGCGCTGACGAAAAGCTCTAAGCTCTTTTCCCCAATTCATAATATTAGACCCATTCAAAGGTGCGGAGCGTTGGAAGGCGTTTATTGAATCTGACTCAGTCACTTATCCGGTCATATTCGCAATAGTGCTGCACTGCAACGCATTGGCGGTTGAAAAATGCGGCTGCCACATGCCGAGCCGAACTTGACCGGACGTTTTCGAGCCGTACTGTCGCCCCAACTAAACCGCCAATGGCGGATACGAGGGAGGATACTGATATGGGCTTGTGGTCGACGATCCGTCGCGAATGGTTTTATACGACGCAGTTGGTGCGCATGCTGGGCGCACTCAAGAAGATCACGCCTGACTCAGAGTATCTGACCCCGGACCTGTTCGAAGACAGCGTCGACAAGCACGCTCAGCGCACGGCCTTCATCACCGAGAGCGGCGTCGAGATCAGCTACGCCCAGTTTGACCGCTATGCGAACCGCGTCGCCCATTGGGCGCTGGCGCAGGGCGTGAAGCCGGGCGACACGGTCGCGCTCTACATGGCCAACCGCTGGGAATACGTCGCCATCTGGTTCGGCCTGTCCAAGGTCGGCATCATGGGCGCCCTCCTCAATAACCAGATCACCGGCCAATCCCTCGCCCATTGCATTGACGTCTCCGAAGCCGCCCATGTCATCGTGGAAGGGGAGCTCGCAGAGCAGTATGAGACCGCCTGCGCGCTCATCAATTGCAAGCTGACCCCATGGGTCAGCGACGGCAAGCAGGCCAAGGCGCCAGGCGGCCAGGATTTCGATGCGGCTCTATCCGGTCAGTCCGATGTGCGTCCGGACCGCTCCTATCGCGCGCATCTTAAGGCGTCTGATCCGTGCATGAAGATGTACACCTCTGGCACGACCGGTCTGCCCAAGGCGGCGATCGTGGCGCACACCCGGGCGCTGTATTATCTTCAGGTCTTCGGGGTCGCCGGTCATGCCGACAAGGATGACCGCATGATGATGGTGCTGCCCATGTATCACGCCACGGGCGGGCTGTGCGGGGTCGGTGCGGCATTGTCGTTTGGCGGCGCGGTCATCGTGCGCCGGAAGTTTTCCGCCACCCGATTCTGGCAGGACGCCACTGACACCGGCGCAACCATGCTGATGTATGTGGGCGAGCTGTGCCGTTTCCTCGTCGCCGCCGAACCCAATGAGTGGGAAAAGAAGCACAAGATCCGCATCGCTATCGGCAATGGCCTGCGCCCGGATGTCTGGCCGCGCTTTGTCGAGCGCTCCGGCATCCCGCGGATCATGGAATTCTATGGCGCGACCGAAGGCAATGTCGGCCTGATCAACCTGGATTCCAAACAGGGCGCGATCGGACGCGTGCCGCCGCACCTGTCCAAACGCTTCAACATCAAGCTCGTCAAGTTCGACATGGACGAGGAAGCGCCGATCCGCGACGCAACGGGCGCTGCATCGAATGCAAGCCGGGTGAAGTGGGCGAGGCGATTGGTGAAATCCGTCCCGATGACGCCCGCTACCGCTTTGACGGCTATGGCGATGAGGAAGCCACAAAGAAGAAGATCCTGCGCGACGTGTTCAGCGAAGGCGATCTGTACTTCCGCACCGGCGACCTGATGAAGCGCGACGCCCAAGGCTATTTCTACTTCATCGACCGGGTGGGCGACACCTTCCGCTGGAAGTCCGAAAACGTGTCCACCAATGAAGTCGCCGAAGTCTTTGGCACTCATGAAAAAGTCGTCCAGGCCAATGTCTATGGCGTTGAAGTGGCGGATTATTCGGGCAAGGCCGGCATGGTGGCGCTGGTCGCAGAGGAGGGGCTCGATCTCAACGCCCTGCATGCGCACGTCCACAAGGAGCTGCCTCATTACGCCCGCCCGCTCTTCCTGCGGCTGAGCAAGGAGACCCAGGACGAGAACACGACCGGGACCTTCAAGCTGAAGAAAACCGATCTCGTCAAACAGGGCTGGGATCCCGAGCTGATCGCCGATCCGGTCTTCTTCGATGATCCTGATCAGGACGGCTATGTGCCTCTGACGGCGGAAATGCGCGCCCAGATCCTGTCGGGCGAGAAGCGGGTCTGATCATGACGCTGATGCCGGAAGACATACTGGACTTCTGGTTCGAGGAGGCTGGCCCGAAAGCCTGGTTCACGGTGGATGCGGCGTTTGACGCCCGGGTGCGCCGAAAACTGGGGCCGGCCTGTCACAGCTTTCTGCAGACCCGGTCCGTGCTGAACCATCCCTGGCTGGTCGAGCCCGACAGCGCCCTGGCGTTGGTGATTCTGCTCGACCAGGCCCCCCGCAATGTCTGGCGCGGCTCGAATGCGGCGTTCAGGCTCGATCCGCTGGCGCGTGAGGCGGCCATGAGCATGCTGGAGGCCGGGTTTGACTGGGCGCTGCCCAAGGATCGCCGAGCGTTTGTCTATCTGCCTTTCTCCCATTCCGAGGATCTCGAGGATCAGGCGCTGGCCGTTCTGATGTGCGAGGAGCGGCTGGGTCCGGACAGCGACAATACCCGGCATGCCCGAGCCCATATGGATGTGATCGCGCGCTTCGGCCGCTTCCCGCATCGAAACGCCGTTCTGGGCCGGACCCCGCGCACGGCGGAGCAGCGCTATCTGGAGGAGGGCGGTTACGCCCCGGGCTCGAAGCGCCCGGCAAAAACGACCCAAGGGCAGTCCTGACTCGGTCCGCATACCCGCGCTTCTTCTTAAGTGATTGATTTATTTGATGTGGAGTCCGGCAAGGGCTTTGCAGGAGGTGAGTGAACCCTCAAGGAGCGCCCAATGCCTGCCCAACGTCCGTCCCGCATCACCCCGCTTGATATTCGCGCCATTGCCTTCACGCTCGTCGATCGTCATGGAGACATGGCGCTCAACTACGCCGACATGGCGGTCACCGAGCTCGAACAGAAGGGCGAGGATGAAAGCGCGAACGCCTGGCGCGTGTTGCGCTGGGAGATCGAGGATGCGTTGGCCGGCGTCATCGGACGTGAAAGCCCCATCCAGATGCAATAACAAGGCGGCTGACACAGGAGTTTGTCTTGCGCTGACGCTCCGGCTCACCCAGCTTTAGGCGATGAGCGATTTATCCCTATATGACACGTGGATTAACCAGGCCGGGCTGAACGATCTGTTCAACCCTCGCAAAACCGTCACCGCCATGCGCGACGCCATGGCCCGGATGGAAGAGCTGGTCGAGGTCGCCCCTCCGCCTGTGGAGGAAGTGCACGATATAGAGATTGCGGGCGGCGAGGGCCCCGTCCCGCCCGTATCTATATTCCCTATGGCGCTCAGCCTGACCACGGCCCCGGTCTGATCTTCTATCATGGCGGCGGCTTCATGGTCGGCTCGCTGAAATCCCATGACCCGTTGTGCCGGCGTTTGGCGGCGGTGTCGGGCGTGCGGATTTGCTCGGTCGATTATCGCCTGGCGCCGGAGCACCCTTTCCCGGCGGCGGTTGATGACGCTTTCGCCGCGATGGATGCGGCGCTGGCTGGCGAACTCGCCGCATATGGGTTCGACCTGACCGCATTGCGGTGGGCGGAGATTCAGCCGGGGGGGAATCTTGCGGCGACCGTGGCGCGCGAGCGTCGTGATGCGCTCAGCTATCAGCTTCTCCTTTACCCCTTGATGCAGCTCTTGCAGACAAAGAAGGACCGCCCGCGCTGGCAGGAAGGGCCGCTTCTGTCCGAATTCACGCTCGAGGAAATCCGCAAGCATTACATCCGCGACGCTGATCCGGCGGATGTCCGGATTTCCCCCTTGCTGGCGGAGGACCTCAAAGGATTGCCGCCCGCCTATATCCTGGCGGCCGAGATGGACCCGCTCCTGGATGAAGGGGCGGCCTATCGTGATCGTCTGACCGCTTCGGGCGTCCATGTAGAGTACAGGCTCTGGAACATGGTGCCGCATGGATTCCTGAACATGTCGCGCCTGTTCCCGGCTTGCGTCACCGCGATCGAGCGTCGGCAAAGGCGCTCGACAGGGCGTTTCAAGCCAGGCCCTTGTGAGCCGCCGCGGCACGGCTTAGCTCTGCAGCATGAGCATGACTTCCCGATACCGTCCCGATCCGCGTTTCGCAGCCTTGGGCGATGAGTATTCCGATCCGGTGCAGCCGGCCGATTTCCCGCAGGACCAATTGCGCTGGTGGAACGGGCGCTGGGCGCAGGAGGTCGGCCTGGACGGGCTCGATGCAGAGGCGCGCAAGGCGCATTTCCATCGCTTCGAGTCCTTGCCGGACAATCAGTCCGAGCCGCGCGCCATTCGCTATCACGGCCATCAGTTCCGCACCTACAATCCCCAGATTGGCGACGGGCGCGGCTTTCTCTTCGCCCAGCTCCGGGACTCTCAGGATCGCTTGCTCGATTTGGGCACCAAGGGCTCGGGACAGACGCCGTATTCTCGCTCTGGCGATGGCCGCCTGACCTTGAAGGGCGCCGTGCGCGAGGTGCTGGCGTCCGAGATGCTGGAGGCGCTGGGCGTTTACACCTCCAAGACCTTCGCGATCTACGAGACTGGCGAGCAGCTGCATCGCGGCGACGAGCCGTCTCCGACGCGCTCCGCCGTCATGACCCGGCTCCAGCATTCCCATCTGCGGTTCGGCGTCTTTCAGCGTCACGCCTATTTCGAACGGCCGGATCTCATCGCTGAACTTGTCGAATACGCGATCACTCGGCTTGTCCCCGAGGCGGCGGACATGGGCGAGGATCGCGCCGCCGCCCTGTTGCGGGCGGTGACGGAGCGCTCGGCCCGCCTGGCCGCGCAATGGATGGCGGCCGGCTTTGTGCACGGCGTGCTCAACACAGATAATCTGGTGGTGACCGGAGAGAGCTTCGACTATGGGCCTTGGCGTTTCCTGCCGCATTTCGAGCCCGGGTTCACCGCCGCCTATTTTGATGAGCAGGGGCTATACGCCTATGCCCGTCAGCCCGAGAGCGTGTTCTGGGCTCTGCAGCAACTGGCGGGCGCCTTTAGCCTGGTGGGCGACCGGGAGGCCCTGATCGCCGCGTTGGAGACCTACCCCGAGCATTACAAGCGTGAGATCGTCTCGGCCTTTCACCATCGCCTGGGGCTGGAGACGAAGGGGGATGACAGCGACAGCGCATTGGTGGGCGGCCTACTGAACGCCAGCCGCGCGCTCGAGATCCCGTTCGAGGCGCTCTTTTTCGACTGGTTCTGTGGGGATGCCTCACGCGAGCGGGCGCTTCAGTCCGAGCGCGGCGCCCTGTATCGCGATGATCAGTTTGCGTCAGTCCTGAACAAGCTGACGGAGCGGACGCCGCTGCGGCCGGAGCGCCTGTCTCATCCCTATTTCAACAAGGATGCGCCTGTGCACATGACGATTGAGCGCATGGAATCGGTCTGGGCGCCGATCGCGGACAGAGATGACTGGTTCGCCCTGGAGCAGACTTTGACCGATGTGGCCGAGGCCCGCGCCGCCTATGATCTGGGCCGGGGGCGGGTCGGCTTTCTTGCGGAGTAACGCCATGCTGGACATCCTGCGGGCAGAGGGCTTTGGTGATGAGCGTGTAAGTCATGGCTTCACCACCCGCACGGGCGGTGTGAGCGAGGGGCCGTACGCCAGCCTGAACCTGTCCTGGTCGCGCGGCGACGAGAAGGAGCGGGTTCAAGAGAACCGCCGCCGCCTGGGAGACGCCATCGGCGCCCGTCCTGTGTTTGCCCGGCAAGTGCATGGCGACACGGTGATCCGGGTGGATGCGGCGCCCGAAGACGGGGCCGCGGGCGAGGGCGACGCCTTGATCACCGATCGTCCCGGGCTGGCGTTGTGTGCGCAGACCGCCGATTGCACCCCGGTGCTCCTGTATGATCGTGAGACCCGATCCATCGCCGCCATACATGCTGGCTGGCGCGGCGTGGTGGCGAAAGTGGTCCCGGCGGCCATAAGCGCTCTGTCCGAGGCCTACGGAGCACGCCCGGAAACGCTTCAGGCCGTGATCGGCCCGGCCGTGAGCGCCGAGAACTATCGCGTCGGACCTGAAGTGCTCGCCCAGTTCGAAGCCCAGTTCGGCCCGCTTGATGAAGCATGGCCTTGCCGCGTGATGCCGAGGGCGGGGCGGGCCTCAACGTGTCTGAAGGCGCGCGACGTCAGCTGGTGGCGGCCGGCGTTCCCGCCGCAAACATCAGCTGGATCAAGGCCTGCACCTTTACCGGGCAAGACCGTTTCTTCTCCTGCAGGCGCGCCGCCAAACAGGGCCATGCCGGTCATTTCGGCGGCCAGTGCGGAGTCATTTCGCTGAACGAGTAGGGCGGCCCTCAGGCCGCCCCTGAAGGGCTTAAAGCGGACGGCCGTTATTGGCTTCGACCAGCATGCGGCGCAGCTTGCGCATGCCGCCCACCCAGCGATCACGCTCGGCGCCCTTCATGGCCGCATAGCCGGCGGTCTGTTCATGGGTGGTGACCATGAAGCGGTTCTCTTCCATCGCCTTCAGAAGGGTTTGCGCCACGTCCTCGGGTTCGAGATAGCCGCTCAGCCCCTGGGCGCCGCCCTCTATGCCCTTCACCAGCGGCGTATTCACCCCTTCCGGGCACAGGCACTGAACCTTCAGGCCGTCATCGCCATGGGTGATGGCGAGGCTTTCGGCGAAAGAGACCGCCGCAGCCTTCGTGGCGGAATAGGGGCGTCGCCGATCTGGTTGAGAAGGCCGGCGGCGGAGGCTGTGATGATGAAGTGTCCATGGCGGCTGGCCATGGATTTCGCCAGCATGCGGGCGGCGTAGACGCTCGCCATCACATTGACTTGCCAGCATGCGTCCCAGGCGGGGGTGGGAGCGTCGCCTGCGCCCCAGAGCGGACCGTCAGACACCCCGATGCCGGCATTGGACATGAAAATGTCCACCGGGCCCAGTTCGCGTTCGACCCGATTGATCAGGCGCGCCAGCGCGGCTTCATCAGTGACGTCGACACCCTGGCCGAAACCGCCGAACTCTGAGCCCGCCCTGGCGGCCGCGTCTGCGTTGAGATCGGCGATGACGACCCTGGCGCCCTGGGCGTGAAACGCGCTGGCGCAGGCCTTGCCGATGCCGCTGGCTCCGCCGGTGACGATGGCGATTTTACCGTTGAGATCCACTGCTCTGTCCTCCCGGATGATTTTCCCGGAAGCTTAAACAGTTAAGGACGTGGGGCAAGCATCGCTATCGCTCAGGATCAGGCGACGTGTACGGCCGCCTGGAGAATGGCCATCACAATGGTCAGCGCCGCGCGATACTGTTCGAGGGTTTCCGGCTTGCGAACGGATGAAACCACGTTGTCGTATCGGGAACAGGCCTGCTGCAGGCGCTGGGTGTCGCCGGAGAAGACGATCACGGGGATGTGAGACAACACCTCATCCTGCGACAATTGCTCAAGCACCCAGACGCCGTCTTCACCGGACAGTTTGAGGTCGAGAACCACACAGTCGTAATGAGGGTTGGCGCGGACCAGTTCGAGCGCCTGTTCACCTTTGACTGCACGATCAATGGAGCGGCGCCAGCTTCTTCGCGAAGCATTTTTTCAAAGAGGAAGCTTCCTGATCGTCATCTTCAACCAGCAGCAAGGCCGGTTTTTGATTGCCCATCGCCATTCTACCCCCCGGTTTCTAAACTTTTGTCCATGCTAAGGCTAGAGTGAGCCTGTCTACCTGAAAAGCCACTATTTAACGGTTTGATGAATTTTCACTGTGGCTGCGACACGTTCGCAAGAAAGCGGGAAATGGATCACCATATGCGTCAATGATCAGGTGAGCGTTGCAATGAGGTTTATAGGCCTGCCGTGCAGCTGATTACAGACAAGACTCAATGTATTGCCGACTTTTAACTAAAGATGGCGCTCAGCGCGCTCTCCAGGGCAATGTTTGTTCTCGATAGATCCGGTCGAGACGACAATTGCGTGCGCCTGGTGGCGCGAGAGCCCCCTCGAAACGCCGAAGGTCGAAGGAATCACTGGTGTCCCCGACTGGATTCGAACCAGTGGCCCTCAGATTAGGAATCTGATGCTCTATCCTGCTGAGCTACGGGGACACGCAGCGCAAAATACGCCGGGATGACGCGGTCGTCACCCCGGCTGATGCTTATTGCGGCGCCTGGGTCAGCGCCGCCCGGATCGCCGCGAGGTCGGTGACTTTGAAGTTCTGACCGCCACTGTCTTCCTCATCGTCCTGCGCCAGGAAGACGCCTTCGGGATGGCCCGGCAGGGGCAGGGCGTGAACATCGATGCCGTCCGTCTCGGAGGTGCGGTCAATATCCCCGCCATTCACCTCGAAGCGCCCGATCAGGCTGTGGTCCGCGGTGTCAAAGACCGCGTAGGCGCTGTCTCCCTGGCTGGAGACGACGAGCCAGGGCGCAGCGTCCGCTTGCGGCCACAGCGCCACGCCTTCGGCATCGGCGACGAGGCTGTCGGAATTGACTTCGGCCAGCAAGGTGCGGGCGTCACCTGTCGCCGGATCCGCGTCATAGACCCAGACCGCCGTGTTCTCCTCGGCGATATAGACCTTTCCCGTTGCATCATCGACGGCGCACCCTTCCGAGATCGAACCGATTTCGAAGGTGCGCACGGTCTCGCTGCGCATGGCGCCGTCTTCGAACCAGAGCCGTTCCTGGGTCAGTCGACCGGTGTCGTCTTCGGTGACGAAGGCGAACAGGGCGTTGTCGGTCGGTCGCTGATAGAGGCACAGTCCATAAGGATCGACGAAATCGAGCGGCAGAACCCCGCCCGGCGCCGGGCTGACCTCGCCTGTGGCGGGGTCAATGAAGAACACCGCGATGGCGATGTTGGTGCGGTCCGAGGCGACGGCGATGTCCACCGTCTGGTCGCCCGCTTCAAAGCCATAGCGCACATCGACATTGTTCATGCGGCCTGCGGGCAGGTATTGGGCGGTGCCGCCGTCGAGCGTGTAGACATAAAGGCCGCTTTTCTTGTCGGTGCCCAGAATGCGCGATTGCGCCGGGGCCTGCGCGCGCCAGAACGCGGGATCGTCCGCGGCGTCGCCTGCGCCTGCGACAGCGGCGGTTTCAAGGCTGGCCGGAACCGACACGCGAGGCAGGGTCGGGCCTTCAGCCTCGGAGCAGGCGGACAGCCCGTTCGCCAGTGACAGAATAAAGAGCGTCGATAGTTTTGCGCGCATGACGCACCCCCAGATGCAGAGCCGGAACAGCGAAAATTTCGCTCTGCATAACGGCATCTGAAGGGGGTGAACAAGAGCCCTTCAGCGCGTGTCATCTTGAATACATTCAGTTGATACAAAGCGGTGTTCGCCGCGACACGAAACTGTTGCTTCAACTCTCCATAAGCCCCCCGGGGAGAGCGCATCAGAGCGCTCTGCATTCAATTCCGGCACGTTCATGGGGGATTTCGAGATGAAGCGTATCACCACATTGCTTGGCGCAGTGTCTGCCGTTGCTCTGGCTGCGGGCGCAGCCCAGGCGGGCGAGATCACGGGCCGCGTGACAGAAGCTACCGGTTCGGTGGGCCTGCAAGGCGCGATCGTGCGCATTTCCGAAACCGGTCAGACCGTGAGCACATCGCGCGACGGCTCCTTCCGTCTCGGCAATGTGCCGGCCGGCGATTTCACCCTTGTGGTCGATTATCTCGGCGCTGACGCGCAGACCCGCGAAGTGACGCTGACCAGCGCGGACGCCATGGTTGAGACCAATTTCGTCCTGGGCGCGGATGTGGCGGTCGAGGACAACATCCTCATCATCGGCCAGCGCGGTCAGCTGACCAGTGCGCTGAACCGCCAGCGCGCCGCGGACGGACTGATCTCCGTCCTGTCTGCTGACGCGGTGGACCGCCTGCCTGACGAGAACGTCGCTGAAGCCGCGCGTCGGATCGCCGGCATCAACGTGCTCAACGACCAGGGCGAGGGCCGTTTCGTCTCGATCCGCGGCATCGACCCGAATCTCAACACCACTACGGTGAACGGCGTGCGACTGCCGTCCCCGGAAGCGGACAACCGTCAGGTGCCGCTGGATGTGATCGATTCGGACGTGCTGTCCTCGATCGTCATCTCCAAATCGCTGACCCCGGACATGCCGGGCGACACCATTGGCGGCAATATCGAGATCGAGACCCTGTCCGGTCTGGATCAGGACGAGCGCCTGCTGCAGTTCCGCCTGCGCGGCATCTATGCCGGTGTGGTCGAAGAGTACGGCTATCGCGGCTCGCTGACCTTTGCCGACAAGTTCTTCAATGACCGCCTGGGCGTGGCGCTGTCGATTTCCGATCAGGAGCGGTCCTTCGGCTCTGAAAACGCCTAGGTTGACGGGACCTGGAACACCGACGAGAGCGTGCCGTTCCCCGAAGAGTTCGAGAATCGCAATTACGACATCACCCGTGAGCGCACCTCCGTGGTGTTCAATCTCGACTATGATCTGAGCGAGAGCACCAACGTCTTCCTGCGCACGACCTATTCGGATTTCACCGACCAGGAGTACCGCAACCGGATCGAGAACAAGTTCGAGGATCCGGACTATGCCGACGCCCTGTCCTCGGGCAATGGCGCTTTCTTTGATGCGTCGACCGGCGACGAGTTCGAGGTGGATCACGACATCAAGGATCGCCTGGAAGAACAGACCATCTACGCCATCGCGGTGGGCGGCGAGACTTTCGCCGGTCCCTGGACCCTCGACTATCAGCTGGCCTACGCCTACGCCGAGGAAGCCGAGCCGAGCCGGATCGACTCCGGTTTCCGCGCCAAGTTCGACCAGGGCATTTTTGGGGTGAACGTCACTGACGCCCAGATCCCGCAGGTGATCTTTGGTGATGCGGGGGCCGAGCAGGCCTATTTCGACGCGGACTCGTATGAATTTGATGATCTCGAATTCCTCGACGGCGTCGCCAAGGATGATGAATGGTCCGCCGAGTTCAACGCGCGTCGCGAGATGAACTTTGGCTCTTACTACGGCTTCATCCAGTCCGGCCTTCAGTATCGCACGCGGGAGAAATCCTATGATGCGACGACGCTCGTCTATGACGGCTTTGACGGTCCGGACCTGCTGCTGAGCCAGTTCCAGACGACGGTCGACTATCCGCTGGCCGTCAATTTCGGCCCGGCTGTGGATGCGGGCGCGCTGCGCGACTTCTTCTTCGCCAATCGCGGCGATTTCGAGCTCAACGACATCGACACCGCCGTGGCGTCCAACGCCGACAATTACGGCGCAGAGGAAGACGTGTTCTCCGCCTATCTGATGGGCTCGGTGGATATCAATCGCCTGCGCCTGGTCGGCGGTCTTCGGGTGGAAGACACCCGGTATGACGCGCACGGTTTCGAGATCCTCGAGCAGGAAATCGAGACGGCGGTCTCCGGTGACGTCACCGGCGCCTTCGAGAGCTTCATCGCCCCGTCTCTGACGGGCGCCGAGCTGCTGGCGAGCGATCTCGACGTTGAGTACGATGCGGGGGCGGATGAGACCGTGATCGAGGGTGATCGCGTTTATCGTCGCCGCGTCACGGCTGAAAACTCCTACACTGATTGGCTGCCCAGTCTGAACCTGCGCTATGAAGCGTCGGACAACCTGATCGTGCGCGCGGCCTATTACGCCTCAATCGCGCGTCCGAACCTGGCGCAGGCGGCGCCGCGTCTCGCCTTTGAAGAAAACGACAAGGGCGAAGTGGAAGCCGAGGCCGGCAACCCTGACCTTGAACGTCAGGAAGCCCAGAACTTCGATCTGGCGTTCGAATTCTACCCGACCGAGGACGCGGTTCTGTCGGCAGGCGTGTTCTACAAGTCGATCGACAATTTCATCGCGCAGGTTGTCTACGAGAACACGGTGATCAACGGCGTCGCGCTGGAAGAAGCCACCACCTTCATCAATCTTGATGACGCGGATCTGACCGGCATCGAGCTGAACTATCAGCAGGCGCTGACCATGCTGCCCGGTCTGCTCCAGCACACCATCGTGGGCGCCAACTACACCTATGTGGACTCCGAGGCGACCCTGGCTGATGGCCGTGAGATCACCTTGCCGCTGCAGTCCCAGAACGTGGCGAACCTGATCCTGGGCTATGACGATGGCCGTCTGGATCTTCGCGCTGCGGTCTCCTACCGCGACGCCTATATCGATGAACTGGGCGACAGCGCAGCCGAGGATCGCATCATTCTCGAGCACACTCAGTTCGACTTCTCGGCCAAATATGACCTGACCGAGAATTTCCGCCTCTACTTTGACTACAAGAACGCCTTCGACGAGCCGTTCCGCGCCGCCTTCCGCGATGCCGGTCGGGAGCTGAGCTCGCAATACGAAGAGTATGGCTGGCAGGCCCAGTTCGGCTTCCGCTACACCTTCGGCGGCTAGGTCAAAGATCAGGACTGTGAGAACCCCCGGGGCCAGGCTCCGGGGGTTTTTAGTGTCTGGCGTCCCGGTGAGGACTGGGGTGCGGCGCGGGCCTCTTTCGCCGCCTTCTATAATCTCAATTATTTCAAGAGCATGAGCCTCGCTCTGGCGTGCGTGGGGAGGGCGTGCCCGAAGGAAATCCGCTTTTTTTAATAAAAGTGGTTTATAAAATAAACTAGTTTGTGTACATGGAGCGGGAAAGGAGATTTCAATGACCACTTCCTCCCCAGAACGGCTTCATGCGCTGGACGCCTTGCGCGCCAGCGCCCTCTTGCTCGGGGTCGTGTTGCACGCGACCTTATCCTTCTTCCCCACGACGGGGGTCTGGCTGATCGCCGATACGGACCGCTCCTCGCTGATGTCGGGCCTGTTCTTCGTGATCCATGCCTTCCGCATGCCTCTGTTCTTCCTGCTGGCGGCTTCTTCGGCCGCATGATGTATCGGCGCATGGGCGCGGGCCGGTTCGCTCTGAGCCGTCTCAAGCGCATCGGGCTTCCATTTGTAAGCCTCTGGCCGATCATGTTCGTGGCCTTCATCGCCCTGTTCATCTGGGGCATGACGGCCATGTACGGCCCGCTGCCCGAAGGCGAGGCGCCGCCACTGAACTGGCGCACCGTGCCGCTGAGCCATCTGTGGTTTCTGTATGTGCTGCTGCTGATCTATCCGGCGGCGATCCTGACGGCTCTGGCGGCCAGGATCATTCCGGGCGCGACGCGCTGGGGCGCGCCGTCGACAAGCTGATCGCCATGCTGGCCGGTACGCCGTTCTTGCTGGTTGCGCCGGCGGTTCTCGTTGCTGCCCTGGTGTTTTCAGACAGCTCCGGCCCGATCTGGTTCGGCGTGCGTTCACCCGATATGGGATTGTTGCCGAATACGCCTGCGCTGGTGACCTTCCCGTTCGCGTTCTGGATGGGGTGGATGATGCAGCGTCAGATGCACGTGCTCGACCAGCTCAAAGGTGTCTGGTTCATCAATCTGGGCCTGGCTGCGCTGGCGACGGCCGGGTGTTTTGTTTTGGTCGGATTCAGTCCGGACTTGATGATGGCGCTGACTGAAATGAAAAAAGCCTTGTTCGGTCTGGCCCTGGGGGTCGCCATGTGGGGCTACATCTTTGGCTTTATCGGTCTGTTTCAGGCCTCATGAACCACCATAGCCCTGTCTGGCGCTATCTGGCCGACTCCTCGTACTGGGTGTATCTCGTTCACATGCCTTTGGTGGTCACGCTCCAGATCTGGATGTTTGACTGGGTGCTGCCAGCGGAGGTGAAACTGGTTCTGATCCTGCTGATCGCAATGCCGATCCTGTTGGTCAGCTATCATTTGCTGGTTCGTGGGACCTTCATTGGATGGATCCTGAACGGACGCACCAAGCCGGTCTTCCGGCGTAAATGAGCATAACGGTGGAGCCGCATGACAATCGAAACCGGCTTGGGTGATGACCTGACTTTTATCCGGTCGCTCTTGAAAGAGCGTCCCGTGCAGCTCCGCACCACCGGCCAGCTCTATGGGCTGGCCGGTCTGTGCTACGGGCTTTATGCGCTGGCGTGCGGTTTCGCATTGCTGGGCTGGTCGCCCTTGGGCGATGCCACCTTCTGGATCGGCACGCTGGCGTCCAATGGCGTGTTCTGTGTCGGCGTGATCGTCCTGTCCGTGCGCGCCAAAACCCCTGAAGGCGTCGCCAACCGCGCGCTGACGGGCGGTTTCGCCGGTGTGGGGATCGCCAATGCGGTGGCGGCCCTTGGCTTTTTCCTGGCTCAACGCACAGGATTGGGAGCAGAGGTCTGGATTCTCTTTCCCATGGTGGTCGCGGCGTTTCAGGGAGCGTGCTGGTTTCTGGCCGCTCTGGTCACACGCCGTCTTTGGACCGCGGTGATCGCTGCCGGCTGGTATCTCAGCGTGCTGGTTCTGGCCCTGCTGATCAGCATGGTCTGGGCCTATATGCTGGTTTTGGGGGCGGTGCTGCTTCTGCTGATGGCGCTTCCTGGCTGGATCCTGATCCGCTCGGCGTCCAACCCTTAATCTGATCGCTTATGAGTTCGTTTGATATCGATAAGCTTGATGATGTGATCCACAGCCGCTTGCGGCTGGGGATCATGACCTTGCTGGCTGATTCAGAAGCAGAAACCTTCAACGCGCTTAAAGAGGCGCTCAAAGCCACCCAGGGCAATCTCTCCATCCAGCTCAGAAAGCTGGAGGAGGCGGGCTATGTCTCGATCGACAAGCAGATCGTCTCACGCAAGACGCTGACCACAGCGCGCTTGACGCCCGAAGGCCGCAAGGCGTTCGATGCCTATCTGGAAGCGCTATATTCCATGGTGGGCCGGAAACCCGATTGAATTGCAAACTCTTGCGTCCGCCCTCTTGAAGCGCCACGCTAAATTGGTTGCTTAAAGAAACTAAATGGGTCAGTCTCGCCGCATGACCCGAACCTCCCTGTCCCGTTATCTGTGTCCGGTCGCCCGAGCCGTGGATGTGATCGGCGACCCCTGGAGCTTGCTGGTTCTGCGGGACGCCATCGCGGGCGTGCGCCGGTTTTCGGACTTCAAGACCCGCCTCGGCGTGTCGGCGAAAATCCTGACGGATCGTCTGACCACGCTTGTGGAGCAGGGCGTGCTGGTGCGTCAGGCGACAACGCCGGGCAAGCAGCGCTTTGAGTATGAGCTGACCGATAAGGGCCGGGAGCTGGCCCCGGCATTGATCGCCCTCATGCAATGGGGCGAGCGCTGGACCTTCGAGCCGGGGCGCTCGCCAGTGCGCCTCAGCGTGCGCGAGACCGGTGAAGCGCTGGCGCCGGTGCGTCTTGAGACGGCGTCGGGTCGTGAGGTCGAGGTGTCAGACCTTGAGATGAGCGCTACCGACGCCGCGCCTGAGATCACCCGACAATCCTACGCCGCGCTCAAGGCGCGGGCGAACCGCAACAAGGACGCGCAATCATGATCGAGCCCGATTTCATCACCGATCTGGGCAGCCCGAATGCCTATCTGGTCCACAAGGTCCTGCCGCAGATCGAGAGTCGCACAGGGGCGCGGTTTCGCTATCGCCCCTGCCTTCTCGGCGGAATCTTCAAGGAGACGGGCAATCAGTCGCCCTTCTTCGCCTTCGCCGACATCAAGCACAAGCTTGATTACGAGATGCTGGAAATTCGCCGCTATGTGGCCGCGCACGATCTGGCCGCCTTCAAGTTCAACTCCCACTTCCCGATGAACACCCTGACCCTGATGCGCATGGCGGCGGCGGTGGAGCTCGATGCGCCCGATCAGCTGCGCGCCTTCTTCGACGCCGGTTTTGCAGGCATGTGGGAACAGGATCGCGATTTCACGCAGGACGAGGTCATCAGGGCGCATTTCTCGGACGCCGGCTTTGACGCGGACAGGCTGCTTGCCCGGACTTCAGACACCGAGGTGAAGGCGCATCTCATCGCCAACACTCAGGACGCGGTCGTGCGGGGCGTTTTCGGCATGCCCACCATCTTCGTGGGCGAGGAAATGTTCTACGGCAAGGAACGGCTCGCCCAGATCGAGGCCGAGATTTTACAACAGTTCTCGTGAACATGGCTCCGCCCGGTCTCTGTGCTTGAGCAAGGGATGACCGGCTGAGACATTCCGGCGCCTTCCCAGTCACGCTTGTCTGGCCTATAGCGCGATCATGTTTCGTGCGTCCCATCCGGTCCTGATCCGTCTCGCTGCGGTCCTCATCGCCCTTCAGGCGCTGTGGTCTCCGGCTGCGACCACGGCCTATGCCGCCGGGTTTGACGCTGCGAAATACATGTGCGGTCAGGTCGTGCGCGATGCGGAAGCCCGCGCGGCCATTGCCGAACTCGCGGCCCTGACGGGGCTGGAAGACCCGCAACCTGCCCCTGATCATCAGGCTTCCGATTGCGTCGCCTGCATGCTGGGCCAGGCGGTTGCTCTGGCGGACGACGTTCAGGCTCTGACACTCGTTCCGCCTGTTTCGGCCGACCCGCGCCCCTTGCGGATCGATCGGGCGAGCCCGCGCCAGCCTGCAGGTCCGCCCGTCGGGCTTCGCGCACCACCCCTCACGAACTGATCTCCCTTTGCGTCGCGCTTTGTGAAGCGCGTGTTGGCGCTCGGCCCCGCCGGGCGCGTGATCTGTTCTGAGAAACAAGACTCCATGACCAAAATTCTGTTCGCCGGCGTGTCTGCGCTGGCCCTGACCTCTGCCGCTTTCGCCAATGAGACTGCTCGCGCTCCTCAATCGCGCTGGGTGGACGTGATCACCGTGACCGGTCAGTCCCCGGTCTCCCTCGATCAGGACACGGTGCTGATTGATCTGGCGCCCGCGACGGCCCCGGACGCCGCCGGTCTCGCCGCCCGCCTTCCCGGTGCTGCGCTCATCGATAATGGCGCGCTGTCGGGCCAGGTGCAGTATCGCGGCCTTTATGGTTCGCGTGTGGGCGTGCGTCTGGACGGGCAGGCCTTCCATTCGGGCGGCCCCAATCTGATGGACCCGCTACTGCATTATGCGCCGGCGCCCTTGCTGGAACGCCTTGAAGTCACACGGGGCCCGTCCCCTGTCAGCCAGGGCCCATCCCTGAGCGCGGGCGTGAATGCGGTGTTCAAGCATCTCGGTTACGCGCAGGGCGAAACGCCGGAGCTTCATGCCGACCTCACCGCCATCGTGCGCAGCGTGGATGAAAGCACGGCTGTGGGCGGCGTAGCGGGTCTCGCCACGGCGCGGCAAAGGTTTGAAGTGCTGGCCTCTACCGAGCGCGGCGAGGACCTTGATACGCCGTATGAGGCGCTCGTCGGGACTGAACATGCACGTGACGTCTATGGCTTTGGCTATGGCGTGCGCCTGACCGAGACGACCGAGCTGACGGCTGATTTCCGCTGGCAGGAGGGCGGGTTTACCGGCAATCCGCCTTTTCCCATGGACATCCGCTTCATGGACACCTCTTCAAGCCGTGTGGGGCTGAATACCGAGCTTGGGGGCTGGAGCCTGTCGTTCAAGGCCGGTCATGCGCGTGTGGACCACGCCATGAACAATTACGATCTGCGCCCGTCCCCTGCGCCCATGCAGATGCGTGAGACCTTCGCCAGCTCCGAGACCGTCAGATTTGGGCTGGATGCAGAGCATGCCTTCCAGGGCGGCGTGATCCGGTTGGGCCTTGATCGCGCGGATGTCCGTCACGATACGACGGTGACCAACCCGATGAATGCGGACTTCTTCGTCACGCCTTTCCCGGATGTGGAGCTGGGCCGCACTGGCGTCTATGCCGAATGGGAAGGGCCGCTCTCCGCCTATGAGGTCTACGCCGGCCTGCGCGTGGATGCTCATGACGCCGATGCGGGAACCCCGCGCCTGGGTGCAGCCCTGCCCGCAGGGCCGCGCATGCTGGCGATGGTCTTCGCCCATGCCGATCGCTCCTGGATGATGTGACGGTGGATGGCTTGCTGCGCATCGCCCGGCCGGTGTCCGACGCGCTGACCCTGCGCGGGGCGCTGGCGCGTAAATCGCGGGTCGGCGGGCAGGTCGAACGCTATGGCTGGCTGCCGATCACGGCGTCGGGCGGTCTGGCGGACGGCAATACCTATGTCGCTCGCTCGATCTCGAGCCGGAGATCGCAACCAGTCTCGAGGCGGGATTTGATCTTGAAACGCCGCGCGCCTATCTGCGCCCGACCGCCTATATCAGCTGGGTGGAAGACTATATTCAGGGCGTTCCGGCCGAGCCCAATACGCCCGGCGTGGTCGATACGCTGCTGGAAATGGTCTCGGCAATGAATGGCGACCCGACGCCTCTGCGCTTTTCCAATGTGGATGCGCGGCTCTATGGCTTTGACGCGGATTTCGGCCTGCGGCTGAGCCAAAACTGGCGCGCGGACGGCGTGCTGACCTATGTGCGCGGCGAGCGCGAGGATGTGGATGATGACCTCTACCGCATCACGCCCGCAACCCTGCGCCTGAGCGCGACCTATGAGCAGAAAGTGTGGTCGGCCAGTCTTGAAACCCTGATGGTCGCCGAGCAGGACAAGGTCTCGACCGAGAACAGCGAAGAGGCGACGCCGGGGCGTGTGCTTGTGAACGCCTATGGGCGCTGGGATGTGAGCGAGCGGGTCAGCCTGTCGGCGGGGATCGAGAATCTTCTCGACCAGCCTATCGCGATCATCTGGGCGGCTATAACCGCAATGCCGGGCTGGGCGTGCCGGTGGGTGAGCGCGTGCCAGGCGCAGGCGCCGGGCTCTGGATGCGTCTGAATACGCGTTTCTAGGCTTTGCGCTTTTCAGGCTGACGGGCAGTATATTCCCCTGTCGGGGGAGTGTGCGATGACAAGGATCGCGTGGCTTGCGCTGGTTCTGTTTTGCCTGTCAGCCTGCAAGGGTGTTGAAGAGGCGGCGCCACAAGTCGTGGAGCCCGCAGGCGCCCGAACGGGCCATGGTTTTCTCTATGAAACCGGGGAGGGCGTGCGCGAGTACGCCCTTCTGGCCGGAATCCGCGGGGCGGACACGCATGAGTCCCGCGAGGCGCTGCAAGCCTTGCTCGATGAAGCCGGGCCGCGGCTGAGCCTTGTGGAGACCGAGGCCGGTCGTGACCGCTATGATCGCCCGATTGTCATTGCCGTTTTCGATCGGGCCGGAGAGACGGCGTATCTGGACGCAGAGATGGTAAAGTCGGGCCAGGCCTTGGTCTGGCCGCGTCCCGGAGCGGATGCACGCGCAGGCGCGCTTCTGGCGCTTGAAGAAGAGGCCCGCATGTCTGGCGCGGGCGCCTGGGGCGAGGGCCATTTCACGATCCGCTCACCCGATCCCGACCCGCTCGCCCAGCATCTCGATAGCGCGCAGATCATGGAGGGCCGGGTGGTCGCCATCGGGGAGGCGCGCAATGGACGCCTCTATCTCAATTTCGGGATGAACTGGCGCACCGATTTCACGGTGAGCCTGAACCGTGAGGATCGGGAGCGGTTTGAGGCCGCGGGGCTTTATGACCCTGCGAGCCTCGAGGGCGCCCGCGTGCGGGTGCGTGGTTGGCTCTATGCTGAAAACGGCCCGATGATCCATGTGCAGAGCCCGTGGCAAATCGAGATTGTCGATGCGCCAGAGCCAGTGACCCTGCCCTGAGACTAGCTCGTGGGCAGAAGGCCAGCCTCTTCAGGATCGCCCACCACTTCGGTGAGATACTTCTTGAGCTTGTTCAGCGCCTGATGCTCGACCTGACGAACCCGTTCCTTCGAGATTCCGAGGCGTTCGCCCAGTTTTTCGAGCGTGACGCTATCCTCGCCCAGACGGCGTTCGCGAATGATCAGTTGTTCGCGTTCGCTCAATCGGGACAGGGCCTCGCCCAGCCACTGGGCGCGCTGGGCCTGGTCGCGGTCCTCCATCACCTGGGTCTCAGGATCCGGGTTCTCATCCGCCAGGAGGTCCTGCCATTCGCCTTCGCCATCCTCGGAGAAAGGCGCGTTCAGGGAGCGGTCGACGGCGCCAGGCGGCTGGCCATCTTCTCCACATCGTCTTCACCCACACGCAGGGCCTGAGCGACATAGGCGCGGTTCTCCGGCGTCAGCTGGCCCGAACTCGTATCCTTGATCAGGGCGCGCAGACGACGAAGATTGAAGAAGAGCGATTTCTGAGCCGCCGTTGTGCCCGTGCGCACGATGGACCAGTTGCGCAGCACATAGTCCTGGATCGAGGCGCGGATCCACCAGGTGGCATAGGTGGAAAAGCGCACTTCCCGTTCCGGCTCGAAGCGGGCGGCGGCCTGCATCAGGCCGATATTGCCTTCCGAAACCAGATCGGGAAACGGCAGGCCGTAATGGCGAAACTTGGCGGCGATCGAGATGACCAGACGCATATAGGCGGTGGTCAGCGCATGCAGCGCCTCCTCATCGCCCTTCTCCTTCCAGGCCGTCGCAAGATTGAGCTCTTCCTCGCGCTCCAGTAGGGGGGCGTCCATCGCCTGCTTCATGAAGCGGCGGTCTGGGTCGGCGGAGCGCGCCGGGGCGGAGCGAGTCTGGGCAGAGTGTGACATCACAGTCGCTTTCGTTTCGCATGGGCCGTTGATCAGTTCATCAGCCTATACGCAACGCAGGCGCTGCTGGATCACGCAATGGTGTGATAGTTCACGAAATGCTGGGGTGGAATGCAAAGCGCCCCGCCAGACGATGTCTGACGGGGCGGCTTGAAATGACGCGCTGACAGGTTTTGACGCCTCAGGCGGCTTTCTTGGTCAGGGTCGTGGTCAGCATTTCCAGAGCCTTTTCGCGGTCGACTTTCTCGACGGCGGCGACTTCGCGCACCATGCGGTCGAGCGCGGATTCATAAAGCTGACGCTCGGAATAGGACGGTTCGGGCTGGTCTTCTTGGCGGTGCAGGTCGCGCACGACCTCCGCGATGGAGATGAGGTCGCCCGAATTGATCTTGGCTTCGTATTCTTGGGCGCGACGGCTCCACATGGTGCGCTTGACCTTGGGCTTGCCCTTCAGGGTCTTGAGCGCATCCTTGAGGACGTCATCGCTGGCCAGCGGACGCATGCCGGCGGCGGTCGCTTTCGCGGTCGGCACGCGCAGGGTCATCTTGTCCTGTTCAAAGGAGACGACATAGACCTCGATATCAAATCCGGCGACGCTTTCTTTTTCGACGCCCACAACGCGGCCCACGCCATGGGCGGGATAGACCACATAGTCGCTTTTCTTGAACGTCTTGTTGTCGTTGGCGGATTTCTTGGTCATACGAGGCCCTCTCGTCCAAAGCCTGCCGAACTGATCCTGTGTACGAGGTCTAATGGACCGCGCAAAACCCCGCTCTGATCTTGAGTGAAGATCAGCGGCCGGGCTTTTTGTGAAACAGTTACATCAAGGCGGTTGCTGTCCCGGAATATGCGCATCTGCGCTCACCGAAGACAAAGACCATAACAGAAAAACTACAAAAACTCAACTTGATGCGCAGCAACAAGCATTCCGCCCCCGGAAGGCGGTTAACCGAATGCTAAGATTTTGACGGCGTTCAGGGATTCACGAAGCCGGCTTTTCGGAGAAGTATTTCTCCAGCTTGTTCGTGATGGTTTCGAACTCTTTGTAGTCCGCCGGCGGGTCCTTGCGCACCGTGATGTTCGGCCATTCGGTCGCGTATTTGGAATTGAGCGCCAGCCATTTGCCGTCTGCATCGTCCTCGGTGTCAGGCTTGATGGCCTCGATCGGGCATTCGGGCTCGCACACGCCGCAATCAATGCATTCGTCGGGATGAATGACGAGCATGTTCTCGCCTTCATAGAAGCAGTCCACAGGACAGACTTCCACGCAATCGGTGAACTTGCAGCGAATGCAGGCGTCAGTGACGATATAGGTCATCGCGCAGGCGGCCTCGGAACAATGTTGTTAGACAGAAAGTTGGCGGGGACATGGCCCCCTCGCGCCCGTTTGTCAACGGCCCGAGGCGGCATGTCGCGCTTCAGCCCGATCACGATCTGACAGACCCAGCAGCGGCGCCAGACGGCGGATCAGGGCGTCTTCGTGCGCATCCCTTTCGCCATCGGCCAGCACCACGCGCCACAGGTCCTCGAGAATGCTCAGGCGTTGTTCGCGCGGCAATTGCTTGACCACATGGGTGAAGCGGTGATGGTCCACCGCCGCTTCGGCCAGGGTTTCTGCTTCATCCAGCAATTCCGCCGCGCGGGCTGCATCCAGGTCGAAACCGGCGCAGAGCACCGTGATGATCTCCGCCTCCTCGACTTCGGCGTAGATGCCGTCCGACAGGGCCGCTTCCACCAGTAGAACAGCTGTTGAGAGTTCCGGGCTCAGCGACCGCTCTTCAGCGGTTTCGGCTCCGGTAAAGAGGCGTTTCAAGGTCTCAAACATGATCGATCCAGAAAAGAACAGGCATTACTCGGTTTCAAGGCTGTAGCATGACTGCGCTTCGGGCGCGGGTCCACGCCGTTCCGGCAGCGCCCGCACCGTCAGCCGTAGCGGGTCTGCGTCCCGCCGGATGACAAGGCAGTCGCCGGGCCGCACCGGCGCGGCGGGCTTTGTCAGGCGGGTCACCTGTCCGTTGCGATCAATTCGTACAGCGCCTTTTTCAATCATTTGTCCGGCAAGACCGCGCGATTTGTAGAGGCGGGCCCGAAACAGCCACACATCACACCGCATGGACTCGCCGTGCGCGCTCATGAGCGGTCTTGTTCAGAACCTGCCGCATCCGAATCGACAGGGACGTCGGCCGGCGTTTGAGCCGCGTTTGCAGGCGCTTCGGCCTTGGGCGTCTCCGGCGCCTCAGCAGCGGACTGATCTGGAGACGCGTCCGTCTTGGCCTCGGCGGGCTTGGCTTTTGACTTCTTGCGCGGCTTGCGGCGTTTCTGATTGGCGGGCTTGGGGTGTTCGAGCTCCAGCGCGGCGAGCGCGGCGGAAGGGGAATCCGGATCGATCGGCTTGTCCTTCACCGGAGCCGGGCGGGGCCGGGCGTCCGTGCGCGGGCCGCCCTCGCCTTGTCCCTTGCCCTTGGCGTGCGGCTTCTGACCCGTTTGGGCGGGGCGTTGGGTCGAGCGCGACCGGCCGGACCACAGTTCAGGCTGATCCTCGGCCGCCTTCTGAACGCGGCGATAGCCCAGCGCCTTGAGCACTTCGCGCAGATCCTCGTTCGAGCAGCCCAAAAGCGCGGTCATCGGCGCATTCGGCTCGAAACGGCGTTCCTTGTTTTCAGAGCGCTGTTCGCGGATGAGGTCCGCCAGGCGCTCGAGCATATCAAGGCGCACCGCGCGCGGGCCGCAGGGCTGGAAGCCCGCTGCGGCGTAATCAGCCAGGGTGTGGCGGCGATCATTGGGAATGCTGGTCAGGCCCGGCGGCGGGTTCACGGCGCGCTCGATATCGCCCTCATGAATCGCCTTGAGCATGGACAGCAGGCGGGCGGCCCCTGGTTTCAGCAGGGCGGGCATGAAGACGGCGTGTTCGCCAATGCGCACGCCCGCGCGGCGCAGGGACTGGCGTTCGGGAACGGACAGCGCCGCCAGCTCGTCCGCGAGCTTGATGCGGGACATGGCGCCGAAGCTTTCCACCAGCTGATAGGCGACGCCGCGAGCCAGGCCATCAAGCTTGCCGTCTTCCTTGAGCGCCTTGCGCAGGGCCAGAAGCGGTTCCAGCCGCGTCTCGGCCTGGCTGGCCGCGAAGTCATGAGGCGCTTTTCGGCCTGGGCGATCAACTCGCTCGACCCCAGCTCGCCGCCGATCAGAGCGACGGCGGGGGTGAAGGGGTCACTGCCCGCCTTCAGGCGACCGACCGGATCATCCTGCCAGCGCAGCACGCCGTCCTCGCCCAGCGCCAGTGCGCTGTCTTCAGCCTGGGAGAGCTGGGAGAGCAGGCGGTTCACTTCGGGGCGGACCGCTTTCATTGCGGCGTTCGCCACCGCCCGGCGCGCCAGCGGTTCGCCCGCAGCGTCGGCTTCAAAGCTCAGCCCGTTCAATCGTCCCACGAAATGGCCCTCCACAGTGACCTCGCCCAGGCGGTTAAGCCCGGCTTCCAAATCGGTTTTCTCTCGCAGCCCCTTCATCAGAGCGCTGGTGCGCCGGTCAATGAAGCGGGCGGTCAGGCGCTCATGAAGCGCATCGGAGAGCTGATCTTCAACCTCTCGGGTACGGCTCGTCCAATATTCAGGGTCTTTTGTCCAGTCCTTCCGGTGCGCCGCGTAAGACCAGGTGCGCACATAGGCCAGTCTCTGGGCCAGGGCGTCCACATCTCCTGCGGTCTTGGACAGGCGGCTCAACTGCGCATCCAGCCAGGCGTCCGGCAAATAGCCGCTTGGACTGGTCAGGTGCATGTAGAGCGTTGAAATCAGACGCGCATGATCGTCCGGGCTGGCCTTCCGGAAGTCCGGAGTCCGGCACACATCCCACAGGCGCGCCGTGCCGCCACGCGCAGCGGCCCGGGCGCGAATATCGGGGTCGCGGGAGACAAGATCGAGCACATCTTCATCCGATGCGCTGCGCACCCGTTCCAGCACGGGGTCGGGAGAGGGCGCGTTCAGGGAGTGGCGCAGGCTGTCGAGCGAGCTGAGATCGAGATGGCTTTCACGCCAGGTCAGCTTCTTGATGGGTTCGAACTCGTGGTCCTCGACCCGTTCGATGATGTCAGGGTCCAGGGGGCGGGCGTCGGCGGTTTCGCCGAAGGTGCCGTCAGACCGGAAGCGGCCCGCCCGGCCGGCGATCTGGCCGACCTCCTGTGGGAACAGCCGGCGGCGCTTGCGGCCGTCGAATTTGGAATAGCTCGCGAAGGCGACGTGATCGACATCCATATTGAGACCCATGCCGATGGCGTCGGTCGCAATCAGGAAGTCCACTTCGCCCG
>LZQR01000054.1_pt1 | contig 30361 bp, 32 predicted proteins | sample 768601 | NCBI WGS metagenome assembly LZQR01 (sample SAMN05207299, study PRJNA324521) | oil field metagenome | isolation source: sample BH-FW-24 from oil reservoir | place: India: Bombay High | collected 2015-12-04
CGCGCCCCGAGCGCCGCGCTCGACCAGGGTCGCGCCGAGAATGGTCTCGAGCTCCTTGATGCCGGCGGACAGGGTGGGCTGGGTGACGTGGGCGGCTTCGGCGGCGCGGGAGAACGAGCCATGCTCGGCCAGCGCTAGAAGGAAGGTGAGTTGTCGAAGCGTGGGCAGGTGGCTGCTCATTCGGCGTCCTGATCGGCTGGTTCAGATAAAGCAGGAGCGCCCCCTGACACAGGGAGCGCTCCAACGAGGGTCTAGTTCAGATCGAACCGGTCATTGTTCATGACCTTCGTCCAGGCGGCGACGAAGTCCTTGACGAACTTCTCTTTGTTGTCGTCTTGGGCATAGACCTCGGCATAGGCGCGCAGGATGGAGTTCGAACCGAACACCAGATCCGCACTCGTTGCGCCCCATTTCACCTCGCCGGTCTTGCGGTTGCGGACCTCATAAAGGCCGTCTTCCGCCGGATGCCAGCTCAGATCCATGTCGGTCAGGTTGACAAAGAAATCCGTCGTCAGCGCCCCGACCCGGTCGGTGAAGACTCCCAGGGACGATCCGTTATGATTGACGCCCAGCACGCGAAGACCGCCCACCAGCACCGTCATCTCGTTCGCGGTCAGACCCAGAAGCTGGGCGCGGTCGAGCATCATCTCTTCCGCACTGACGGCGTAGCGATCCTTCATCCAGTTGCGGAAACCGTCCGCCAAAGGCTCGAGCGGTTCAAAGGACTCCGCATCGGTCTGTTCGGCGGTGGCGTCGCCGCGACCGGGCGTGAAAGGCACGGCCACGTCAAAACCGGCCTTGGAAATGGCGTCTTCCAGACCCACAACGCCTCCCAGCACGATGACATCGGCCACAGAGGCGCCGGTCTCTTCCGCGATGGGTTCGAGCACGGTCAGCACGCGGTGCAGACGCAGCGGTTCATTGCCCTCCCAGTCCTTTTGCGGGGCCAGTCGAATACGCGCCCCATTGGCGCCGCCGCGCTTGTCGGAGCCACGGTAAGTCCGGGCGCTGTCCCAGGCTGTGGCGATCAGCTCGGCCGGGGTCAGGTCGCTGCTTCGGATCTTCGCTTTCACCGCGTCCACATCGTAACCGGTCGCTCCGGCAGGGATCGGGTCCTGCCAGATCAGGTCCTCATCCGGCACGAACGGGCCGACATAATTGGCCTTGGGCCCCATGTCGCGGTGGGTCAGCTTGAACCAGGCCCGTGCGAACGTATCCGCGAAGTATTTCGGATCCTTGCGGAATTTCTGGCAGATCGCGTTGTAGGTGGGGTCCATCTTCATCGCCATGTCCGCATCGGTCATGATGGGGTTGTGGCGAATGGACGGGTCTGACGCGTCCACCGGCTTCTGGTCCTCGGGCATGTCGACCGGTTCCCACTGCCAGGCGCCGGCGGGCGACTTCTTCAGCTCCCACTCATAGCCGAACAGATAGTCGAAATAGCCCATATCCCACTGGGTGGGATGCTGGGTCCAGGCGCCTTCAATGCCCGAGGTGAAGGCGTTGGACGCCTTGCCCTGATGGCCTTCATTGGCCCAGCCGAAGCCCTGGGATTCCACGCCGCAGCCTTCCGGCTCCGCGCCGATCTTGTCCACGGCGCCGCGGCCGTGCGCCTTGCCGACCGTATGGCCGCCGCAAGTCAGCGCCGCCGTTTCTTCATCATCCATGGCCATGCGCTTGAACGTCTCGCGCACCATGGCGGCCGTCTTGAGCGGATCGGGATTGCCGTTCACGCCCTCGGGATTGACGTAGATCAGGCCCATATGGGTGGCCGCCAGCGGGTTCTCGAGCGAGGAGGCGTCCTCAAGATCGCCATAGCGCTCTTCGGATTTCGCCAGCCACTGCGCTTCCGAGCCCCAGTAGACATCGGTCTCGGGACCCCAGATATCCTCACGGCCAAAGCCGAAGCCGAAGGTCTCCAGACCCATGTCCTCATAGGCCACGGTGCCCGACAGGATGATGAGATCGGCCCAGCTGAGCTTGTTGCCGTACTTCTTCTTCACGGGCCAGAGCAGGCGACGCGCCTTGTCGAGGCTGGCATTGTCCGGCCAGGAATTGAGCGGGGCGAAGCGGATATTGCCCGATCCTGCGCCGCCGCGGCCGTCCGCGAGGCGGTAGGAGCCCGCCGAGTGCCAGGCGAGCCGGATCATCAGGCCGCCATAATGGCCCCAGTCCGCCGGCCACCAGTCCTGGCTGTCATGCAAGAGGGCTTTGACGTCCGCCTTCACCGCCTCGAAGTCGAGCGACTTCACTTCTGACTTGTAGTCGAAGTCGGGGTCCATCGGATTGGTGCGTGCGCCGCGCTGGTGGAGAATGTCGAGATTGAGCGCATTCGGCCACCATTTGGTGACCGGCTTGTCCATGGCGGTGTTGCCGCCGTGGTGGAACGGGCAGCCGCCCGCTGATTTCATATCGTGTCCGTCCATGGTCGTGTCCTCCCGGATCAGAACGTCTAGATTGCAGGCAGGATGACGCGAGGCCCATACATTTATCAAATCGATTTAATCAGGGGAGACCATAGGATATCTCGATATTGCGGCTTTGGCCGGCGCAAAACCGCTCCAAGGGCTCGGCTGCAGCGAGAACCATCTCAACGGAAGAGCCCTAAGTCACTGATCTATATTGCTTTGTTCTACACCCCCTCCTCTATTGATAAATCCTATGGGAGCAACAGGAACAATCCATTGGATTTATCGATAGCTTGCCCTCATATCCATTGACGTCGAAGGGCGGACCCCGAACCAACCGCCCTCGTCCGAGTTTTCAATCCTGCCAGGAGAGACACACATGCTGGGTATTGGCGACAAGCTCCCCGAATTCGAAGTCGTCGGCGTGAAGCCGAAATTCAATCAGCACGAAGAAAATGGCGAGTCCGCTTTCGAGCCGATCACCAACGAGTCCTTCCCGGGCAAGTGGAAAGTCATCGTCTTCTATCCGAAAGACTTCACCTTCGTCTGCCCGACCGAGATCGTGGCCTTCGCGAACCTGGAAGACGAGTTCGCTGATCGCGACGCCGTCGTGATGACCGGCTCGACCGACAACGAGTTCTCCAAGCTCGGCTGGCGTCGTGAGCACCAAGACCTGAAGGGCCTGAACCAGTGGCAGTTCGCTGACACCACCGGTTCTCTGGTCGATGGTCTGGGCGTGCGCTCCCCCGAGGGCGTGGCCTACCGCTACACCTACATTGTCGATCCCGATGGCGTCATCCAGCACGTCTATGCGACCAACCTCAATGTCGGCCGCAACCCGGACGACACCCTGCGCGTCCTGGACGCCCTTCAGACCGACGAGCTGTGCCCGTGCAACCGTCAGGCTGGCGGCGACACGCTCTAAGTCGAACGCACCGAAGTCGGGCGGCCCTTGCGGGCCGTCCGATGACGGCCAGCCCCGCTACGTTCATGGTCCGCCATGGGCGCAGCCGGACCGGCCGCCCAATGTCCCCCGCCCGAACCTATCCCCCCATCTGGTGACGGGCGCTTCTGCCCTGCCGGACGGCCGGTCCAAACCCTTTGCAAGCATGAAAGGACGCGCCATGAGCCTTGACGCCCTGAAAAACCGCCTCCCCGACCACGCCAAGGACATCAAGCTGAACCTCAGCTCCCTGGCCCGCGAAACCGTTCTGGACGACCAGAAGAAATACGGTGTTTTCCTGGCGTCCGCCTATGCCGTCGGCGAGCGTGAAACCCTCAACGACATCGTCTCCGAGGTCGAGGACAAGCTCTCCGCCGAAGCGCTGAGCGCCGCCAAGGCCGCCGCTTCGATCATGGGCATGAACAATGTGTTCTACCGCTTCAACCACCTGGTCTCCGCCAGCGATTACAAGACCATGCCGGCCAAACTGCGCATGAACGTCATCGGCAATCCGGGCGTCGACAAGGCCGATTTCGAGCTGTGGTCCCTCGCCGTTTCCGCCATCAATGGCTGCGGCATGTGCATTGACGCGCACGAGCACGAGCTGCGCAAGGCCGGTCTGACCACCGAGCAGATCCAGGCCGCTGTCCGCATCGCGTCCGTGGTGAACGCGGCCGCCGCCGTCATCCGGGCCGAAGCCGCGCTCGGCTAGGCGCCGCCGCTCACGATCTCTCCTGGGCCCGCCGGGCGGTCGCGCAAGTCCGTCACGGCGGGTTTTTTTGTTCACACGCCTTGGAAACGGCATTTTGACAGGGCCTGAACAAGTCCGTATCCTGAGCATATGTCCTATCAGCCCGACCAATCCGAAACAGCCCGCCGGGAGCGGGATTCAGGCTCGGTGAACCGGGCCTGGCGCTGGTTCTCGGAAGCCACGATCCGGACCGCGGAAAGTTATCGCGATCTCAGCTGGCGCGTGGTGATCGGTCATGTGGTCATGGCCAGCGTGCTGGTGGTCCTGTCGCGACTCAACCCGGCTCTGCCCACCGCGCCCTGGATGCTGATCATCGGCGTGTTCTGGCTCGTCTATGGCGTGCGCATGGGCGTGCTGAAGGCTGTCGGCCAGGCGGCCCGTGAATCCGAATTGTGATTGATTTCTGATAACCCTACGGCGTCAGATCGTTGACCTCCTCGCATCCGGGCTTAGGCTGGCGCGGTTCTGATATGAGAGCCGCCGGGGAGGGGCCTGTATGAGAGGTTGGTTTAAGATCGCGCTCTGGCAGCGCGTGCTCGGCGCGCTCGTGATCGGCGTCATTTTCGGCGGCATTCTGAGCCGGATCATGGGCGGGGAAGCCGCCGCAGACTGGCTCGAGACCTTCATCAAACCGGTCGGCGATCTCTTCATCAACCTGATCCGGATGCTCATCGTCCCGCTGATCCTGACCACGCTGGTCTCCGGCGTGGTGGCGCTGGGCGATCCCAAGAAGCTGGGCTCCATCGGTCTGAAGACCATGGCCCTCTATTTCGCCACCACCTTCTTCGCCAACATCATCGGCATCATTTTCGGCCTGCTGTTCAAGCCCGGAGAAGGCGTGGACCTGGGCGGAGCAGACGCCGTGCCGGTATCGCGTGAAGCGCCGACGCTGGTCGAACGCCTTCTGGGCATCGTGCCGGACAATCCCATCGCGGCGCTGGCGGACGGCGACGTGCTGGCGATCATCTTCTTCGCCGTGCTGCTGGGCGTCGGCATCCTGATGGCCGGTCGCGAGGGCAAGCTGGTGGGCGATCTGTTCACCCAGGCCGCCAATGTGATCCTGAAAGTCACCCATCTCGTCATGGAAGTGGCGCCCTTCGGCGTCTTCGCGCTGGTCGCCCACACTGTTGCTTCGCAAGGGTTCGAGGCGCTGGCCGCCATCGCCGTGCTGATCGCGGCGGTCTATGTGGGCCTCATCACCCACGCCGTGCTGGTCTATGGCGGCTTCATCCGCTTCGTGCTCGGCCTGCCGGTGATGAACTTCCTGCGCGGCATGCTCGACGCCATCGCAGTGGCCTATTCCACTGCCTCCTCGAGCGCCACCCTGCCGGTGACCATCGCCAACGCCAGCGAGAATCTCGGCGTCAAACGCTCCATTGCGGGCTCGGTCCTGCCGCTGGGCGCGACCATCAACATGGACGGCACGGCGCTCTATCTGGGATTCTGGCGCTCTTCACGGCCCAGGCCTTCGGTTATGACCTGACGCTGGCGAACTATTTCCTGATCGCCTTCACCGCCTCCATCGTCTCGATCGGCGCGGCCGGCATCCCCTCCGCCTCGCTCTTCCTGCTGGCGATCGTGCTCGACACCTTCGGCGTCAGCGCCGAGCAGGTGGCGATCATTGTGGGCTTCATCCTGCCGGTGGACCGGATCATGGACATGGCCCGCACCGCGCTCAACGTCACCGGCGACGCCACCGTGGCGACCGCTGTGGCCAAATGGGAAGGCGAGCTTGATGAGGATTGCTATCGCCATCCCGCCGACCAGCCGTATGAGCCGAAAACCACGCCGGACGTGGCCGACGCGACCGGGACTAGGCTGCGATGCGCTCAAGCCGCATCCGTCTGATCGAGATCATCGTAGCGGTCGCCGTCACGATCATCTCGGTCGCCTCGCTGTTTGTGGCGGTGTTTCAGGGCGTGGTCATGCAGCGCCAGCTGGAAGCCAGCGTGCTGCCCATCCCCACTATCGCCCACGGCAATTATGACAGTGAGGAACAGGTCCACCGGCTGAGCTATTACATCGGCAATCGCGGCCTCGGTCCGGTCGATATCCGCTGGTTGCACTTCATCCATGAAGGCGTGACCTATCCGGGTCCCATCCCCTATTTTGTCAGCCTGGTCGAAGGGTATGACGACGATCCCGAGGGCCGGGAAGAGGCTTTCCAGCAGATCTTTGAAGACAATCAGGTGCTGACCAATCCCGTCGCTCCGCAATTGCTGGCGCCCGATGACGAGGCCGGCTTCATCCACTTCACCCGGCCCGCCGAAGGCACGCCTGATCGCGCCTATTGGGAGCGCCTCAACGCCGCCCGGTGGGAGTCCGAAGTCCAGGTCTGCTATTGCTCGGTCTTTGACCAGTGCTGGATCGGACGCTTCCCCCAGAACCAGCGCGACCGCGTGCGCAGCTGCGAGCTGAACCGGTAATCCGAACCGCCTGCCTTCCCGTATGTCCTTGTGAAGCACGCACAGGAGCGGGACATGACCACAGGCTTTCGGATTATCGCAGCCCTGGGCGCTATCGCCCTCGCCTTCGCCATCGTCTGGGCAGGGATGACCGCCGGGCAGTCGCTCTCCGAAGCGGTGGGCTGGCTGGTGTCCGAGCCTGGGGCGTGGTCAGCCTGATCGATCTCTATCTCGGCTTTGTGCTGATCGCGATCCTGATCTGGGTGTTTGAGCCCAACAAGCTGATCGCACTGGCCTTCATCCTGCCCCTGCCGATCCTCGGCAATGTCTGGAGCGCGGTCTGGCTGGCCTGGCGACTGGGCGCGCTGATCAACCGGCGGCGCGCAGGCGACTGATCACGCCGCCGCGACTCCGCCGGGCAGAACCGTCAGCCTTTCAACAAAGGCAAGACCACAATAGGTCGAGTCCACATGGGCGACCCGGGCCCGGATCCGTTCTCCGGTCGGGAAACAGATCTCCACCCGCTCGTCCAAGCTGACCTTGATCGGGGGTTCGATCCGGACGCCGCCCAGGCTGATATCACGCAGGGTCGCCTCCAGTGACCGGCCCGACTGGGTGACGACAACGGCCTGGGTGACCTCGAACCGGCGATCCTTGCGGCGGTCATCAAGATCCTGACTGACGGCGGACAGGAAGCTGGAAATGGTCTTCTCCAGCTGTGACCGCGTCCCTGTGACGGTTTCCGCCGATTTGCGGACGCTGGCTGCCCGCTCCGAGGTCTGGGTGATGGAGGCCGAGACCTGAGCGCTTTCCAGGGCGGACCGTTCGGTTCCACTGGAAGCCAGGGTGATCGCGTTCGAGATTTCCGAGGTGACCGCGTTCTGCTCCTCGATGGCGGAGGCGATGGCGTTGCTGATCTCGGACACCTTTCGGATTGCGTCGGAGATGTTTCCCAGTGCGGAAACGGCGCCCTGCGTCGAGGTCTGCACGGAACTGATCTGGGTCGCAATCTCTCCGGTCGCCTTGGACGTCTGCTCGGCCAGCGCCTTGACCTCCTGGGCGACGACGGCGAACCCCTTGCCGGCTTCGCCTGCTCGCGCCGCCTCGATGGTGGCGTTCAGCGCCAGCAGGTTGGTCTGTTCGGCGATGTCGTTGATCAGATTGAGAATGGCGCCAATCTTCTGAGCGGATTCAGAGAGTTGTTTCACCTGTGCGTCTGCGCCTTCGGTGAGTCCGACCGTTTTCACCACCACATCCCGGGCGGTTTCGGTCTGGCGCGCAATCTCGGCGATCGAGGCCACAAGCTCCTGTGCCGCGGCCGAGACAGAGGACACCGCTTCGGAGGCCTGTTCGGAGGCCCGCGCGGAATCCGTTGCGCCTGTCGTCGCCTGCTCGGCGGCGGAGCTGACCGCGCTGGCGTCCGCATTCATCTGATCCACTTCGCGCGTAACCAGCTCCATCATGCGCGCCACCTGCGTCTTGAAGTCTGCGATCAGGCGCTCAAGCTCAAGCTGTCGGCGTTTGTCCAGATTGGTGCGCTGGCTCTGCTCGGCCTTCAGAACAGCCTGTTCCTGCAGATTGCGCTGGAAAGCCTGAACCGCACGGGCCAGGCCGCCGATCTCATCTTTCCGCTCAAGGTCCGCATGGTTGGTCTTCACCACGCCGCCAGTCGTGACGGCGTCCAGCGCCAGGCTGACCCGCCCCATGGGCCCGCTCAGCGTTCTGGCCGCCCACAGGCCCGCCATGCCGATCAACAGGCAGGCGAACAGAAGTACAACGCCAATCGCGCTGATCATGACCCAGATCGGCGCGTCCCGCTCGGCTGTATCCTGCAAGGCGACAAGCGCCCAGCGCACGCCGGCGAAATCAAAGGATGCGGTTGCTTCGCCCACGGTCCGTCCCTGAAAAGTCACGCGCGGGGAAAACGCGGGCTCGCCGGTCGACAGGTGCGGGCGACCGCTTCCGCATCAAGGCGCGCCTGAAGGATGTCGCTCTCCGCCGTATAGCGTGAATCATTGCGCAGGAGACGGTCCTGACCCACGATCAGGGCTTCCCCGGTTTCGCCCAGCCCGCTGGTGTCGGACATGATCGTGTTGATGCCGTCGATCGGCATCTGAAAGGCCACAACGCCAATGCGCTCTCCATTCTCGAAGACCGGCATCGACATGAAACTGGCGGGCGCGTCATTGCTGGGCGCGTAGGGCGCAAAGTCAAAGAAGGCGAACCCTCCGCTTTCCAGCGCCATTGCGCCGCGGAAGGCCGCACCAAGATCGGTTCCCGACCATTCTCCGCCATCGCGAGCGAAATTCGTCGCGAAATCCTCTTCCTTGAAGACCGAATAGATCAGGTCTCCGCGGGTGTTGAAAAAGAAGATGTCGTAATAGCCATTGTCCAGAAGATGACCCCGCATCCAGGGGTGATACCGGGCATGCACATCATCATAGGCCGTGCCCGTCATCGCCGCGTCAAGCAGGTGCTTTTCTCCCAAAGGGTTGGGATTGTTGCGGATATAGGCGTCCTTCAGGACCTGCGTCGCAGACCCCTCCATCGCCAGTCCGGCGAACGCCTCGTTGAATTCGGAAAGCGCGATCCCGGTCGTGGGATCAGAGGCGACCGAGTGGAGATCGGTCCTGATCCGCTGGAAATAGCGCTCGAGTTCATGCGCCCGGGAGCTCGCCACCGCCGACAGCGATCCTCGTTGAGACGGGCGATCGTCCCGGTCGCCGTCACCGTGCTGGCCGCCGCGACAGCCGCCATGCCCAGCAGGGCGAATCCCACGATCAGCAAGGGCAGTTTTCGGGACAGTTTCAGATCAGACCAGCGCATGGCCGCACTCCGCAGTACACACAAGCCCGACTATGTCCGCGCATCGGGTTACTTATTCACTACGCTCTCGGATGCGGCTTTGGTCTTATCTCGCTCCCATCGGAGAGCGGCGCCCTCAAAGCCCCGGGCCGAGTCATCCGGATCACGAATTCGTACGGATGCAGCACCCTTCAGGTGACAGATCGGTCGCGCGCGCCTAAATGGCGGGCATGAGCCAGATTCCCCCGCCTGTTCCTGACCGTCTCGACCCCAAAACAGGCTGCGCTCGCCGCCTTTTCGGGCTATTTCATCTGGGGCTTGTCGCCGATCTTCTACAAGTTCCTGGCGTTCGCGAACCCAACCGAGATCGTGCTGCAGCGCGTGGTCTGGTCTGCGCCCATCTTGCTGGCGATCCTGTATGTCAGTCGCCGGCTGGGGCCGGCTCTGGCCGTGCTCAATGACCGCAAGACGCTGCTGGTGCTGGTGTGCACCTCGCTTCTGATCGGGACCAACTGGTGGGTCTACATCTTCTCGGTCAATTCCGGCCATGTGCTGGAAGCCTCGCTGGGCTATTACATCAACCCCTTGATGAATGTGGCCGTGGGCGTGTTCGTCGCCCGTGAGCGCTTCTCGCGCCTGCGCGCCATCGCGATCGGGCTCGCGGTGCTCGGGGTGATCAACCAGATCGTCACCGTGGGCCATCTGCCCGTACTGGCGCTGTTCATGGCGGGGTCCTTCACCGCCTATGGCTATGTGCGCAAGACCATTCAGGTGGATGCGCGCGTCGGCCTCTTCTGGGAGACGCTGATCATGGCGATCCCCTCTCTCCTGGTCCTCACCGTGTTCGAGATTCAGGGCGGGGAGAACGCCGGCCATTTCTTCAATGGCCCGAGCGAGGCGCTCCTTCTGATGATGACGGGCCCGATGACGGTGCTGCCGCTCCTGCTGTTTCTCACCGGAGCGCGCGGTCTGAGCTTTGCGATCATCGGGGTTCTGCAATTCGTCGCGCCCACCCTGCAATTCATCGTGGGGCTCGTCTATGGCGAACCCTTCAGCCTCGCCTATCTCGCCACCTTCATTTTCATCTGGTCGGGGCTGGCCGTCTTCGTGTTCGAGCTTCTACACTTCGAGCGAAAACAAAAAACGTGCGGGGATGCGGCCCGCCTGATTGCGCCGGAGGAATTGATGTCACACCCACCCATGCCGCCCGCCCAGAGGATCGATGTGGGGGAGGTGACGCTCTCGGTGCATCTGGCCGGCCCCGATGACGGCGTGCCGGTGCTTCTGATGCATGGCTGGCCCGAGCTGGCGCTGAGCTGGGCGCAGCAGATCGAGGATCTCGCGAAGGCGGGATACCGGGTGATCGCGGCGGACAATCGCGGCTTTGGCGCCTCTGACGCGCCCCATCCGGTCGAGGCCTATGGCGTGGATCATCTGGTGGGCGATTTCACCGGTTTGCTCGACGCGCTCGGGATCGAGAAGGCGGTCTGGGTCGGCCATGACTGGGGCGGCATTCTGATGTGGCACGCCGCCTGTCTGGTCCCCGAGCGCTTTCTGGGCGCGATCGGGGTGAACACCCCGCACCTGCCGCGCGGCTCGGTCCCGCCCACAGAGGTCTTCCGCGAGCGCGGTGGCGAGGATCATTACATCGTCGCCTTCCAGGACGAGGCCATGGATGAGTTCTTCGCAGGCCGGGAAGAGGCTTTCTTCGCCTTCAGCTTTGCTGGCCCCGCCCCGAGCGCCGATCTCGACAAGCTGCCCGATTCCATCACCCATCTGCCCAAGCGGTTTGATAATTTCGTCGCGCGTGGCGGTTTGAAAAGCGAGGACGATTGCGTGGTCCCGCCTGAGGTCCGCAAGGTCTACGCCGAGACCTACGCCAGGACCGGCTTTCGCGGCGGGATGAACTGGTATCGCAATTTCGATGCGAACTGGGAAAGGCTGGGCGGGGTCGATCACCGGCTCTCCATGCCGTGCCAGATGATCTCGGCGGAATGCGATTACATGCTGCCGCCCAAGCTCGCGGGCTGGATGCCCATGCTGTGCAAGGATCTCGACACGAATGTGATCGAGGATATCGGCCACTGGACCCAGTATGAAGCGCCCGCCGAGCTGTCCGAACTGATGCTGGGCTGGCTCCAGACCCGTTTCCCGAACGCTGATCTGATGGCGCGGTTTGAGAACATCGTCATCCTGACCGGCGCGGGCGTATCAGCGGAATCCGGGCTGGGCACCTTCCGTGAGGAAGGCGGCTGTGGGCGAAGTTCGACCCGATGAAGCTCGCCACGCCCGAAGCCTTCGAGGCGGATCCCGACACCGTTCTGGGGTTCTACAACGCCCGCCGGGCGAACCTCGCTGACGCCAGGGCCAATGCCGCCCATTTTGCGCTGGCCGAGCTTGAACAGAACTGGCTGCTCGATGGCCGGGCGAATTATCTGCTGGTCACCCAGAATATCGATGATCTGCATGAGCAGGCGGGCTCGGCGAACCTTCTGCACATGCATGGCGAGTTGTTGAAAACCCGATGCACCCTGTGCGGCCATCTGTTCCTTGATCGCGAGAACATGACCCGCACCCGCCCGTGTCCGGGGTGCGGGAAGAGCGGCGGATTGCGCCCCCATGTGGTCTGGTTCGGGGAAATGCCGCTGGGGCTCGATCAGATCTACGCCGCCCTTGACCGGTGCGATCTCTTCGTTGCGGTCGGCACGTCCGGCACGGTCTACCCCGCCGCCGGCTTCGTCTCCGAAGCACGCCGCAGCGGCGCCCACACGGTCGAACTGACCCTTGAGCCGGACGAAATCAGCGATCTGTTTGAAGAGCAACATTACGGTCCGGCGACCGAAATCGTACCGGACTGGGTGAGGGGTTTGGGGTAAGACCCAGCGTGAAACCCCGGCCAAAGCGCAGCGCCGAACCGGGGCCTCGTTCAGAATAGGGCGCTTTACGCGGAGGGAGGTCCCGGGTCTTCGCTTCGCTCGCCCGGGAATTCAGGCTTTGTAATACGCTCTTCCCCGGCGAAGGCCGGGGCCCAGAGCCGCCCGCACAGCGCTTCATGATCTCTGGATCCCCGCCTGCGCGGGGAAAGAGGTGACTAGGACTCAAGCCCGGCCAGCGCCCGCGCGAACTCTTTCGCCTTGAAGGCCTGAAGATCGGCTTCACCCTCGCCCACGCCAATAAAGTGGATGGGCAGCTTGAAGCGTTCGGCCACTTGCACCAGCGCGCCGCCCTTCGCAGTGCCGTCGAGCTTGGTCATGATGACGCCGGTGACATGGGCGGTCTCCATGAAGCTTCGGCCTGGGAAATGGCGTTCGAACCCACCGTGCCGTCGAGCACCAGCAGCACGTGATGGGGCGCGGTGTCGTCAATCTTCCTGATGACCCGGATGATCTTGCGAAGCTCATCCATCAGCTCGGCCTTGTTCTGCAAACGGCCGGCCGTGTCGATCAGGACGCGTCGGACTTCTCGGTGCGGCCCTGCTGGATGGCGTCATAGGCGAGGCCCGCCGCATCCGCGCCCAGCTCGCGCGACAGGAATTTCGCGCCCGCGCGTTCTGACCAGACCTGAAGCTGCTCCACCGCCGCCGCGCGGAAGGTATCGCCTGCCGCCGTGATCACGTCCGCGCCCTCGCGCGTCATCTTCACCGCGATCTTGCCCAGGGTGGTGGTCTTGCCCGAGCCGTTCACGCCCACGAACACCACCACACTCGGCGTCGCGCCGGTCATGTCCAGCGGCTGCTCATAGGGCTGGAGCGTCTCAGCCACCACATCGGCCAGCGCTTCGCGGATCTCGAGATCGCTGACATCCTTGTCAAAGCGATCCTTGGCCAGACGCGCAACGACCTTGGCGGCGGTGGGCGCGCCGATATCGGCGGCGATCAGCAATTCCTCAAGCTCGTCCAGCGCCTCCTGATCGAGCTTGCGCTGGGTGAAGAGCGAGCTCAGTCCGTCGCTGAGCTTTGAGGAGGATTTCTTCAGACCGGCGGCGAGGCGGGCGAAGAAGCCCTTCTTCTCTTCAACCGGTTCAGGCTGAGGCTCGGCCGCTGGAGGCATTTCTTCCGTAACCGGATCAATTGACTCGGGCTCAGCCAGAGTTTCGGCCAAGGCCTCGAGACCGCTTGCCTGCGCAGCGTTTCAGCGATTTCATCCGGGTTCGGAGTATTTTCAGAGACGACTTCTTCGGCGCGGTCTTCCAGCTCCGGTTCGGGATCGGCAGGCGCCGGAGCCGGTTCCGCCGGACGCGGCTCATCGAGGCTTTCTGGCGCTTTTTCGACTTCGGCGATCACCGCGGATTCAACGGGCGCTTCAGATTCGGCGTCAGTCTCTGGCGCCTCGAGCGCCGGAGCCTCGGACGGGGTCTCGTCCTTTTGCTTTTTCTTGCCGAAACCGAATTTGAACCAGCTCACCGGGCAGCCTCCAGCGGTGTTGCGAACAGGGCTTTCTCGTCATGCCCGGTGATCATCGCCCGGACAAGCGCGCCGGGACGGCGCCCGATTTCATGCGCACGGGGGTGAAGTCATCGGCGCGCGCGAAGCCGGGCTTCTCGACCAGCACCGTCATCTCCTTGCCACGCGCGAGGCGAGATGGCGTTGCAGCGCCTCATGCGATTTGACGCGCAGACGGGCGGCGCGCTCTTTCACCACTTCGCGGTCCACTTGCGGCATGCGCGCCGCGGGCGTGCCGGGACGCGGCGAATAGGGGAAGACATGGACGAAGGCGAGATCACACTCATCCACCAGCCTTAGCGAGTTCTCGAACATCTCTTCGGTCTCGGTCGGGAAACCCGCAATCAGGTCCGCGCCAAAGGCGATGTCCGGGCGCACCGCGCGCAGGCGTTTGGCTAGCGCAATCGCGTCATCGCGCGAATGGCGGCGCTTCATGCGCTTGAGGATCATGTCATCCCCCGCCTGAAGCGACAGGTGCATATAGGGGCAGAGCCGCTCTTCCTCGGCGATGGCGCGGAACAGGTCCTCATCGATCTCGATGGCGTCGATCGAGGACAGGCGCAGGCGCTGCAGGTCCGGGACCTGCTTGAGGATGGCGCGCACCAGACGGCCCAGCTTGGGCGCGCCCGGCAGGTCCTGGCCCCAGCTCGTCATGTCCACGCCCGTCAGCACCACTTCGGAATGCCCGGTCTCGACAAGACGTTTGACCTGATCGACGACCTCGCCAGCGGGGGCGGAGCGGGCATTGCCGCGGCCATAGGGGATGATGCAGAAGGTGCAGCGGTGATCGCAACCGGTCTGCACCTGAACATAGGCGCGGGCGCGGCCGTCCAGCCCGTCCACGAGATGACTGGCGATCTCGCTGACCGCCATGATGTCATCCACCCTCACCTTGTCCTCGCCGCCAATGACGGTGGACTTGAAGGTTTCCGGGCGCAGCTTCTCGGCATTGCCAAGCACCTGATCCACCTCGGCCATCTTCGCGAACTGCTCGGGATCGATCTGGGCGGCGCAGCCGGTGACGATCATGCGGGCATCGGGGCGCTCGCGCTTCATCCGGCGGATGGTCTGGCGCGCCTGACGCACGGCCTCATTGGTGACCGCGCAGGTGTTGATGATCACCGCATCGGATAAGCCGCCCGCACGCGCATGATCGCGCATCACTTCGGACTCCCAGGCGTTCAGCCGGCAGCCAAAGGTGACGATCTCCACATCGCGCCCCTCTGATGCGTCAGGGGACGGGGCCGGGTTTTCCACAGGTGTGCTCATGGCCGCGCAAAGTGGGGTTGAGAGGCCCTTCGGTCAAGCGGGGAAGGGAGTCTGCAAGGCGGGTATGCGCGAACAGCGTGAATTCCCAAGAGTTCAGAACCCAGAGATCATGAAACGCTGCATTCCCGGCTCTGGGCCCCAGCCTTCGCTGGGGAAGAGAAGGATTTGAATTCCCGGGCGAGCGGAGCGAAGACCCGGGACCTCTCTCCGACTTAAGCGCCCAATCCTGATGGAGGCCCCGGCTCTGCGCTGCGCTTGGCCGGGGTTTCAGCAAGGTTCAAACGCCCCGCAGATCGAGCTCACGCTCCAGAACCACCGGGCCGGACAGATGCACATGGCCCTCAGTGTCCCAGCGCACGGGCAGCTTGCCGCCATCGGCCTCAATTACGGCCTCGCGGTTCGCAAGCCCCTGACGATGCAGGGCGACGAGGGCCGCGCAAGCGCCGGTGCCACAGGCCAGCGTCAGGCCCGCGCCGCGTTCGAACACCTTCAGGCGGATATCGTCCCGGGCGCGCACCTGCGCGAAGCCGGCGTTCACCCGATCGGGAAAGAGCGGATCGTGCTCAATGCAGGGGCCGATCTCGGCGAGCGGCAGGGCGAGCACGTCATCCACCGCGAACACCACATGGGGATTGCCCATGGAGACCGCGCCGGGACCTTCAAGCGTCCGCCATCGGGCAGGTTGACGCCGAAATCGAGCCGCATCGTGTCCATGGGCAGGGATAGCGGGATGTCTCGCCAGTCGAGCCGCGCCGGGCCCAGATCCACTTCCGCTGCGCCATCGCTTAACCGTTGCGCCCTCATGGGGCCGCCGGACGAGGTGAAGCTGAGCTGCGGTTTCGCGCTATCCTCGAACAACAGCCAGGCCGCGGCGCGGGTGCCATTGCCGCAGGCGCCGACCTCGCCGCCATCGCGGTTCCAGACCCGCAGGTCTGCATCGGCGTCTGATGAGGGGTCGAGCACGATCAGCTGATCAAAGGGATGCACGTCCAGCAGGGCCGCAATCCCGCTCTCCCCATAGGCGGCGGGACCGGATTCGTCGCGGCGATCAAGCACGATGAAGCGTTGCCCGCCCCGTTCATGGCGTAAGCTCTCATAATGTCAGCGATACGCCGGTCCTGCCCGGCCTGCAAGAGAAGGCTCGCTGAAGCAGGTTCACTTTGACCCGGAGACCGATGCCCTGTTGAATGCGCGCAGTCGCTCAACAAGGGGAGAGCATGATGCGCCGCTGGGGTTATCACCTGTCCGCCGCCGCCGCCGTTCTGGCGCTCGCGGCCTGTTCGCCGTCCGAACAAACCAATACGACTGAAACCGAGGAGTCCGGTGTGACCGACACCGCCAACCTGCCAGGCGCAGAGCTGAACGCTGCGATCCAGGCGGAAGAAGAAAGCCTTGTCTGGCTGGAAGAGGTGGAAGGCGAACGCGCCCTCGCCTTCGCCAGCGAGATGAACGAGCGCTCGCTCGACCGCCTCACCTCCGACCCGCGCTATGACACGCTCTACAATCAGGCGCTCGAAGTGCTGCAGTCCACCGACCGCATCCCCTATGTCGGCGTGCGCAATGGCGAGCTCTGGAATTTCTGGCAGGACGCCGACCACGTCAAAGGCCTGTGGCGCAAGACCTCGGTCGAGAGCTACGCCACCGAAAACCCGGAATGGGATGTGGTGCTCGATCTCGACGCCCTGGGCGAAGCGGAAGGCCATAACTGGGTCTGGCGCGGCGCGGATTGCCTCGCGCCCGATTACACCCGCTGCATGATCACCCTGTCCGATGGCGGCTCTGACGCCGCAGTGCGCCGTGAATTCAACATGGAGACCCGCGAATTCATCGAGGACGGGTTCACCATCGACGAGACCAAGGGCTCGACCGCCTGGATCGACGAAGACACGCTGCTGATCGCGACCGCGCTGGATCCGGCCGAAGCCACCCAGTCGGGCTATCCCTTCGTGGTGAAGCGCTGGAGCCGCGGCACGCCGATCGAAGAGGCCGAAGTGGTCATCACCGGCGAGGAAAGCAATGTGGGCGTCTGGCCCGCCCGCTTCGAACAGGCGGACGGCACGGCCTACATGATGGCCATCCAGGCCGCGAGCTTCTTTGAAAGCGTCTATTTCTACCTGCCTGATGGCGCAACCGGCGAGCCGGTGCAGATGCCGCTGCCGCGCAAATCGAGCCCGCAAACCCTGTTTGACGGCCAGCTGGTCTTCTCCATCGAAGAGGAATGGACCCCGGTCGAGGGCGGCATGACCTACCCCACCGGCTCGATCCTCAGCTTTGACATGGCCGAGTTCGTCGAGACCGGCGAACTGCCGGCCGTCGAGGTTGTGTTCACGCCCAATGCGCGCCAGTCCATCGATGGCGTCGCCACCACCCAGAACCACCTTCTGATGGTGATCAACGACAATGTTGTGGGCGGCCTTGAAGCCTTCACCCGCACCGAGGCCGGCTGGACCAGCGAAAGTGTGGAGACGCCGGAGAACGCCTCGCTCTCCATCGTCACCGCCGACGAGCAATCCGATCTCGCCTATGTGAATGTGGAAGGCTTCCTGGAGCCTGAAGCGCTCTATCGCCTCACCGCCGATCTCGAGCTGGAACCGGCGAAATCCGCCCCGTCCTGGTTTGACGCCGAAGGCCTTGTGGTCGAACAGCGTCAGGCCGAGAGCACTGACGGCACGATGATCCCCTATTTCGTGGTACACGCCGAAGGCGCGGAAGGTCCGCAACCGACGCTTCTGTACGCCTATGGCGGTTCAGTCAGCCTGACCCCATCCTATTCGGGCACGCGCGGCCGCATGTGGCTGGAAAACGGCGGCACCTATGTGCTGGCGAACATCCGCGGCGGCGGCGAGTTCGGTCCGGCCTGGCACCAGGCGGGTCTGCGCACCAACCGTCAGCGCATCTATGACGACCTGATCGCGGTCGCCGAGGACCTGATCGATGACGGCGTCACCACGTCTGACCAGCTGGCGGTTCAGGGCGGCTCCAATGGCGGCCTTCTGACCGGCGTGATGTACACCCAGCGTCCGGATCTGTGGGGCGCGGTGATCAGCCAGGTGCCGCTGCTGGACATGCTGCGCTTCCACACGCTTCTGGCGGGCGCGAGCTGGCAGGACGAATACGGCTTCCCGGACGAGAACCCCGAAGAGCGCGCCTTCCTGCGCTCGATCTCGCCCTTCCACAATGTGGAGACCGGCGTCGACTATCCGCCCATGTTCCTGCTGACCTCCACCAAGGATGACCGCGTCCATCCGGGTCACGCCCGGAAACTCGCCTATCTCCTCAACGAGATGGATCAGGACGTGCTGTATTATGAAAACATGGAGGGCGGTCACTCCGCCGCCGCCAACCTTCAGGAAAGCGCGCGTCGTCTGGCGCTCGAATACACCTTCCTGATGGAAGAGCTGATGGATGAGGACGAGGGCGACGCCAGCGAAGGCTAGACCCTTCTCTCATCCTGATGATCAGGCCCCGGCGTTCCTCGTCGGGGCCTTTTCTTTACCTTTGAGAAACCCTCAGAACCGGTCGGGCGCCGCAGGCTTTCGCTGAATCTGTATACTCTGATGAGACGCGAGATGTGCAGAGGTGCGCGATGGTCGCCGATATACAAGGCGGTGCGGGCTATCTGGTGGATCTATACCGGACGCCGCCCCGCGAGTCTGACCCCGTTCTGATCAATTCCACCGGCGCGAGCGATGCGGCGGCGGTCCGGCCTGTGGACCGCCCTGAAAGCGCGCAGGAGCGTCAGGATCGCAATCCCGCCGGAAACCGGTCTACTGACGATGAGACGCCGAACCGCTCCGCCGCGGCCGAGGGGTTCGCCCAGGTCAGTCAGGACCGTCTCAACGCCTCCACCAATGCCGCGCTTCTCGAAGCTCAGGAGCAGCGTCTCGCCATACGCCCGGAACCGCCGCAACCGACCCGTGAGGCGTCTGAAACGAGTGTTGTCCCGCCTCGGGAGACCGCTGAGCCGGCTGCAGACACGCCCAGCGTCGCCGAACGACTGAGCGAGGCGCAGGCGCAAGAGGCCGCCCGTCAGCAGACGCGCACGGACGCGGTCCAAGCCCGCGAGCAGCGCACGGATCAGATTCGCACCGTGGTCGAAGATGATCGCGTTCAGACCGATCAGCTTCGCGAGGCCCAGCGCGATGACGCCGGAGCTCGCCAGGAACAGCGCATTGAAACGCGCATCGAGGACAATCTCGAGCGCTCTGATGCTTTCGCCCGCGAGCGTCAGCCCGAGCTGAACGCGCGCCCCGAAGCACCCTCCCGCGAGCCTGAAAACCCGGCCGATGACGGCCTGAACGCCACGCCCGCGCCGCTCAAGAGGTAAACCCGACCACGGCGGCGCTGGATGAGGCGCAGTCGCCTGAGGACAGCCCATCGCTCCGCGTTGACATCGCTCCGGCAGAGACGGATGACGCCCCTGATGAGGCGCGCGATCCTGACGCCGTGACCCGGCCGGAAACCGGGGCCAGCCTGGGCGACGCCGAGACTGAAATCACAACACCCAACACCCGGTTTGAAACGCGGTTCGACCGCGCCGACAGCGGGCTCTCCACCCGTGATAACGGGCTCAGCCAGCCCGATCCGACCCCCTCACTCGTGGATCGGCTGAGCGAGACCGCTCAGGAGCCCCAGCGCGTCCGGCAGGTGACCCAACCGCTGGATAACAATCTTGATAGCGCCGTGACGCCGCAGGAGATCGCTCGCAGCGGTCTCAATCTGAGGGTCTAGCGCAGCAGGGACGGGGCTGGGCGATGTGAGCGCCCCGGAGACCTCAAGCCTCCGGGGCGTTTCCTTTGGGCCTAGCCGCGCAGGGTCGCCCCGGCCTTCTGGGCGTTGGCGATGATCTTGGCGCTGATCGCTCGATCTCCTTGTCCGTCAGGGTCTTGTCGGTCGGCTGTATGGTCACCTCCAGCGCCAGCGAGACCTGACCTTCGGGCACGCCCTGGCCGGAATAGACGTCAAACAGCGCCACATCGGTGATGAGCTGTTTTCCGCGCCCTTGACCGCCTTGATCAGCTCCGCCGACGGCGCCGTCGCGTCCATCAGGAAGGCGTAGTCGCGCTTGACCGCCATCAGACCAGACAGTTCCAGCGGCGGCCGCGCCTTGAGCGCCTTCTTCTTGGTCGCCGGGATGGCGTCCAGGAACACTTCAAACGCCAGCACGCGGCCATCCACATCCAGCGCCTTCAGGGTCCGGGGATGGATTTCGCCGAATTCGGCCAGCACGTTCGGGCCCAGACGCAGAACGCCTGACCGACCCGGATGCCAGTGATCGCGCGCATCGGCAGTCACCTGCAGCTTGTCGACGGGCGCGCCCGCCGCTTCCAGCGCCGCCATGGCGTCCGCCTTGATGTCAAAGACATCCGGCGCGCCTTCGCCCCGCCAGTCGCGCGCGGCGACCACGCGGCGCACGCCGGCGACCACGGTCTGCTGACCGTCGGGCGCATCATTGAGATAGATCGGGCCGGCTTCAAAGAAGCGGGCATCGTCAAAGCCGCGATCGGCGCTTTTCTGCACGCTGGTCAGAAGATGAATGAGCGCGGTCGGACGCATCACATCCAGTTCCGAGCTGATCGGATTCTCCAGCACCAGACCCTCGCCGACGCCGCCAAACAGATCCGCCTGATCCGACCGGCAGAAGGACCAGGTAATGGCTTCGCGATAGCCGCGATTGGCCGCCGCACGACGCGCCGCCCGCACCCGGTTCTGCAATTCGGTCGCAGGCGCCTCGAAACGCTCGCCCTCGGGGCGGCGGAAGGAGACCACCGGCAGATTGTCATAGCCCGCAATGCGCGCCACATCCTCGATCAGGTCAGCCTGCTGGGCGCAATCGCGACGCCAGCTCGGCACGCTCACCGTCCAGCGTTCGCCGCGGGTCACGCCAAAGCCCAGCGAGACGAGGATCTCCTCGATCCGGTCTTCAGACAGCTCGAGGCCCAACAGGCGTTTGATGCGGGCCGGATCGAACATGATGTCGTCCGGACGCGCCGGCGCTGTGCCCGACACCGTCACGTCAGAGGCTTCACCGCCGCCATATTCAAGGATCAGCGCGGTGGCGAGCTCGATGCCGTCGACCGGGCTCTCGGGATCCACGCCGCGCTCGAAGCGGTATTTGGCGTCGGAATCGATGCCCAGCTCGCGCGCGGACTTGCGAATGATCGCCGGATCAAACCAGGCGCTCTCGATGAAGACATCCGTCGTGTCCGACGAGCAACCCGAATACTGGCCGCCCATGATGCCGCCCAGGCCCAGAGCCCGCTCATCATCGGCGATCACGCAATGGCTTTCGGACGGGGTGTAGGTCTTCTCGTCGAGCGCCACATGCTGGTCCGCCTCGCCCCTGCCCTTGCGGGCGTAGAGCACCGGACCGATCTTGGCCATGTCATAGACGTGCAGCGGGCGCGCATAGTCGAACGAGACATAGTTGGTCACGTCCACCAGCAGGTTCTTGGGCTTGATGCCAATGGCGTTCAGGCGCTTCTGCATCCAGTCTGGCGACGGGCCGTTCTTGACGCCCCTGATCACCCGGCCCGCAAAGATCGGGCAGGCTTCAGGCCAGTCGAGTTTCACTGTCACAGGGCAAGGGAAGCTGCCGGGGATTCTCTTGACCGGGCCGGTTTTCAGCGTGCCGGCGCCGGCCGCAGCCAGATCGCGCGCAATGCCGTAAACGCCCAGCCAGTCGGGGCGGTTCGGCGTGACTTCAAAGTCGATGACCGGATCGTTCAGACCCAGCGCCTCGGCGGCGGGAGTGCCCACCGGCCAGTCGCCTTTGAGGTCTGCAATGCCGTCATGATCCTCGCCCGCCTCGATCTCCTTGGTCGAGCACATCATGCCATGGCTCTCGATGCCGCGGATCTTGCGCGGCTTCTTGTCGAGGCTGAAATCCAGACCCGGAATATAGGCGCCCAGCGGCGCATAGATCGCGGTCATGCCCGCGCGCGCATTGGGCGCGCCGCAGACGATCTGCTTGATCCCGTCCCGGGTCTCCACCGTACAGACGCGCAGCTTGTCCGCATCCGGGTGCGGCTGGGCGTCTTTCACATAGGCGGTGGAGAACTCGGCGAGCTTGGCGCCCGGATCCTCGATCTCCTCGATCTCCAGACCCGCCATGGTCATCGCCTCGTCGAGCTGGGCGAGGCTGAGATCGGTGTCCAGATGCTCTTTGAGCCAGGAATAGGTGAATTTCATCGGTCAGGTCCAAAGGGTCGGGGAGTTAGAGGTTGCTGACGCCTTCAAGAGGGCAAGCGTCCACAGATTCAGGTTTCGGGTTGGCGGACCCGCTGGTGTGCGCCATCCAGCACTCGTCCAGAACCGAGCAATAGCACACGTCCACGGTATAGTTGCTCGCGAGGTCGTACATCATCTCGACCGCATCATCGCCTTCTGAGCGCGGCGCCTGGAAGGCGAAGACTTCCACCGTATCGCCCGCGCCAATGATGCGCCCGGTGACGCTGGTCGCGGAACGACCGGTATGGCCCGGAAACAATTCGGACAGAGCCTCGAGATCAGCAACGAGCGCGCCTCGATAGAAGATGGCGATGGAATCGATCCGGGCCGGGCCCACGCCGGCGTTCTGAATGTTCAGCCCCTGGACGATGGCGTCATCACGCTGGGTCGAGAAGCCATCCACCTGCAGGGCCGGCCAGACCGAGGCGCGGATCTCCTGACGCATGACGCGGCCCTGATCCCAGGCGACAAACAGCGCAATGAGCGCCGCGATCGCGGCGGCCAGGGTGCCGAAAGCCTGAAGGTGATCGGAATTGAGCCGCATCGCCGTGTCCTAGCTCAAACCGGTGGCGAGGTTCGCCTGCAGGAGCGGGCTGAAGCCGTAATGGCTGAGCCAGCGGGCATCAGGCTCGAAGAAGGGGCGCAGATCGGGCATGCCGTATTTGAGCATGGCGAGGCGATCCACGCCCATGCCGAAGGCGAAGCCCTGATATTCCTCCGGATCCAGCCCGCAGGACTTGATCACATTGGGATGGACCATGCCGCAGCCCAGGATTTCCATCCACTTGTCGCCCGAGCCCACTTTCACCGCATCGCCCACACGCTCATAGCGCACATCCATCTCTGCGCTCGGCTCGGTGAAGGGGAAGTGGTGGGGGCGGAAGCGCGCTTCCACCTTGTCGGTCTCGAAAAGGCCGCGACGAAATCCATCAGGCACCCCTTGAGGTGGCCCATATGGGTCTCCTTGTCGATCACGAGGCCCTCGACCTGGTGGAACATCGGCGTGTGGGTCTGGTCCCAGTCACAGCGATACACCCGGCCCGGCGCGATGATGCGGATCGGCGGCTTGGTCTTGAGCATGGTGCGGATCTGCACCGGGCTCGTATGGGTGCGCAGGACCTTCGCCGTCTCGCCCTCCGCCGCCTTCATGAAGAAGGTGTCATGGGTGTCGCGGGCGGGGTGGTCGGGCGGGAAGTTGAGCGCGGTGAAGTTATGGAAGTCGTCTTCCACGTCCGGGCCTTCCGCCACCGCAAAGCCCATATCGGCGAAGATCACCGCCAGCTCTTCCATCACCTGCGCCACCGGATGCAGCGAGCCTTGCGCCTCGCGCTTCACCGGGCGGGTGACGTCCACGCTCTCGCTGGCCAGAGCCGCATTCATCGCGGCGTCTTCCAGCGTCGCCTTGCGGGTCTCCAGAAGGGTGTTGAGGCGATCCTTGAGGCCGTTGAGCGCCGGGCCCATCACCTGACGCTCTTCCGGGCTCATCTTGCCCAGCTCGCGCATTTTCAGGGACACCTCGCCCTTCTTGCCCAGGGCGCCCACGCGGAGGGCGTCGAGCGCGGCAAGGTCGGACGCCGCTTGAATGTCGGCGGACAGGCGCGCTTCCAGCGCATCAAGATCGGAAGAGGCGGTCATTAGTCACTCCGGGGATCGGACGAGCAGTTATTCAGATAGGGGTTTAGCGAGGCCCGCGCCTGATCTCAAACGCGAAAACGCCCGCCTGCAGCATCTGCAGGCGGGCGCTTGTCACAAGCTGTCGAACGATAGGGTTCGACTTAGCCCTGCAGAGCCTGCTTGGCCTGTGCGACCAGAGAGGCGAAGGCTTCGGGCTCATGCACGGCGATGTCGGCGAGAACCTTGCGGTCCAGCTCGATGCCGGCCTTGTTGAGCCCGTCCATAAAGCGAGCATAGGTGAAGTCGTTCAGACGCGCAGCAGCGTTGATCCGCTGGATCCACAGCGCGCGGAAGGTCCGCTTTTTCGCGCGGCGGTCGCGATAGGCATACTGACCAGCCTTCTCCACCGCCTGGTTGGCGGTGCGGAAGGTGTTCTTCGACGGCCATAATAGCCTTTCGCTTGGGAAATGATCTTCTTTTTCCGGGCGTGACGGGCCGGACCGGAGGACACGCGAGCCATAGGCTGTCTCCTAAATCTCGTTACAAGGTGGGCTGAGCCGTCCGCCTTAGCGGTTGTACGGCATGTAGGTGCGCTTGACGACTTTCGCGTCCGGAGCTGCCAGGGCGGTGGTGCCGCGCTTCTGACGGATCTGCTTCGGGGTGCGTTTGATCATGCCGTGGCGCTTGCCCGCCTGGCCGGCCAGAACCTTGCCGGAGGCCGTGACCTTGAAACGCTTCTTGGCGCTCGACTTGGTCTTCAGTTTCGACATTTCGCTCTCCATTCCTGCGGGGAAATCGGGTCTGCGAAGACCTGTCATTCCAGCGTTCTCGGCTGCCCGGCATGTCGATAAGGCCGGGGTGGCCGGTGAGTAAGAGCGGGGGTTATACGCGTCCCCGCCCAAAATGCAAGGCACCCCGGACGGGCCGAGGCGCCTTTTATTCCCATGCCGCACAGCCCTAGTCGGCGGGCGCGTCGAACTCGGAAATCATCAGTTCGGCCGAGGCCGGTTCGCCGCTGAACACGCCCACATAGATGTCGTAGACGCCGCTCATGGCGTTATCGAACCCCAGCGCCGGCTGAGGCCCGGACCGCCATCGTCATTACAGCGCCAGCTGCCGTCGGGCATGTTGATGGCCAGCGTCGTGTCGCGCTCGCCCTCGACATAGATCGAGAGCGGGCCGTTCTGACCGGACCAGTCGAGCTGGGCGGTCGGCGCCTGGGTGTAATATCCGCTGCACCAGTCCGCGTCGGAGTTGATGCCGGAGCTTTCTGAGTCGATCGGGCCCCCCGCCTCGACCTGAATGCGGTAGGGGTCAGGCGTGAAGCCCGCTTGCAGCTGATGATCGCCGAACAGGGCGGCAGGGCGATATCCACCCGGGAATTCACCGGGTCCGCGCCGCCGCCGATCTCGGAAATGTAGAGCGTGGCGGGCGAGGTCTCGCCGTCGCCGAAGAACCGGCCCACATAGATGTCATAGACGCCGCTGGGCGCATTCTCCACCGTCAGCAGCGGATTGACGCCCGAACCGCCGTCATCATCGCACATCCAGGCGCCGTCGGGCCCGTTGACCACCAGGGTGGTGTCGTCATCAGAGATCGCGGAGATGAAGAGCGGCGCATCCTCGCCGCCGCGCCAGGTCAGCTCATAGGTCGGCTCACGGGTGATGTCGCCCGTGCAATACCCGATCGCGGTGACGCCATCCTCGACCGCCATGCTGGCCTGGATCGGCCCGCCGGCCTCGACCTCGATCGCTTCGGGGTCGGGCAGGAAGCCGGCCTGGAGCGTTCCGGAGCCGAACCGCGGCCGCGCCGTCAGGTCCAGACGCCGGTCAACGCCCTGATAGCCGATCTCCGAGATCGACAGGACTGCGGATTCGGTCGCGCCGCGATCCCCCAGAAGACCGGCCCAGATCAGGTATTCGCCGCGCTCGGGGCTCTCCAGATAGACGCCCGGATTCAGGCCCACCGCATCGTCATTGCACAGCATCTCGCCTGACGGGGTTTGCACGGCCAGCACGCCATCGCGCTCGCTGTCCATGGCGATGTAGAGCGGCAGGGAACCGGCGCGGAAATTCAGCGCCACATCCGCTGCTTCGCCCGCATAGCCGTAGCACAGGGCGCCCAGGGTCTCGAGCCGGGCCTCGCCGCCAGCGGTCACCTCGATTTCATGAGGATCATCGCGGAAGCCCGAGCGCAGGCGCACGCTCTGCTCGCCCGGCAGGGACGGGTTGGGGGCCACGGTATAAGGATTGGACGTGTCGAACCCTGTCGTGGAGGCGTGGAACCGGACCGGCGGCGTGCCCATGCCGGCCGCATACGTGCCGATCCAGACTTCATAAAGACCCGTTTCCGCCTTGGCGAAGACCAGTCCGGGGTTGAACTCGCCGGCGCCGTCATCATCACAATGCAGGGAGCCGTCCGGCGCGCGCACGACCATGGTCGTGTCCTCGTCCGCGCCCGCGGACAGGTACAGGTCCGCATCACCTTGATAGTTGACCGCCAGGGTCGGAATTTCGGTGATGTAGCCGTTGCAGCCCTGGCTGAGGATATTCGCGCCCCAGGCCCCGCCGGCGCGCACGCCGGTTTCCGCGGCGCCGGTCTGAAGCGACAGCACGCCATAGGCCGGTTCGCCCTGGAAGGTCTGGGCGAGCGCCGGAGCGTTCGACGCCAGAAGCAGAGCCGCCGCGCAAGCCGTGAGTTTCAATGATGGCGTCATGTCGTCCCCCTTTGTGTTTGAACTTCGACATGCATCAGAGCATGTCCCGCAAACAGGCCAGATCATGACCATCTGGCGCCGCCACGGCGATATTGTGCCCCCAGGCGCGCCTGCCGGCGCCTGGCAAAAGGCCGGCGGGATTCCCCCGCCGGCCAAACCTCTGCGCCGCCCCCGCAGGACGGAAAGCGGCGCGGAACCCTACTGGCTGTAGAGTTCGGAAATGTGCAGTTGGGACGCCTGGGTGGCGCCGCTGGAATAGGTGCCCACCCAGATGTCATACTGGCCCGATTGCGGGTTGTTGAAGCGGATCGACGGATTGGTGCCGTTGCCGCCGTCATCATTGCACGACCAACCGCCGCTGGGCGTGTTGATCACAAGGGTGGTGTCCGCCGAAGAGTTCACCGAGATGATCAGCGGCAGCGAACCGCCAGCGCTGTAGTTCACGCGGAAATCCGGCGCATTGGCGATATAGCCCGAGCACCCCACATTGGAGGCCGAGAGCGAGCCGCCCGCCTGCACGTTGATGACATACGGATCCGGCGTGAAACCGCTGTTCAGGCTGACGCTGCCATAGGTCGGGCTCAGCGAGTAGTTCTGAGCCTCGGCGGCAAAGGCCATCACGCTGACGGCGGCGGCGGCGGTGAGAATGCTGCGAAACATGAGTGTCCCTTTCCTGTCCCCGTTTCGGCCCGTCCTCTGCGTCGGGCCTGCAGACGGCGCACCGTCTGAGTATTCGCAGGCGAGCCCAGCGCCCGCCTGCGATCCTGTTATTTCCGAGACGGCAGATAGCCCATTTCAATCTCGGAAATCATGAGCGTCGTCTGGCGATCGCCCTGCGAATAGGTGCCGACATAGATGTCGTAGACGCCCTGGGTGGCGTTGTTGAATTCAAGACCCGCATCGGTGCCGATCTCGTCATCCGAACAATACCACTGGCCGTCCGGTCCATTGACCACCAGCGTCGTGTCCGCGTCGCCATTGGTGTAGATGAACAGGTCGCCATAGCCGGTGTAATCGAGCTCCACGCTCGGCTCGCGCGTGACATAGCCCCGGCAGCTGCTGGTCTGGAAATCGAAGGAATCCGACACGGACACCGGACCGCCCGCGGTCAGTCGCAGCTGGTACGGATCCGGCAGGAAGCCGCCATTGAGCGTGATATCGGCGAACCGCGACGCCAGGCTGATGTCCAGGCCCGAGCCATAACTCGAATTGCCCGACTGGGAATCGCGGGTGTACTCGCCCAGTTCAGACACGAACAGCGTGGCGGGAACGCCGGCGCCGCGCGAATAGGTCCCGACCCAGACGTCATAACGGCCAGATTGCGGATTGGAGAAGCGCACCAGCGGGTTGAGCGGGCTTCAGCGCCGTCGTCATCGCAATACCAGCGCGCGTCCGGGCCATTGATCACAAGCGTGGTGTCCGCGTCGGAATCCACGGTGAAGATCAGCGGCAGCGAGCCGGCCGTGTAATTCACGGAGAAATCGGGCGCATTCGCGATATAGCCGCGGCAATCGGAAAACCGGTCCTGCGCGCGGATGGAGCCGCCCGCCGTCAGATTGCGAACATAAGGATCCGGCGTGAAACCCGAGCTGAGGCTGACACGGCCGAAGGAAGGCGGCTCGGTGTAATCCTGCGCCAGAGTTGCGCTCGCCATCAATGCGGCGGTCACAGCCCCCACCGTCAAGGCGCCAATCGTTTTGAACATAGTCACGTCCCCCATAGTCCCCCGCAGCGTGTCGCGGTCTGTCCGGACACCCTAAGCAGGGTTGGTTAAAAGGGCCAGACGAAACAGACGGCCTGCGACCCTTTTGCGCTCATGCGTCAGGGGAAGGATGACCGGTCCAATCTGAACGGCGCATGAAAAACCCTATCGCCGAAAAGCGATAGGGTTTTCTTCAAAGTCGGCGGCGTGGAATCGCCAGGTCAGGGCGCTCTAGCGCGGCGCCATGACCATGATCATCTGACGGCCCTCGAGCTTGGGTTCAAGCTCGACCTTGGCGACTTCAGAGAAGTCTTCCTTCACGCGCTTCATCACATCCATGCCGCGTTCCTGGTGCGCCATTTCGCGACCCCGGAAGCGCAGGGTGACCTTGACCTTGTCGCCATCCTCGAAGAACCGGGTCATCGCCTTGGTTTTGACCTGGTAGTCGTGGATGTCGATGTTCGGACGCATTTTGATTTCCTTGACGTCCTGGGTCTTCTGTTTCTTGCGGGCTTCGGCCTTCTTCTTCTGCTCTTGGTATTTGAGCTTGCCGTAATCGACGATCTTGCAGACCGGCGGGTTGGCGTTCGGCGAAACCTCTACAAGGTCAAGCCCGACTTCGGCCGCCGCTTCCAGCGCGGCGTCGATCGGCATTTCACCTTGTTTTCCCCAGATTCATCAATTAACAGAACCCGCGGTACGCGGATTTCTCTGTTGATGCGCGGCCCTTCTTTCTTAGGCGGGGGCGCGGCATGCGGACGTCGTGCTATGCGTCTTCTCCATGGCGACTGCGTGTAAAGTGCGCAAATTAACCGATTTTGCGCGGGATCGGTAGCGAATATCGCGATCAGGGCGCGAAAATCAAGGTGTTCAGGCCGCGTTTGACGCGTCTGCGAAGCCTCCAGCGCAGCGCATGGCCTGAACCGCCTCCTTGGCGTTGATCTGCGCCAGGGTCGGCGCGTGCATCAGCAAGGTGGGCGCAAGCCCGCGCGGCGCGCTGTCCAGCGGCGCGTTTTCCCCCGGATGAAAGAGGACGGCAGGCGAGCCCGCGGCGGCCATCAGGTGCAGCAGACCGGCGGATTCGCCAAAGGCGCACCCGGCCTTGCGGCCCAGGCCGGCCAGCTGGATCAGGTTGGCGCGTCCCGTCAGATCCCGGGCGCCCGGCGTGACATGAGCCACATAGCGCCCGACTTCACGCGTGTTCGGCCCGCCCACGATCACGGGTTCGACGCCCGCTTCCAAAAGCTCATGGGCCAGCGACGCCCAGCGTTCCTTGGGCCAGCGCTGCGCCGGCAGCACATCATCGCCGGCAGGCGCGAACAGGGCGTAGCGCCCCAGAAGACCGAAATATTCCGGCTCCAGCGTGCGGGAGCGCTTGGCGACGAAGTCGATCCAGCTCAGATCCGGCGGCGTCGCCTCGCCCAGACGATAATGCGCCGGCCCCAGACCCGCCTCTCCCAGACGCCCCGCCATCTGCTCGAGCGGATGACCGGCGCGATCCGGACGCGGGGCGGCGTTCACCCAGCGCGTCCGTGCAAAGCGCACGGCGCGGCCGATCTTCTTGGCGCCTTCGGTTCCGCACAGGTCATAGATGACGTCAAAGCCGGAATTGCGCGCGGCCTTGAGACGGTCGAAGAAATTACGCTTGGCGGTGTCCTCGAGATTGGTCTCCACCACGTTGAAGTAGGGGCAGTGCTTGAGCAGCCCTTCATACTCCTCACCGCACAGCAGGGTGATGCGCGCCTTGCATGATGCTCGCGGATCATCTTGGCGGGCGCGAGCATGCGGACGACATCCGTCAGCTCGCCCTCATGGATCACCAGGATCTGTTCTTTTTCAGCGTCGTCTTCAGACATGGGCTTAGTCTAGAAGCTCCCGATAGACCCGCAAGGTGGCTTGTTGCAGTTGCGTCTTTGAAAAATGCGTGCGCACCCGCTTGCGCGCCGCCTGGGCCAGAGTGTTGGCGCCTTCGGCGTTCAGTGACAAGGCGGCTTTGACCGCCTGCGCCCAGGCGTCCGGGTCCCCCGGCGCGGCGCGCCAGCCGGTTTCGCCATGCCGGACGACTTCACGGGCGCCG
>LZQR01000055.1_pt1 | contig 30242 bp, 34 predicted proteins | sample 768601 | NCBI WGS metagenome assembly LZQR01 (sample SAMN05207299, study PRJNA324521) | oil field metagenome | isolation source: sample BH-FW-24 from oil reservoir | place: India: Bombay High | collected 2015-12-04
AGAGATAGAACAGCACCATGACCCGAATCACCTCGCCGTAATCATCGCGGTATTGAACGCCAGCTGCGCCCCGCCACCCAACACACCGATGGCCAGCAAGATTTTCCAGGACGGACGAATTTCCGAACGTTTGCGCCAAATCCACGGCAAAATCACCACCAACATAATGGTGTACAAAAACAAGGTCAGCGGAATGCCGTCAAACCCCATCTCATGCAAATACTTCAACGGCAACCAAGCCAGGCCCCATAAAACCGAGGAAAAAACAGCACCACCGTGGCGACAAGTTCCATAACCTAAAATCCTTAAAAATCCATCATCCAAAAAAAGACAGCGTGACGCTGCCGGGTAAGTTACTAACGTAAAGCGGGCCTGACGGCTCCGCCTTTCTACTCGAAAAAGTTCGGGAATCGATTATGGCGCTGGAAAAATGCCCAATCATGATTCGGCCAAAGCGCCGCCTGCTGTTTCTCACTGAGGTATTTCAATTTACGGATACTCTCGATCGCCAATTGCTCGTTATCCTGCCAGCACAAACCGGGCGCGACTTCATCTTCGATATTCTCCGTCAAGTCCGCCGCATCACCCGCCAACAAAATCGGCGGGCCTTTCGGCAACTCCACCAGCATCGACATATGCCCCGCAGTATGCCCCGGGGTTTCAATCGCACTGACCCCATCGGTTAAATCGTACTCGCCGGTTTGCAACTTCCAATTCAAGGGCAACTCGAAATCGGATGCAAAATAAGCATCGTCCGCCGGCTCTTTCGCCGCCGCCATTTCCTGAGCGTGGACATGCACTTCGGCATGGCAGAATTCGCATAAGCCGCCGGCATGATCGAAATGCAAATGACTGCAAAACACCAAATCCACGTCTTCGGTTTTCAACCCCAGTTCCTGCAAACGATTCGGTAAACGTTCTTCCTCATCCATTTCCGGCGGCCCGAATGGAAAACCGTCGTGCTCGTAATAATGGGCGCGCTGCTCTTTTTGCTGAATTTTTTGATAATCACACCCCACATCAAACAGAATGCGACCGTTTTTGGTTTCAATCAAATAGGCCAAAATCGGCGCCTGAATGATTTCACCCTGTCCGCGCCCGCGCGTGGACAAGGTTTTTTCATAGGTATGACGGCCGGTGAGAATCGGCCAAAATTTGGTTACTTGCGTCATGTTCGCTCCAATCTCGTTTTAATGCGCCGTCAAAAAAGACACGCCATCCACACCGATAAAGCTTTCGCCTTCATCCTGCTTCACCGGCAAATTGACAGGGTCGGCGTTTAAAATGCGCGGCACACGATAACGGTGGAAACTTTTCATAAGATGGCGGAACGTCAACACTTGACGCTCGTCGTCGCCATAGGATTCCTGGTGCAATTTTGGCAACCGATACCAAGGCTGTAACATGCTGTCATGATGGACATTGTGATAACAGAAATTCAGCACCAGCAAGTTCACCCAAGGGTGCTTTTCCGACAGCAGATTGGAATAAGTATTGTCGTGCTCGAATTGAGCGTCGCGCAGGCGCGCTTCCGGCCCGCGCTTTTGATCCAGAGTTTCATACACGTCATAAGTATGCTGATGCGTATCCATAAAACGCATCACCGTCAAGAACATCAAATACGCAATCGGATACAACCACAATACATCAATCGACACCGAAGCCAGCGCCCAGAAAAACGCCACGCGAACCACCAAAAAGAACACCACGCGCGCCCGTCTGGAACGGCGGCTTTCTTTAATAAACGGCAAGACGATGACCAGAAAATGCATCCAGACTTCCAACGCCGGAATGTAAAACCATTCCAGCGTTTTCAACAGCTTCAAAACCGTGGATGCTTTTCCAACAACGGACGAAAGTCGAACGACACCACATCTGCCCGGTCGATATGATGGCGGTTATGTTTGTTACGAATATCGTCGAAATGCGAATAACTTGTGCCGGTAATCCACAATAAAATTTCCGCAAACCACTGGTTATGCTCCTTTTTCCGGAACAAACTCAAGTGTGCCGTTTCATGAATCAAGTAGGCCGCAATCACCATCGAATGCGCCAGTGCCAAGACACCCACAGCATTCAGCCAACCCGAATCGGACAACATAAAATAAAACCCGAATCCATAGGTCAATAACACATACCCAAATGCCAACGCATTCGGCAAGGCCGCATCTTCATGCCGGAACAAACCGGTTGCCTTATTCGTCTTCACCATCTTCGCCTCACTTAATCCACTGATACCCAAAACCACCAGGCCTGGTAATTATTCAGTCGATTGACACATTATTATGAAAGTTAAGTTTAGTAATAATAAAATTATGTGCAAATCTGCAAGCACCTTGTATGCCATCGAAACAATACTTTTATTAACAATAACTTATAATAATTTTGTGATTTTGAACGATTCCCTTATGCACCAGTCTAGTGCTCAACTGATCTCTTAAAGCACCATTCTGAAATACCAGAGGCTCCCCTCAAAAAACACCGCGCCCATCTTGGTCGAAAACCCGATTCACAGTATAATATTCCCTTTTATTTTCAACACGTAACGTGTAACCAAACACAGCGAAAGAGACACCTTATCATGCCAAACAACACAGACCGTTACCTTGTATCCTGGGATCAACTACACCGCGACTGCCGCACACTGACCAAACAATTGTTAACCCTGGATACCAAGTGGGACGGCATCATCGCCATCACCCGTGGCGGCATGATTCCGGCCACCATCATTGCACGCGAATTGGGCATTCGACTGATCGACAGCATTTCGGTGCGCACTTACAGCCACAAACAAATCAGCGAACCGGTCATTTTAAGTGACGTCACGGCGACACAGGATGGCGAAAACTTTCTCTTAATCGATGACCTGGTAGATACCGGCAAAACGGCGAAATTTGTACGTGAACGTTTGCCGAAAGCGTATTTCGCCACGGTTTACGCCAAGCCTGAAGGCAAACCATTGGTGGACACACACGTGACCGAGGTCAGCCAAGATACGTGGATTTACTTTCCATGGGATTTGGACTTGAGCTATGCCAAGCCCATTTCAAAAGACGCGGACGAATGAACGACGCCCGCAGAATGGTGTTACGTATGGTGTTACTTTAGGCGTCGGAAACTAATTTACAAACGCGTAACTGCGCAATCTTAATGAGCTCGGCCAATGCCACAGGCCACTCCTGTTCGGGAGTGGCTTCGGAACGTGAACGCATCTGTTCCAAAATCGTTTCCTTGGTCATGCCAGCGACCGCAACCACAAATGGAAAGCCCATTTTCGATTCATAACGCTCGTTCAATTCCGCGAACAAGGCCATCTCCGGTTCGGTTAACTGACTCAGCCCGCTCCCTTTTGCTCGGATTGCGAAAAGCCGGTTGAGCTCGCCCCACTCCCAGCTTGGGGTGCTGGCATAAAGCCTCATGTTGCTGCTCGAGCGGTGCCGCCTGAATAAGCTGCGCCAGCCGCTCTTGCATGACCGCCAAGGAAGCGAACGGGCGTACCGCGGCCAGCTTCGGCAGCACCCATTCACAATGTTCCAACAGAGGCGCGCACGCCTCTACAAATTGAGACTCCGACAACTGGTTCAATTCCATTAACGTCATCTTCCCTCCCAATTAATTACGGAACGCCCAACGCGTCATGCGCTTTTCCAGCACAGCGAAGATGGTATACATCGCGAGACCTTCCAAGGCCAAAACGACCAGGCCTGCAAACACCAGCGGCACATCGAAGTTGGCCTGAGCCGACAACATCAAATGCCCGACACCGGAATTCGCGGCCACGGTTTCCGCCACCACCGACCGACAAACGACCAGTGTGATGGAAATTTTCAAGGCGCCGAAAAAATACGGCAAGGTATTCGGAATGCCCACCTTAAATAAAATCTGGCGTTTACTGGCTTTCAGCGCCCGCATGACATCCACCACTTCCGGTTCCAACGTGGCCAGCCCGGTCGATACATTCACCACAATCGGGAAGAATGAAATCAACCAAGCGGTCAAAATGGCCGGGGTGGTGCCAATGCCAAACCACAGCACCAAAATCGGCACCACGGCCACTTTCGGTACGGTTTCAAACGCGATGAACAACGGGTAGAGTGCATTATAAAGCGTCTTGGAGTTACCGATCACGCTCCACTCGCCACCCCGAACACCACCGAAATACCAAATCCGATGACCGTGGTTTTCAGCGTCTGCCAACCGTTTTCCAACAGGGCTTCCTGATATTCCACCATGGTCGCGGCGATTTTCGCCGGTGTCGGAAGGAAATACTCGGGAATCCCGGCCCACATACAGACCAGCTGCCAAAGCGCCAGCGCCGACACAAAAATCGTGACCGGAGCGCCATATTCAAACGCCTTGGTTTGCGAGAAAGAAGACCAAAGAGTACGTTTCATGCAGCCTCCTTCGCGGACTTAATAAAGCCTCTCAACTTCTGCACCAGTTTGGAAAACGTCGGTTCATAACGAATATCAATGGCACGCGGCCGTTCAAACGTCACCTTTTCATGATGCGTAATCCGCCCCGGACGGGTCGACATTACATAAATGTCATCCGCCAAATAAGCGGCCTCTTCCAGATCATGCGTCACCAGCAAAACGGTGAACTTTTTCGCCTGCTGCAATTCGCTCAACATAATCCAAAGCTCTTCACGCGTAAACGCATCCAAGGCCCCGAAAGGCTCGTCCAAAATCAACAAACTCGGCTCATGCACCAACGCTCGGCAAATCGACGCCCGCTGTTGCATACCGCCGGACAGCTCCCACGGAAAATGATGCTCGAACCCTTTCAGGCCGACTTGCTCCAACAAGCTCATGGCTTTGTTAACGTACTCCGACTTTCTGCGTCGATAACGGTGTTCATAATCCGGGCTGACTTCAAACGGCAACAACACATTGTCGATAATGTTTCGCAAGGCAGCAAGGTGGACTTCTGAAATGCCATGCCTACGCCGGACACCGGGCCATTGACTTCCCGGTTATCCAGAAAAACGTAGCCCAGCGTCGGTGCCTGCAAACCGGATAAAAGCTTCATCATCGTTGATTTACCACAACCACTTGGTCCGACCACAGCCGTGAAGCTGCCTTGCTGGATGGACATATCCACTTCATGAATCGCCATATCCTGAAGTTCGGTCGAGCCGTTGTAGCTCAGGGAAACTTTTTCAAGCTTGATAAACTCGGACATACTTACAGCTCTCTTTCCGATTTCGCAGGCAAGAATTCTTCAGTAAACACAGCTTCCGGCGTTGGCTTATTCTTAAAGTCATACGTCAAACCAACCTGGTCGATGGCTTCCGCCATCCGTGCCGAATCGACGCCACCAAAGCCATTCGCTTTTACATTATCGGTCACGACATTGTCGTCGATGCACATTTGCAAACGCTGGGTTTCCACCGCCTTCTTGGCAATTTTATTCCGTTCGATGACATATTGAATACTCTCTTCCGGATGCGCCACCGCGTATTGCCAACCCTTGATGGTCGCTTTAACAAAGCCTTTGACCAGCTCCGGGTTTTGCTTGGCAAATTCCGGGTTCACCAAAATGGTGTTGCCGTAGAGTTTTAGACCATAATCCGCCATCAACATCACATTGATGTCCTCCGCTGGCAGACCGATTTTGCGCAGGTTCAGGAAGGAAGAGAACGAATAACCGGTAATGGCATCCACACGCTTTTGCACCAGCATGGATTCGCGCACCGCAAAACTGACGTTATCGATATTCACCTCCGACGGATTGATGCCGGTCACGTCGGTAAACGCTTTCCATTGGGCATAAGCCCCATCCGGTGCCGGCGCGCCCAATGTTTTACCTTCTAAATCTTTCGGCTTGGCCACACCGGTTTGCTTGGAACCGATAATCGCAAACGGCGGCTTGTCATAAACCATCAAAATCCCTTTCAATTCCGAATTCGGGTTCTGGTCTTTGAATTTGATCAAGGAGTTAATATCGGCAAAACCGAACTGGTACGTGCCGGAAGCCACTTTTGGAATGGCATCCAATGACCCTTTACCGGAATCAATGGTTACGTCCAGGCCCGCGTCTTTATAGTAGCCTTTTTCTAAGGCCACCAAATAGGCCGCGGCTGGGCCTTCGAATTTCCAATCCAGCGTAAATTTAACCGGGGTGGCCGCCAAAGCCGGTAAGGCCGTCATTGCCGTCAGCGCAAGCGCAAAAACCGTTTGAGTTTCATATTGTTGTCTCCAGTGTCGATAAAATATGAACACCTAAACCGTTAACCCCGTTGCCAACGTTGATAGGATTCAATCGTTAATAAAATGGTTGTAAAAAATACGTCGGTCAAGCCGGGTGATTGGCCGCCCAATGCCGAGCAATATCGGCCCGGTACATAACCAAACATCGTCGTGCTGACGCACATATTCGATAAAGCGTTTCAAAGAAGCAAAGCGCCCCGGCCGGCGACCAAGCGGCAATGCAACCCAACGGACATCATTTTCGGGGCCACATCGCCCTCGGCATACAGCACGTCAAAAGAATCTTTTAAATACGTAAAGAATTGGTCGCCCGAGTTAAACCCTTGCGAAGTGGCGAAACGCATGTCATTGGCGTCCAAGGTATAAGGCACCACCAAGTGCGGTTGGCCACCTTCCTGTACCCAAAACGGCAGTTCATCGGAATAAGAATCCGAATCGTACAAAGGTGTGGTCTCTTCCAGCAAGATGCGTCGGGTCTGGTCGCTGTTACGCCCGATGTACCACCCCAAGGGTTCTTGCCCGGTCAAGGCGGTGTGAATTTCCAGCGCTTGACGAATATGACTGCGTTCCACTTCCGGATCGACCGCCGCGTAGTCAATCCAGCGGTAACCGTGACTGGCGATTTCCCAATCCGCATCCAGCATGGCTTGAACCGCCTCCGGGTTGCGCTGCAAGGCCATCGCCACCCCGAACACCGTGACCGGAATGCCCATTTCGGTGAACAATCGATGCAATCGCCAGAAACCGACGCGCGAACCGTACTCGTATATCGTTTCAATGCTCATATGACGTTGGCCCTGCCAGGGCGAAGCGCCCATGACTTCGGATAAGAAGGCTTCGGAGGCCGGGTCGCCGTGCAAGATACAGTTCTCGCCGCCCTCTTCATAATTGATGACAAACTGCAAAGCCAGCTTGGCTTTACCCGGCCAGGTCACTTTCGGCGGATTCGCCCCGTAGCCCACCATGTCCCTTGGATAATCTGGATACGTTAAACCGTTTGATTCTTCCATCTTGATTACGACTCCTTGTTTTTAAGGGTCAAATACCATTGCCCCAACAGCGCGCGTTCGTCCGGCGTCATCTGAGTCAAATTGCCAATCGGCATCGCCTTTGAAGTGACCGTCTGCGCGTAAACCGCATCGGCCTGCTGCTCAATTTTGGCGCGCGTGTCCAACTCCACGCCTTTCGGCGCCACTTTAAACGCCGGATCGGTTGGATTGGCCGCGTGACAAGTGGCACAACGTTGCGCCATAATCGGTTCAATTGCCTCGAATGTCACCTCACTCTCCAACACCGTTTCTTGCGGTTTCGGCATGGTTAGGTAGGCTAATAACGCCATCAATACCGCCGCCAGAGGCAAAATCCAATGATGCACCTTGCCTTGGTTTTTCAAGTTGAAGTAATGACGCACCAACACGCCAATCAAGGCAATCGCGGCCAAAATCATCCAGTTGTATTCGCTGCCAAACGTGAGCGGATAATGCCCGCTGATCATAATAAAAAGCACCGGCAAGGTGAAATAGTTATTGTGGAAAGAGCGTTGAAAACCGGCTTTGCCGGTCGCCGGATCCGGCACCTCGCCTTGCTTCATGGCGTCCACCATCTTGCGTTGCGATGGAATGATGACGAAAAAGACATTGGCCACCATCAAGGTGCCGATAATGGCACCCATTTGAATGTAAGCGGCGCGAGCGCTGAACAGTTCGGTAAACAGATAGGCGAGCAATGTTAACCCAATGAACATCACCCAAAAGAATCGTGCGTTGTTTTCGACCAGAGCGGTTTTGCAGAGACGGTCGTAAATCAGCCAGACAACGGCCAGCGAGAGAACACTAATGGAAATGGCCAGGCCTGGTGAAAGATTGGCCACCGAAGGGTCAATCATGTAAAGCGTTGGCGACATATAAAACACCAACACCAAAAGCGTGAAGCCGGTAATCCAGGTCAGATAGGCTTCCCATTTGAACCAATGAAGCGTTTCCGGCAGTTTTTCCGGCGCCACTTCGAACTTCTCGACATGGTAAAAACCACCGCCGTGCACGGCCCACAAGTCGCCAGCCACGCCTTTATTCAACCCCGCTTTCTGACGTTCAAGGTTGCCTTCCAGCCAGTTGAAATAAAAAGACGCCCCTATCCAGGCAATCCCAACAATCAAGTGAATCCACTTGACGTTTAAATTCAGCCACTCCAGAATCTGCGGTCCATCTAACACTCCTCTGCTAATCCGCACCTGAATCAGATTCCACTGGCTGGCCATCACGCGGCAACGATTAGCCGATAGGAGCATCGACCGATGAAACGTTACTCGGCTTTGAACAGAGAATATAAATCTGGTTCAAGTTCTTTTTTACTTAAAGACAAACCGTCTTCAATGTGTCGGATATGAGTGTCCATTAAAGCTTCTGCTTCATCTTCTGTCCCGTTGACAATGACATCCACCAGGGCGGAATGGTCAACACACGCACAACCACCCGAACCGGACAAATTGTACTGCGCCACGATCAACGAGGTTCTGGAAATCAAATGCCGCGCGGCTTCCGCCAGAGGATGATTTCCAGACAGGTCGGCAATCAAAAAATGGAATTCGGTCGACTTCCGCAATCCTTTGGCGCGATTGCTGGTTTCGAAATACCGGCTCTCTTCCCGCACCATCGACTTCAGCGTTTCCACCTGGTAACTGGTCAATTTCCCCACCACCATTCGAATCAACGCGCATTCGATAAATCCGTCTTGCTTCAAAGTATTGCGACACTTCTTCCACCGGCGTGCGAATCACACTGGCCCCGACATTCGGCTTGATTTCCACCACCCCTTCGTGCGAAAGGCGTAATAACGCCCGTCGTACGACGGTTCGGCTGACCCCGAAAATTTCCGCAAGCGGAACTTCGGTCAAGCGCGCGCCGGGCTGAAGTTTCTGTTCCAAGATGACATCAAACAGACGGTCATAAATAATCTGTTCCTGACTCTTCGAACCCTTATTCTTTCCATGATTGGCTCCTGCAAGTTGCAAGGCTTAACACCGAACACTCATATCATTCAATGTTAAAGCAGATTGTATACAATTTAAAAAAATTAGTAAGAAATATTTTTTCCACCGGGTTCAAAACACATTCCATTTTCGCTTAAAACCCCGCAGACAACGCACAAATAAAATAAAAAAGCTTTATTTAAACAACAAGTTACAAAAAAAATGCTTTTAAACCGTTTTTTTTGATAACGATTTCTTATTATCACCTAAACCCAATCCGAATTCACCTCACCGTAGAACAAAAACGGTGAAAAAATGATCAAAAACCGACAATTGATCAAAAACTTAAAACACAAAATTGTGTACAATATTTTTATTATTTTGTTTAATACTACCTATTATCCCCCATAACATTGAGTGATTAAGAGCGAAAACATATGACCGGTTTAACCACACACATTTTAGACACCAGCTCGGGGCAACCCGCTGACCAGGTTTCCATCAAACTGTACGCCCTTAACGAGGACGGTACTCGGCAACTTTTGACCGAAACCCGCTCCAACGACGACGGCCGTACCGATGCCCCCTTACTGAACCCAGACGCAATCGCCGTCGGACGCTATGAACTCGTCTTCGAAATGGGCGCTTATTTCAAACAACACCATCCAAACTTACCGTCCCCTTTATTTCTGGACGACATCGTATTGCGGTTCGGCATTGCAGACGTCACGAGCCACTACCACGTTCCACTCTTGGTGTCGCCGTATGGATACAGTACTTACCGAGGTAGTTAAGATGAAGGATACCCCTCCCGACCAACCGATTCGTTTTTTACTCGGTAACGAACTCAAAACACTGGCCGATGTCTCGCCGACGATGACGGTCTTAAACTATCTTCGGACGGAAGAAAAGGCCATCGGCACCAAAGAAGGCTGTGCGGAAGGTGACTGTGGCGCCTGTACCGTGGTATTAGGCGAGCTGATAGACGGCCAATTGCAGTACCGCGCCGTGAACGCCTGCATTCTGTTTTTACCCATGCTGGACGGAAAACAACTGCTCACCGTTGAACATTTAAAAGAGACCAACGGCCAACTGCACCCGGTGCAACAAAGCATGGTGGACCGCCATGCCTCTCAGTGCGGATTCTGCACCCCCGGCATCGTGATGTCCGGTTTTGCCTTATACCAGAATGTCCGCCAAAACCACCAGGCCTGGTCGAATTGAAACCGGAAACACCGTCAGCGAATTGAACAAAATCTACGCCGGCAACCTGTGCCGTTGCACCGGCTACGGCCCGATTCTGGAATCCGGAAAAGACATTCTCGCCCAAGCCCAACAGGATGCCGCCGCTTATCAGGCCGAAGCCCAAACAATCACCCAACAACTTCAAGCCATTCAACCGCGGGAAGCCAAACGCTGGCAACATGACCAACAAACCTACATCCAACCCAGTAACATCACGGAACTGACGCACGCTTACCAACAGCATCCGGACGCCAACCTACTGGCCGGCGCACCGATCTCGGGCTCTGGGTCACCAAACAACACCGAGAATTGGACACCGTGATCCATCTCGGTCACATTCCAGCGTTAAAAACCATTCAGGAAACACCGCAACACATCGAACTCGGTGCCGCGGTCACTTACAGCCAAGCCATACCGATTCTGTGCAAACACTTCCCGGTATTGCAACCTTTCCTCGAACGTCACAGCTCCACGCAAATCCGAAATTCCGGCACCATCGTCGCAACATCGCCAACGGCTCGCCGATTGGCGACATGCCGCCGCCGCTGATTGCATTAGGCGCGTCCATCACCTTAAACAGCGCTCAAGGGCCTCGTACCTTGACTCTGCAGGATTACTTTATTGATTACGGCCAGCAGGATCGCCAACCCGGCGAATTCATCGAAAAAGTGACCATCCCGTTGTTGAACACAAACATTCCGGGCGAAACCGTGTTGTTCAAAGCCTATAAAATTTCCAAACGGCAGGAGCAAGACATCTCCAGCGTCAGTGCGGCCTTTTATATCCGGCTCAACGGCGGCACCGTGGAAGACGCGCGGCTCTGCTACGGCGGCATGGCCGGCATTCCAAAACGCGCGACCGCAACCGAGAAATCCCTAATCGGCCAGGCCTGGTGCGACGAAACTATTTTCAATGCCTGCGACGTCATGATCACCGACTACCAGCCACTCGACGATTTCCGAGCTTCCAGCCGCTATCGCATGACGGTTGCGCAAAACCTGCTGCGCAAATTCTTTATCGAACACCGTTTGGACAACCAGGAAAAACAGCATGCCTAACCCAGCTTCTTTGTCACCCCAACGCTTGCCGAAAACCCTGAAACCGGCGTTAAAGCCGCCGTCAAACACGACAGCGCACACAAGCACGTCAGCGGTGAAGCCCTGTACATTGACGACCTGCCCGAACCACGGGATTTATTACACGTCTACATTGCGCAAAGCCAACAGCTCACGCCAAGCTCACTCGGTTAGACGTCTCCGCCGTGCAAAATTTTCCCGGTGTGGTCGCCGTCTTAACCGCCGCCGACGTCACTGGCAAAAACGATGTCGGCCCGGTTTTGGACGGCGACCCGATTTTGCCGACGGTTTGGTGGAATACATCGGGCAATCCCTGTTTGCGGTGGCGGCTAAAGACATTCACACGGCGCGTAAAGCCGCCAAACTGGCCATTGTCGAATACGAACCGCTGCCGGCCTTTATCACCGTCAAGGAGGCTCTGGAAAACAATCCTTTGTGTTGGATTCCAAAACCTTCCGTCGCGGCGAGCCGGAAGCTCAACTTCCCCAAAGCACGCACCGCCTTCAAGGCGAAATTGAAATCGGCGGGCAAGATCACTTTTATTTGGAATCGAATGTTGCGATGGCGTTACCGGGCGAGGATTGCGACATCAAAGTGTTCAGCTCCACCCAGCACCCATCGGAAGTGCAACATTGTTGCGCTCGCGCCATTGGGATTCCCGATCACGCCGTCCACGTTGAAGTACGCCGCATGGGCGGCGGCTTCGGCGGCAAAGAATCGCAACCGGCGCTGTTCGCCAGCATCGCCGCGCTGGTCACACATCACACCCGGCGCCCGGCCAAAGTGCGCCTGGACCGCGACGACGACATGACCATGACCGGAAAGCGCCACGACTATCTCATCCGTTACGATATTGGATTCGACGTCAATGGTCGCATTGAGGCCGCCGCGTTTGAAGCCGCTTCGCGTTGCGGCATGTCGGCCGATTTATCAGCCTCCATCAACGACCGCACCATGTTCCACTTGGACAACGCTTATTATCTGGAAAACGTGTCCATCATGTCGCATCGCTGCAAAACCCATACCGTCTCCAACACCGCCTTCCGTGGTTTTGGCGGCCCGCAGGGCATGGTGGCAATCGAGCGCGTCATCGACGAAATCGCCCACCACCTCGGCGAAGACCCGTTGACCATCCGCAAACGCAATTACTACGGCATCGACGAACGCAACGTCACCCCGTATCACATGACGGTGACGGATAACATCATCCACGACATCACCGCCGAACTGGAACAAAGCGCCGATTACGCCAAACGTCGCGCCGACATTATCGCCTTCAATCACACCAGCCCTTACCAGAAAAAAGGCTTGGCGCTGACACCGGTAAAATTCGGCATTTCCTTCACCGCTACCCACTTGAATCAGGCCGGTGCTTTGGTGCACATTTACACCGACGGCAGCATTCATCTTAACCACGGCGGTACCGAGATGGGACAAGGCCTGTTTACCAAAGTGGCGCAAATCGTCGCCGAAGAATTCCAGGTGGAAATCGACCGTATCAAAATCACCTCCACCAATACCGAGAAAGTGCCGAACACCTCGCCCACCGCCGCTTCCAGTGGCTGCGACCTCAACGGCAAAGCGGCTCAAAATGCCGCCATCACCTTAAAAAACCGCCTCATTGAATTTGCCGCTCAACAGTACAGCGTGGCGGAAAGCGACATTACCTTCACCCCGGACGGCGTGCACATCGGCACGCAAACCGTGCCTTTCCAAGAACTGGTGATGCAAGCCTATCTGGCGCGCATTTCCTTATCCACCACCGGTTATTACCGCACCCCGAAAATTCATTTCGATCAAAGCACCGGAAAAGGCCACCCGTTCTTTTATTTCGCCTACGGGGCGGCCGTCTCGGAAGTCACCGTGGATACCTTGACCGGCGAATACACGGTAGATCGCGTCGATATCGTCCACGATTGCGGCGACACCCTGAACCCCGCCATCGACACCGGCCAGGTGGAAGGCGGTTTTATACAAGGCATGGGCTGGCTCACCACCGAGGAATTGGTGTACAATCCATCCGGTCGTCTGCGCACCCATGCACCCTCCACCTATAAAATTCCGTCTTGCGGCGACCGTCCACAGGAAATGCATATCCACTTGCGTTGCGATGCCAATCGTGAAAATACCGTTTACCGCTCCAAGGCGGTCGGCGAACCGCCATTGATGCTCGGTATCAGTGTCTTCAACGCCCTGACCGATGCGGTGGCCAGTGTCGGAAATTACCAGGCTTGCCCGAAACTGGACGCCCCCGCCACGCCGGAGCGTGTACTTTTGGCGTGTGAAGCCTTACGTTCATTCAACAGAGCCGGAGGCTAAAATGCTGAACTGGCAAACCCTCTCCACCCTGGTCAATGCCGAAGACCCGTTCGTGTTGGTCACCGTCGTCGGGTGTCCGGCTCCTCGCCGCGGGAAACCGGTGCCAAAATGCTGATACAGTCTCACCGCACGCTCGGCACCATTGGCGGCGGCAACCTGGAATTTTTTGCGCAAACCCATGCCCGCGAATTGCTCGCCACGGCGCCCGACAACCAACTCAGCGAATACACCACGTCCTTGGTACCGAAATTTGATCAATGTTGTGGCGGCGTGGTGCAGTTAATCTTTGAAAAGGTTCACCCCGCCAGCTCAACCTGGTTAAACCAACTGCAATACGTGATACAGCAAAACGCCCAGGCCTGGCTGAAATCGGATTTAATCCGTGGCGAACGCAGCCTCATCACGGCAACCGAAGAGCGGCCTTCGTACGCAGAAAACCAGGAAGAGATCTCGTTTCAGGACGTAACAGTCCCGCAATGGCACGCCTTGCAACACCAATTGATTGAACCGATTCAATCCACCGCTCTGCCGATCTTTCTTTTCGGAGCCGGACACGTTGGCCGGGCTTTGCTGAACCAACTGCAATGGCTGGATGCCGACATCACCTGCATCGACAGTCGTGCCGAGCAACAACCGGCCTTACGAGCCGACAATGTGCAGTACCGAATCACCGACGACTGGGCATCGATTATTGAACACGCGCCGGATCACGCCTATTTTTTGGTTATGACCCACAGTCACGAGCTGGACTATCGTCTGACACAAGCCATTCTGGAAAAAGGCCGCTTTGCCTATTTCGGCCTGATCGGTTCACGAACCAAAAAAGTCCGTTTCGAACGCCAACTCAAACAACACAGCCTTTCGGACACAACCCTGGCGCGCATGACCTGCCCCATCGGCTTGCCGCAAATTACCGGAAAATCGCCCGAGGTCATTGCCGCGTCGGTCACGGCGCAATTACTGCAAGTGCAAAGCGAGCACACGCAAACCGCCAAATCTGCCGCCTTTGAACAGGACGCTCACGCGACCTTCTTAAACCAAACACCATAGGAAAACGTTTTATGTGTGACTGCCAATCCAACACCACAACCCCCGAAGACTTTATGCGCCAAGCCATTGCCCTTTCCAAAGAAAAATGGAAGCCGGGTTCGGCGGCCCCTTCGGTGCGGTCATCACTCAAAACGGTCGAATCATTGCGGAAGGCTATAACCAGGTCACCTCGGCCAACGATCCCACCGCGCACGCCGAAGTCACCGCCATCCGCAACGCCTGTGCGGCGCTGGGTACCTTCGATTTGGCCGGTTGTGAAATTTACACCAGCTGCGAACCCTGCCCCATGTGCCTGAGCGCCATCTACTGGGCCAGACTGGACAAATGTACTACGCCAATTCGCGTGAAGACGCCGCGGACATCGGGTTTGACGATGCCCTGATTTACGAAGAGATTTCAAAGCCGATTCTCAGTCGCAACCTGCCGACCTTCCGCCTTCTGGAAGACGAGGCCATCCAGCCGTTTAACGACTGGAAAACAAAACCGACAAAACCCCTTACTAGCGCCGACTGGCAACGGGCCTGCCACAGGCCCAAACAGCAGAGGATGTTGCACATGACGGAACCCCGACTACAACTGGAAAACATTACCAAACGTTTTCCCGGCTGCCTGGCCAATGACCAGGTGAATCTCAATATATTACCCGGCGAAATTCACGCGTTACTCGGTGAAAACGGTGCCGGAAAGAGCACGCTGGTCAAAATGATCTATGGTCTGCTCAAACCCGATGAAGGTCAGATGCTCTGGGAAGGACAAGCGGTCGACATCGACAGCCCGAAAACGGCCCGCCATTACGGCATTGGCATGGTGTTTCAGCATTTTTCGCTGTTCAATGCCATGACAGTGTTGGAAAACATCGCCGTCGGTATGGACGAAGCCTTTGATTTGAAGGCTTTGGAAAAGCGCATTCTCAACGTTTCCGCCGATTACGGCCTACACATTGACCCGAAAAAACTGATTCACGACCTTTCGGTTGGCGAACGTCAGCGCGTGGAGATCATCCGCTGCTTGCTGCAACACCCGAAACTGCTGATTATGGACGAACCCACCTCGGTTTTAACCCCGCAGGAAGTGGACAAGTTGTTCGTCACTCTGCGCCGTTTATCGTCGGAAGGGGTTTCCATTCTTTACATCAGCCACAAGCTCGACGAAATCAAAACCCTGTGCCATCGTGCCACCATTCTTCGCGGCGGCCAATTCATTCAAGAAATCGACCCCACCCAGGAAACCGCGGCCAGCATGGCACAACTCATGGTCGGCCAAAAAATCATTCCGCCGAAACGCCAATCCAACAAAACCTTTGAAGACGATGTCATTCAAGTGCAGCACTTATCATTGAAGTCCTCGCAACCTTTCGGCAACGATTTAAAAGACATCAATTTCACCATCAGCCAAGGCGAAGTGCTCGGCATTGCCGGGATTGCCGGAAACGGTCAAACCGAATTGCTCTCCGCCCTCAGCGGCGAAGCGGACACCGACGTCGACACCATCATTATTCACGGCCGCCCCAGTGGCAATCTGCCCAGCAACCAACGCCGCATGATCGGCATGGCGTATGTGCCGGAGGAACGGTTGGGCCATGCGTCAGTGCCGGATAATGCCTTGCACGAAAATGCGTTTTTAAGCGGCTATCAAGCCAAAAACTGCACCATCGCGGCTTTATCAATTTCAAAAACGCAATGAATACGCGCAAATGGTGTGCGATAAATACAATGTCAAACACGCTGGCATTGGCAGTGCCGCCAAAAGCTTATCCGGCGGGAACTTGCAAAAATTCATCGTCGGACGGGAAATCGAACAAGCCCAGCCTGTTGATTGCCGCTCAACCTACCTGGGGCGTCGATGCCGGCGCCGCGGCCGCCATCCACCAATCCATCCTCGATTTGGCGGAAAAAGGCAGTGCGGTGCTGGTGCTGTCGCAGGATTTGGATGAAATTTTCGAGGTCTGTGATTCGGTGTGCGTGATCTACGAGGGCACCTTGTCCGACGCTACCCGATTTCCGACATCAGTCGCGAAGAAATCGGATTGCTGATGGGCGGTATCACCACGCCTGAGGGAGGACACAACCATGTGGCTTAAACTGGAAGCACGAAGCCAGCCTTCTAAACGCATGACGTACTTATCCCCTCTGCTAGCCGTGGTGTTAACGCTGTTTTCCGGCATGATCTTATTCGCGATGATGGGGCACTCCCCGCTTGAAGGCATTTATGTCTTTTTCGTCGAGCCGCTGACCTCGCTTTACGGCCTCGGCGAACTGGCCGTCAAAGCCACCCCGCTCGTCTTGATTGCCATAGGCTTGGCCATCGGATTCAAGGCCAATGTCTGGAACATCGGTGCCGAAGGCCAATTGGTCATGGGCGCCATTGTTGGCGGCGGTTTAGCGCTCTATTTTCACGAATCCGACAGCGCCTGGTTACTGCCCAGCATGATCGTCTTCGGTGCCTTGGGCGGTATGTTCTGGGCAGCGATTCCGGCCTGGTTGAAAACACGTTTCAACACCAACGAAATTCTGACCAGCCTGATGCTCACTTATGTCGCCATCCTGTTATTAAATTACATGGTCAACGGCCCTTACCGCGACCCGACCGGCTACAACTTCCCGGAATCCCGTCTGTTTCAAGACGCCGCTTTATTGCCAACCTTACTGGAAGGAACCCGCCTCAATCTGGGCAGTGTCATCACGGTAATGATTCTGGCCGGCCTGTGGGTAATGCTGGCCAGAACCATTATCGGTTTCCAGGTGCATGTTGTCGGCCAAGCGCCGCAAGCCGCGCATTACGCCGGTTTTAACCATAAGAAAATCATTTGGTTCACCTTTCTGCTCAGTGGCGGGCTGGCGGGTATCGCCGGCTTGATGGAAGTCGCCGGCCCCATCGGCCAACTGTTACCGAGCATATCACCCGGCTATGGGTTTACCGCCATCATCGTGGCTTTTCTAGGGCGATTACACCCGGTCGGTATTTTACTGGCCGGGCTACTCATGGCGCTGTCGTATCTGGGCGGCGAAACGGCCCAGATTGAAATGGGGCTGCCTGTCGCCTTGACCGGCGTCTTCCAAGGCCTGCTTTTGTTTTTCTTACTGGCTTCGGACGTCTTGATTCGCTACCGGGTTAAATGGAACCGTGTTCCAAAAGGAGAGCACTGATGGATTTCTCACTTGATACGACCTCCTTGATTATTGTCACCATTATCACCGCGGCCACGCCGTTATTGCTCGCGGCACTTGGCGAACTGGTCAACGAAAAATCCGGCGTACTGAACTTGGGGCTGGAAGGCATGATGGTGGTGGGTGCCGTAATGGCCTTTCTGACGGTGACGTCAACCGGCAGTGCCACCCTGGCAATTATCGTCGCCATTTTGTCCGGCATGGGAATGGCGCTGATTTTCAGCGTGCTCACCTTATCGTTACAATCCAACCAAGTGGCGACGGGATTGGCCCTAACCATTTTCGGTTTGGGTTTGAGTTCGTTAATCGGCATCAATCTGGTCGGGATGGCCTATGACGGTTTACCGAAATTGAACATCGCTTTTCTCAGCGACCTTCCTTTTTTTGGCAATGTTCTGTTCAGCCACGACATTTTGGTCTACTTCTCCATTGTGATGGTATTCGTCACCTATTGGTTTCTTAATAAAACCAAGTATGGCTTGGTGTTACGCGCCGTCGGCGAATCGCATGACGCGGCCCACTCCATCGGCTACCCAGTGATTAAAATTCGCTATATGGCCGCTCTTTACGGCGGCGCCATGAGCGGGTTAGCGGGCGCTTACCTTTCCCTGGCCTATTCCCCTATGTGGGCGGACAATATGACCGCTGGCCGCGGCTGGATTGCCCTGGCATTGGTGGTGTTTGCGATGTGGATGCCGTCTAGGGTGCTATTGGGAGCTTACATGTTCGGTGGCATCACGATTTTACAGCTTCACGGGCAAGGAATGGGCATTGATATGCCCTCCGAATTCCTATCCATGCTGCCGTATCTGGCGACAATTATCGTCCTGGTGCTGATTTCCCGCCAAGCGCAAAACAATTACGCACCGGCGTGCTTAGGCAAACCTTTCCATTCCATACGCTAAGCCTTCCGCCCTTCGATAAACCAGCAGCGGTGGTTTTTACGTTCGAATATGTCTACCGTCAACCTCTCCGATAAGCGTCTGCTCGCCATTCTGATTTAACACGCGTCCGCCCCATCCCTTAAAGCCAGCAAGCCGAGCAAGAGGTTAGATGCGTTATCCTCGTCCTCCCGGCCCCACATCTGGATAGGGTCAATGACGTAATCTCGACACACAGCCGTTTGGATTAAGGCAACGCCAGTTGCGCTCTCAAGGCCTCATTTTGACGCGCTCTCTAGACACCATAAGAAAGGAAGCACTTGCCGCTCGAAAGGCGCAAGGGATTAAGAGCTTAAGATCGTAAGGTGAGGAATGATGATTCAGCAGCTGGCAAGCTGGCTAAGCCCAGTTGTTTAGAGACCGGCTCGACACTGCGAAACACTTGTGACAGGCATAAAAAAAGCGGCTAAAAAGCCGCCTTCCGTTCAGGGAAGAAAGGTTAGGATGCAGCAGATTTAGACGTTTCCGTCACCGCTTCATCCTCTTGAACTTCAGCCACAACCGTTTTATCGGGTAAAATGAAGCTCATAATAATCGCTGTCAAACCGCCAAGCGTCACGGCCGAACCAAGAACGTTCTGTACCAATGTAGGCATTTCTTTCATGACATCCGGGTTAAAGGCGACCCTAAACCAGCACCAAAGGACACGGCCATAATCAGCAACTTACGACGATCCAAGTGCTCGGAAGCCAGAATCTTCACGCCGGCCGCCGCCACCGTACCGAACAGAACCAAGGTGGCCCCACCCAAAACCGGCTTCGGCATATTTTGCAAAACGCCACCGATGATTGGGAACAACCCCAAAATAACCAGCATACCAGAAACGAAATAGGCAATATAACGACTGCCGACACCGGTCAACTGAATGACCCCATTGTTCTGACTGAAGGTGGTATTCGGGAAAGTGTTCAGCACCGCCGCAATCATTGAGTTCACACCATCCGCCAAGACACCGCCTTTAATACGAGACATGTACAACGGCCCCGAAATCGGTTGCTTGGACACCATCGAGTTGGCCGTCAAGTCGCCCGTCGATTCAATCGCGGTAATCAAATAAATCAAGGCCACCGGAATAAACGCGCCCCAATCAAATGAAAAACCATACTTAAACGGAATCGGGAAGTTCATCAGCGGTAACGTGGCCAAGTTATCAAACGACAGTTTGCCCATCAGGCCAGCCACGATAAAACCAACGCCCAAACCAATGATGATCGCCGACAGACGAATCCAGGCATTGGATGAACGGTTCAGCACAATGATAATCGTCAAGACCAACAGCCCCAGAGAAAGGTTTTCAAGGCTGCCGAAATCCGGGGCTTTAAACCCACCTGCCAAATCCGTAATACCGACTTTAATTAAGCTGATACCGATAATGGTGATGACAATTCCCGTGACCAATGGCGTAATGACACGTTTTAATTTGTGCAGGAATTGACTCAGAAAAATTTCCACAAAGGCCCCAAAAAAGCTGACGCCCAAAATCAGAGCCATAATTTCATCCGGGCCGCCCCCTTTGGCTTTCGCGATAAACCCGGCGGCCAGAATGGAACTCAAAAAGGCAAAGCTGGTGCCTTGCACACATAACATGCCCGAGCCAATTTTAAATGGACGGCGTGCCTGAATAAAGGTCGCAATCCCCGAGACAATCAATGCCATGCTGATTAAGTAGGAATATGACTTCCCAACCCCAACACCCCACCGATAATCAAAGTAGGGGTAATAATGCCAACAAAACTTGCCAAAACATGTTGCAGCGCGGCAAAGCTCGATTCTCTAATAGGTGGTCGATCATCTAATCCATAAATGAGATCCGACGAGTCATGATCACTGTTACTCATAAGCTTCTCTCCGTTAAGTCTTTAATCACACAGTACGAAGCCAAAACTTCGAACCTTTCCATAACCCAACAGCAATTAACTAACCATTCTTACAATAAATTGAAAACAATTTTAAAAAAATAAAAATACTTTAAAATCAATGCCTTGAATTACAAAAAACCAACACAGTAAATTATATTTACAAAATATTGTTCACAATAATAAAAATTATTGCACTCACAACGAGAATGCACGCACTAAAGCTGTGCAATTTTCAAGCGTTATGCGCCCGTTAACACTCTGTTTTTACGACTAAAACGCATTAATTTTTCCAAATAATGTGCTTTTCGTTCCTGTGGCAGAAAACTCGCTTCAAAACTGTTCTTGGCCAACTCAATCAACTGGTTCGGTTTGAGCTGAAAGGCTTCTTGTACGGCTGTAAAGTTCTCAACCAAATAGCCGTCAAAATACGCCGGATCATCGGAATTCACCGTCACCTTCAAGCCCAGATTCATCATTTTCAACAACGGATGTTCGGAAACCTTCTCCACCACTTTCAGCTTTAAGTTAGACAAAGGGCAAAGCGTCAAAGGCATCTGCATTTCCCGCAGTTTGGCCACTAACTTCATGTCCTGCAAGGCATTGTTACCATGATCGATACGCTCCACTCGCAGCACTTCGACGGCGCCTCGTACGTAACTGGCATCGCCTTCTTCACCCGCATGTGCCACCAGGCGAAAACCGGCTTGCCGTGCTTTTTGATACAGCGATCGAAATTTCTCCGGCGGGTTATTGCGCTCCGACGAATCCAATCCTATTCCGACAATATAATCTTGATAGGCAATCGCTAAATCCAACGCCTTCAAACCATCGTCTTCGTCCAGGTGCCTTAAGATTGATAAAATCAACTGCGACTCGACCTGTAAATCGGTTTTCGCTTGCTGCATGGCACGGATAATGCCCTTCAGTACCGTTTCAAACGCAATGCCTCGTGACAAATGCGCCTGCGGATCAAAGAACATTTCCACATAGACAATGTTCTGGTCTGCGCAACGCTGCAGGTAATGAAACGTCAGGTCAAAAAAATCCTGTTCGGTCTGCAGCACCGCCATGCCCTGGTAATAGACATCCAGAAACGACTGCAAATCTTGGAAATCATAAGCGGCACGAATGTCGTCTACCGAGTCATATGGCAGCGACAGCCCATTGCGTTTGGCCAAGTCGAACATCAATTCCGGTTCCAAAGTCCCCTCAATATGCAAATGCAGTTCGGCTTTGGGCATCTTTTCAATCAAATTTTGTATTTTCATCTCAACATCCAGATACAAAAAAGGGGCGGAAAACCGCCCCATTGTTCAAAGTTCCAACTCAAATTGATTTTTAGTTAAGTCATTCACTACTCTGAGTTTTCACAGAACTTATTTCGGTAAACGGCCTTCAACACCGTCGACATACCAGTCCATGCCCAACAACACCTTGTCGGACAGATGTTCGCCCTCAGGCACCATCAGTTTTCCGTCCTGGTTTTTCAACGGCCCTTGGAAAGGATGTGTTTTGCCGGATTTGATATCGTCAATCGTTTTATTGGCCAAGGCCACCACGTCTTTCGGAACAGCCTCGCTGAATGGGGCAATTGACACCATGCCAGATTTCAAGCCACCCCAAGTGTCTTCAGACTTCCAGTTTCCATCCATCACCGCTTTAACCTGATCGATGTAATACCCACTCCAATCATCGATAATGGCACTCAACTGAGCTTTCGGCGCAAAGGCTTTCATATCCGAGGCCTGGCCAAAACCGTAAATCCCACGTTGTTCAGCCACCTGCAAAGGCGCCGGGGAATCTGTGTGCTGCATAATGACGTCCACACCTTGGTCAATCAAGGCTTTGGCCGCGTCACCTTCTTTGCCCGGGTCATACCAAGAGTTCACCCAAACCACCTTAACGGTCGCATCCGGATTCACACTTTTCAAACCTTGTACGGTCGCGTTAATGCCGCGCACCACTTCCGGAATCGGGAATGAACCGATGTAACCGATGACATTCGATTTCGTCATTTTCCCCGCCACCACACCGGCGACATAACGACCCTCATAAAAACGGGCACTGTAAACACCGACATTCTTCGCGGTTTTATAACCGGTCGCATGTTCGAATTTGACATTCGGATAGCGCTTAGCGACTTTCAATGTCGGGTTCATAAACCCAAAGGAAGTCGTAAAAATAATGTCATTACCGCTTGCGGCCAGCTTGCGAATCACTCGTTCCGCATCGGCCCCTTCCGGCACCTTTTCCACAAAGGTGGTTTTGACTTTATCTCCGAAGGCTTTCTCAACCGCCAAGCGGCCTTGGTTATGTTGATAACTCCAACCGTGGTCACCGATCGGTCCCACATAAACAAACCCGGCTTTAACCGGTTCTTCAGCCAAGCTGCGGTATTGAACAACCCGAACAACGAGGCGCCCAGCGTCAAAGCCAAGGGTTTTAAAAACGTTCTTCTTTTCATGCAATTCTCCTTTTCAAGGATTCGATGCAAATAACGCTGGTCAGACCAGCGTTATCGTTAAAATGATTCCGTATCGTTCAGTGTCGTATTAGAACGTCCACTTAATAGCCGCCTGCGGCACACTTTCATCAATGTCTGAACCGTATTTATTCATCCAGTAAGACCACTCAACACCGGCATATAGCTGATTTGGCGCGCCCCACAATGCCCCCGCATCGATGAACAGACGAGGTGAAGAGGTGATGTTTTCTTTCTTACCAACATTGTTTTCAGCCGTGGCGTAATCGAAGTAACCTTCAAACACCCACTTGGTTGGCCCCAATTCGAAAGGCGCCATCCAAACTAAAGTCACCTGGAAGCTTCACTGGTTTCGCCAGAGTAGAAATCCGACTCGCCGATACGTTGATAGAAGTTCACCTTAGCGACCGGTACACCCGGTACATCCAAGTCAAACCCAAGACCGAATAATTTCGCGTTGGTCACGTCACCCAATTCCCAGGTACCTGTTAGGGAAACGTCTTTAACAAAACCGAAAGACAAGTCTTTACCGGTCATTTTTCCAAGAGAGAAACTCGGTGAGAATTCACCATAGAAAGAACTGTCGGAAGAGTTTGGATCCGTCACATCCACGAAGAAGAAGTTAGAACCGTATTTCCAGCCATCCACGTGCTCAAGCGTTAGCACTTGCGTATCGTATTCCGTGTTTGATGGCACACTTTTATATCCAGAGCCATCCAGCAACAACACACTGGTTTTACTCCAGTCAGCTGCCTGGGCAACCGAAGCTCCTAATAGCCCGGCGGATAGCGCCAAGCCTTTCAGAAAGTTCGTTTTTTTAAATAAAGTCATTATCGTTACATCCTTCTACTTGGTTAAATGTGAACAAGATTGTATACAATCAATCTATACGATGGTTAGCAATCAAGATGCCAATGTCATATTTTTTCACACTTCTCGGGTCCAAAAAACCTAACGCAATGAATTTTATTAAAAACTTTTCTAAACTGTCTCCAGGGTTTTTATCAAACAAACATGTTGTATACAATTAATGTATACAATGCACCAAAATCTTCAATCATATTGCACCAGATGCAAACATCTGCACCTCAATGCTAAATTTATTAAGTCACTAAATGATGCGCACCCATTCCGTGCGATTGCATCAAGGCCTCCACATCCAAGTCCAGCAAGGTTCCGTCTTTCACTCGCCACTGCCCTGCCACCATTAAGCGGTCCACTTGATGTGCGCCGCACAACACCAGAGCGGCCAACAGATCACCGGCACCGGAAAAACGGAGTTCATTCAACTTGAACAAAGCCAAATCGGCCTGTTTGCCGACGGCGATTTCGCCGATATCATTCCGTCCCAAGCAAGCGGCTGAACCTGTGGTTCCCCAGCTCAATGCCGTTAAGTGTGTCATTTCATCAGCCTGATAACGCAATCGCTGGATCAACATGGCCTGTCTCAGCTCTTCAATCATATTGGAGCAATCATTCGAAGCTGAACCGTCCACACCGATCCCCACCGCACAACCGGCCGCCTCCAGCTCAAGACCGCGGCAAATGCCCGATGCCAACACCATATTGGACGACGGACAATGACTAATGCCGACACCGGCTTGGCCGAGTCGAGCGATTTCTTCGTCATTAAAATGAATGCCATGCGCCAGCCAAGTACGATGATTCAACCAATCCACTTTTTCCAAATAATCCAGCGGACGCAAACCAAACATCCGCAGGCAGAAATTGTTTTCATCTTCCGTCTCCGCCAAATGCGTATGCAATCGCACATCGTATGCTTCCGCCATGCGTGCCGTTTCCCGCATCAGGTCTTCCGTCACTGAAAACGGCGAACAGGGTGCTAAGGCAATCCGCGTCATGGCCCCATCATCGGCATCGTGATAGGTTTTGATCAGCCGTTCACTGTCGGCCAAAATCGTTTCTTCGGTTTGCACCGTATTCTGGGCGGCAGCCGCCTTGCTCTTCGCCCAGGCTCATGGAGCCTCGCGTTAAGTGGGTACGCATCCCCAGTCGTTTGGCGGCCTGCAGCTGAATATCAATGGCCGATTCCAAGCCGTCGGTAAAAACATAATGATGATCGGAGGTCGTCGTACAACCGGACAGCATCAGCTCGGCCATCGCCAGCGTGGAAGCCACTTCCAATTGCTTTTCCTGCAAATTGGCCCACACGGGATAGAGCGTTTTCAGCCACGGAAAGAGACGCTTGTTCAAGCGTCCGGATGCGCGCGCGTCAAGGTTTGATAAAAGTGATGGTGTACATTGACCAGGCCTGGTAAAACCACCGATTCCGACGCATCGTACACCGAATCCACCGGGATCATCGGGGTTTGCCCCTTTGCCACCAGCTCGACAATTTCCTGACCTCGCACCACCAGGCCACCGTCGGCATTCGCGTCATTAGCGGTAAAAATAGCCAGCGGGTTTTGAATCCAAAGGGTGGAAGTCGTCATCGTCAATGCCTCTTTGTGTTTAACAGGAAATTATGCTCGGAAATAATCTACCGAAAGCCTGCGTGAGAACCACGCCTTAAGGAAAGTACTCGGCAAACTCCGCGAAGGCATCCGTCGAGACCAGTACACCATCCTCGTCGATATACAAGGTATTCGACAAATCGATGTCCAACCCGGCGAAGCGCAATGGCACCGACAAATGACCCGGCCGGGTCAAATGCCCTTTCATCGGGCAGGTGCCCAGTGCCCAAATGCCTAACGGCATGGTTTTCAATAATGCAGAATCACGAATGTAACCGTGAATCAACAGGCCTTTCCAGCCGTTTTTAACGGCTAAGTCAGCCATACGGTCCCCCATCACCGCGCAATAGTCGCCTTCAGCGTCCACCACTAAAATCCGTCCGTGACCGGGTTGTTTAAGAATTTCCCAAAACAAAGCATTGTCGTGTTTGATCTTAAGGGTTTCCACGTCGGCCGACATCCGCGACAACCCACCGAAGGATTTAAAAACCGGTTGTGCGACCTGTAGCAAATCACGGTATTTATCGCAAATATCCGGTGTACCCATTTCCATCAAGGTGTCTCCAAAGTCTCAAGGCCCGCATCATAGTGTGCGGCCAATTTTTTCAAAGCCAATAATGTGGTTTGCAAAGCCGCTTCCGCATCCTCACAAGTCACATCCTCATCCGGGTGATGACTGATGCCGTCTTTGCAGCGCACAAACAACATGGCGATGTCGGTGATTTCCGCCATGGTCATGGCATCATGCCCGGCCCCACTGGCCAGACTGCGCACATGGTTCTTCAATTTCGCAATGGACTGCTCGAATAATTGACGGAATTCGGGGTGACAGTTTTTCGCCGGTGCCAGATGGTATTCTTTCCAGTAAATGTCCACATCCCGCTGCATGCAAATGGCTTCACTGGCCAGAAAAATCAAATTCATGACTTTTTCGCGTAAAGCATCGTCCTCACTGCGAATATCGACTGTAAACTCCACCATACCGGGAATGACATTCACCGCATTCGGATAGACTTTAATGTGCCCGACCGTTGCCACCAACTGGTGGATTTGGGCACTTTTCTCAATCATTAAATTCACTTCCGACGCCGCCGCCAAAGCATCCTGGCGCAATGACATCGGGACGGTACCGGCGTGCCCCGGCTCCCCTTCAATCATCACTTTAAAACGGCGCGCGCCGGCAATGGCCGACACCACGCCTACCGGCAGATTCTCCGCCTCCAACACCGGGCCTTGCTCCATGTGAATTTCCCAAAACCCGAGCAGGTTATCGCCCTTACGCGACGCGGCACGATAGTCCTGCGGATTCAAACCACAAGCTTCCAGCGCAGCGGACAAACTGATGCCTTGTGCATCGGTCAGTTCCAGCGTGTCATCATCCCATTGTCCGACAACGGCACGGCTTCCCAACATGGAGGCTTCAAACCGCACCCCTTCCTCATCACCAAAGCCGACCACTTCCAGGTGAAAGGGCAACTCCAAGCCGGCCTTAACCACTTGGTCGACCACCTCAATGGCGAGCATTACCCCCAAAATACCGTCGAACTTACCGGCATTCGGCACCGTGTCCAAGTGGGAGCCCAGAATCAAGGTGGGGGCATCCGGGTTTGGACAAGCATAGCGACCCCATTGGTTTCCCACCGGATCAACCCAGGTTTCCATTCCGGCTTCCTGCATCCATGCCTCAACCTGTTTCAAACCTTCCATATAAGCCGGTGATAAATACAGGCGGGAAATACCTTTCAGCGTATCGGTGATTTCCGCCAATCGGTTACAACGATCAATCACCCGAGACACTAAGACGCCTCGCCATTGTAGACAGCCATGGCGCGATCAATGCCTTCGCCTTGCGGGAGTTTATGCCCCATGCGGCGCAACACGTTTTCCAACGCGGAAAGCGTGGTTAAAACGGCATCTTTACGAGCGTTATATCCCATGGTACCAATACGCCAGATTTTGCCTTTCAGGTGCCCGAAGGAGGTGCCAATTTCAATGCCGAAATCCAATAACATCGATTGACGCACCGCTTCACCGTCGACGCCTTCTGGAATATACACTCCCAGAACATTGTTCATTTTATTGGCCTGATCCCCGAACAGCTTCAGATTCAACCCTTCCGCCCCGGCGCGCATCGCATCGCCATTTAATTTGTGACGTGCGATGGTGTTTTCCAAGCCTTCCTGCAACACGATGCGAGCGCACTCACGGGCGCAATACAGCATGGAACTGGCTTCGGTGTGGTGATTCAAGCGTTCTTCGCCCCAATAATCCAAAATCATCGGCAAATCGAAATAATTGGAGCGGATAATCTGCCCCTGACTGTCTTGATGGTGCGCATCACGGATGCCCGCTTCGATGTGACGACGCTGGTTAATCACGTCCACAAATCGGTCACTCAAAGTAATCGGCGCACTGCCCGACGGGCCACCCAAACATTTCTGCAAGCCGACCGACACCGCATCCAAGCCCCATTCATCGGCCTTAAACGCATTCCCTACAATCGACGCGGTGGCATCGCTGTACAACAACACATCGTAACGCTGGCAAATCGCGCCCAGTTCTTCCAACGGCTGCAACATGGTGGTCGCGGTATCGCCCTGCACCACCGCCAGCATTTTCGGACGAATGGTTTTAATGGCGTCTTCAATTTGATCCGGCGTAAAGACTTGCCCCCACTCCACATCCAGCGTGTGCACTTCGGCCCCGCAACGATGCGCGATTTCCGTTAACAAATGCCCGAAACGCCCAAACACCGGCACCAGGACTTTATCGCCCGGTTCCAGCGCTGACACCAATACCGATTCAATTCCGGCGCGGGAAGTGCCGTCAATCAACAGCGTCCATTGGTTTTGGGTTTCGAAAATCTGGCGATACAACGCCATTGTCTCGTTCATGTAACTCGTCATCGCCGGGTCATATTGTCCGACCAACTGCGCCGACATGGCACGCAGCACACGCGGGTCGGCGTTGATTGGCCCCGGCCCCATCAGCAAACGCGGTGGCGGATTGATTTGATCAAATGATTCAGACATCTTTTTATACCCCTATGGCTTGAATAAACATACGCACCCCGGTAATCAATAACACAACCGCAAACACCTTTTTCAACGTCTGCGCAGGGAGCTTTTGTCCCAGCTTCACACCCAGCGGTGCAAACAGGACCGTTAACGGAACAATCAATAAGAAACTTGGCCAATTCACCAGGCCTACGGTACCAAACGGCGCACTCAGCGGCGCTTGGCCAAACAGAAACATCACGATGGCCCCGGCAGGGCAATAATCAGCCCGAAGGCCGCAGCCGTGCCCACGGCACGATGCGATGCAAACCGAACTTACTCAGCACCGGCACACCAATGGTGCCGCCACCGATACCGGTCATCACCGATAAACCGCCTACGGTCGTGGCGCTGACGCGTTGCCAAAGCCGGCTGGGCAAATGTGCCGCTTCCGATTGTTTATGCAAAAACATCCGCACCGCCACCAACATGGCGATGAGCGCAAATAAAATAATGAAGCCTTCGCTTTGCACTTGCGACACCAGCAGACTGCCCGCCAACACGCCCAACAACATGAAAACCCACCAGGCCTGGATCAAACCGGTATCGACATTGCCTTTTTGACGATGCGCGCGTATCGAGGAAAGCGATGTGGGAATAATCGTCGCCAGAGAGGTGCCCGTCGCCAAACTCATGGCGTCCATCGGCGTCATACCGATTTGTTGAAAAATAAAATACAGCACCGGCACGATGACAATGCCACCGCCCACACCGAGCAAACCGGCCAGCAAACCCGCCACCACACCGGTCACAATCAACGCTGACCAGAAAGGCCACAACGCCACGACTTGAGAGATGTCCATCAATGCACCTCCCCTGTTAGACCCGCCCCGTCACTGCGCGGATCGGAAGCGGCGTCCACCTGTCCGTCTCCGGACAACACAATCGCCCCGGCATGCCCCATCTTTTCCGACAAACTCGGCACCGTTTGCAATTGATGACCTAACTGTTGCAACGAATCGCTAGGCGCTCCGCCAAGCCGGCTTCCAGCTTCAAATCATTCTGCTGATCGCCCCAGGTCCGGCCCAGCAGCCAGCGGTCTTCGGCAATGGCGCCCGCCAACGGCTTTTCGTCATAAGCGTAACGCGTGTACAATGCGGCTTGTGTTTGCGGCTGACCTTCTCCACCCATAGTGCCGTACACCATACGACGACCGTCGTAAAATTCGCACATCGCCGGATTCAAGGTATGAAACGGTTTTTATTCGGAGCCAAGGCATTCAGGCTGGTTTCGTCAAGGCTAAAGCTGGTGCCGCGGTTGTTCCACACCAATCCGAATTCCGGTATCGTCACCCACTGCCGAATTCCCAATACAGGCTCTGAATGTAACTGACCATGACGCCATGTTGATCCACCGCGCCCATCCAAACGGTATCGCCAGGCCTGGCGGTTTT
>LZQR01000056.1_pt1 | contig 30108 bp, 38 predicted proteins | sample 768601 | NCBI WGS metagenome assembly LZQR01 (sample SAMN05207299, study PRJNA324521) | oil field metagenome | isolation source: sample BH-FW-24 from oil reservoir | place: India: Bombay High | collected 2015-12-04
GGAAGGCGTGCGGCTCATAGAGCGCGGCGGCGGCGACCAGCACGGCGCACAGACCCACCAGCGAGTGGAAGCCCGCGACCAGCTGGGGCATGTCCGTCATGGGGATGCGCCGGGCGATGACCGCGCCGATGCCGCCGCCAATGGCGACCGCGCCCAGGATCAGCAGCAGGCCGAGCCCGTCGAGCTCGACATAGAACAGGGTCGTGCCCACGGCGATGGCCATGCCGGCCATGCCAGATAATTGCCCTGGCGGGAGGTTTCCGGGCTCGACAGGCCCCGAAGCGCATGATGAACAGGATGCCCGAGACCATGTAGAGGATTGCGGCGAGATTGGCTGACATGTCTTAGCCTCCGCCTTCGGCTTGGCCGCCGGCTTTTCTTTTTTCTTGTACATCGCCAGCATGCGCTGGGTGACCATGAAGCCGCCAAAGATGTTGATGCTGGCGAGGATCACCGCAAGCACGCCGACGCCCTTGGAGAACTGGCCGGCCTGATCAAGCGCGGTGGCGCCCGCAGCGATCAGCGCGCCGACAATGATCACCGAGGAGATAGCGTTGGTCACGCTCATCAAAGGCGTGTGCAGGGCCGGGGTCACCGACCAGACGACGTAATAGCCCACGAAACAGGCGAGCACGAAAATCGCCAGGCGAAAGATAATCGGATCAACGGCTTCCATGTGAGGCTCCGTATGCGGGGGCGGTCAGAAAGTGGTGAGTGAGGTTTGCGGGACAAACCATTACGCATCACCCGTCAGGCTGGGGTGGATGATCGCGCCATCCCTGGTCAGGGCCATGCCCTTGATGACCTCGTCATCCCAGTGCGGGGCGAACGCCGCATCCTCACCCACCAGGAGTGGGAAGAGATTGACGAGGTTCTTGGCCAGAAGCTGGCTGGAATCGGCCGCCAGGCGGGCGGCAGATTGGTGAAACCGGCGATCTTCACCCCGTTATGCTCGACCACCTTGTCCGCTTCGGTCAGCTCACAATTGCCGCCATTGGCGGCGGCGATGTCGATGATCACGGACCCCGGCTTCATGCTTTCGACCATGGCGTGGTGATCAGGCGCGGCGCCGGACGTCCCGGGATGAGGGCGGTTGTGATGACGATGTCCTGCTTGGCGATGTGGCTGGCGACCAGCTCGGCCTGCTTGGCCTTGTAGTCGTCGCTCATCTCCTTGGCGTAGCGCCCGCGGTCTCGGCTTCCTTGAACTCGTCATCCTCGACGGCGACGAACTTGGCGCCCAGAGACCCCACCTGTTCCTTGGCGGCGGGACGCACGTCGGTCGCAGAGACGACCGCGCCCAGACGGCGCGCCGTGGCGATGGCCTGCAGGCCCGCAACCCCGGCGCCCATCACGAAGGCTTTCGCCGGGGCGATGGTGCCTGCAGCGGTCATCATCATGGGAAAGGCGCGGCCATAGAGCTCGGCCGCCTCGATGACGGCGCGATAGCCCGACAGGTTCGACTGGCTCGACAGGGCGTCCATGGCCTGCGCGCGGGTGATTCGCGGCGTGTATTCCATCGCCAGCGCGTTGACCTTGGCGTCGGCGCAGGCCTGGGCGAACTCCGTCGCGCCATGCGGCTCCAGAAGCCCGATCACCACCGCGCCGTCTTTCAGGCGCTTGAGCGTCTCGTCATCGGGGCGCCGCACGCAGAACAGCGCATCGGCCCCTTTGACGGCGTTGGCGCGGGTCGCGAGCTTGGCGCCCGCGGCCTCGTAGGCGCGTCGGTATAGGCGGCGCGCTCGCCGGCGCCCTTCTGAACCGTGATCTCGGCTCCGGCCTTGATCAGCGCCTTGACGCTGTCAGGCGTGGCTGCGACCCGGGATTCTCCATCCCGGGTTTCGGCGAGTACGGCGATATGCATTCGGAAACCCCGTCTTCCGGTCGTTAACGTTGCGCGCAGTCTGCGACAAACGTCTAACGCCGGAAAGGGTAATCTGGCTTGTACGGACAGATTCGGGCTCAACAGGCGGTGAGCGCGCTGTGAGCCCGCTGTTTTAAGGGCTTAGGCCAGAAGGCTGACCAGGCCGCCAATGATGAAGCCGATGATGGCGAGCACAACGAGAGTCGCCCAGTAGCCAGCGCCCTGCTTGAGGAAGAAGCCGCCCAGGCCGCCGACAATGGCGGAGACGAACATGGCGGTGAGCCAATGGAAATGCGCGCCGAAGACGAGGATCACGCACAGCAGCGTGGTGACGATGACCAGAGTGGAATACACCGACACGCCGATAAAGCCGTCAAAGGAGGCTTTATGCTCGGAGATGTCCATGTCTCCGCGGATGTATTCTTCAGCCATGATCGTCCTCATCTGAAAAAGAAGTCTTCTGAGCGCGGCACATATCACGCTCCTCGCCATCCGCCAAGACGCTGTGCTCGGCTAGACTGGTCTTCGGGCCCAGCCTTCGATCAGGGCGTCCAGCGCCGCCGTGACAGCGATCGGATCATCCAGGATCAGATGGTGCTGGGTGTTCGGTATGCTGACGAAGGGCGAACGGGTGAACACGGACTTCATGTAGTCCCAGGTTTCCGCCTTCATCAGCACCGAATGCTCCCCGCGGATAAAGGCCAGCGGACATTTGAGGTTCGCCGCCGCTGCTTCCGGGTCGCGGCGCTGATAGGTCAGCTTGGCCCACAGGTCGGGATCAAACAGCCAAGTATACCCGTCCTCGACTGCTTTGAGAGAGCCGCGGGCGATGTGATCAATGATCCACAGGTTCTCGCAATGCTGCTCGGGCAGCAGACGAAAGCGTTCGAGCGCCGCAGGCAGATCGGCATAGATGCGTCCGCCCCGGCGCGGCGGGCTGCCCTCGCGCTGCTTTTCGGGTTTTCGAATCGGGCTGTCGAGGATGATCGCGGCTTCAAGCTGGTCCCCCATGACGGTCGAGGCCTGCAGCGTGACGAAGCCGCCGAAGGAATGCCCGACCATGATGGGTTTGCCGGCGTCAAAGGCGCCGCCGGCTTCCGCCGCGACCAGCATGTCCGCGGCGTGGTCATCCATGGTGTAGACCTCGCGCCAGCCGCTTTCGCCCATCCCGGCGAGATCAGCGGCGACGACCCGGCGACCGCCCCCTTCGCGCGCCAGATAGGGGCCCAATGCGTCCCACCAGCCTTTATGAGCGGTGCCGCCATGCACCAGCAGAAGGCCCGGCTTGCCGCGCTCGCCCCAGGCCTTCCAGGCGAGCCTTGTTCCGTCGCGTTCGGCGAAACCGGTATCGACGGTTTCAGTCTGGGCGGTCCTGAACCAGTCGGGAGCGGAGACAGGCTCGCCCTTGAAGGGCGCGAGGGGCGGAGGCATGCGGTCGGCTTTGGTCATGATGGGACCTTGGGACTCTTATACTTAGGGGCTTCAGGGGTAGACCGGCTGTGGCCGACCCGTCAAACGCAGGAGTCTCACCTGAAGCTTAAGGCCAGGCTAACTCTCTATTTACCCTAACAATTTCTGAGTCGTCTCTACACCTCATCTTTACGCCGGGTGTCCCATAAAGGGTCACACAAAAGGTGGGAGGGCGGTTCGGACCGGCACGGGGAAAACCCCGGTCGGTCCGCTCAAAGGATCGCCCCGAATAGATAAGCGACCGAAAAGGCGTGGGTGTGATGGCCAAGACCGTATTGATCGTCGATGACGATCCGACCCAGCGTCGCCTGATGCAGGCGGTTCTGGAAAACAGGGGCATCTGGCGGAGACCGCCGAGGATGGGGAGGCCGGCCTCGAGCGCGTCAAGCGCGGCGGGGTGGATGTGGTCATGCTCGACATGGTCATGCCGGGCATGGACGGCATTGAGACGCTGGAAGCGATCAAGGCCCGCAATCCCGATCTGCCGGTGATCGTGCTGACCGCTCATGGGGGCATTGAAACCGTGGTGAAGGCGATGCGCGCCGGCGCCGTGGACTTCTTCGTGAAGCCCGCCAGTCCGGAGCGGATTGCGGTGTCGATCCGCAATGCCTTGAAAGTCAAGGATCTGTCGGGCGAGGTGACGCGTCTCAAGAAGCGCACGACGGGCGCCTGGCTTTCCGACATGATCGCCGGAGCGCCGGCCATGCGTCAGGTGGTGCGTCTTGGCGAACGGGCGGCGAAGTCCAACATTCCGATCCTGATCACGGGCGAAAGCGGCGTGGGCAAGGAACTGGTGGCGCGCGCCATCGCGGCGGGATCCGACCGGGCAGGCCGTCCCTTCGTGGCGGTGAACTGCGGGGCGATCCCAGAAAATCTGGTGGAATCCACCCTGTTCGGTCACGAAAAGGGCTCGTTCACGGGCGCTGTGGCCAAGCATCTGGGCAAATTCCAGGAAGCTGATGGCGGCACGCTGTTCCTCGATGAGATCGGTGAACTGCCGCTCGACATGCAGGTCAAGCTGCTGCGCGCGCTTCAGGAAGGCGAAGTGGATCCGGTGGGCTCCAAGCGTCCGGTGAAAGTGGATGTGCGCATCGTGTCGGCGACCAACCGCGATCTCGCCGAACAGGTGAAGACCGGCGCCTTCCGCGAAGACCTGTTCTATCGCCTGAACGTGTTCCCCATCGAGGTGCCGTCCCTGCGCGAGCGGACCGAGGATATTCCGGCTCTGGTGCGGCACTTCATTGCGCGCTTCAACGCCCAGGAAGGCAAGTCGGTGCTCGACGCCACGGCGGAGACCATGCACATGCTCGCCAACCATGACTGGAAGGGCAATGTGCGCCAGCTCGAGAACGCGGTGTTCCGCGCGGTGGTGCTGTCAGACAGCGATTATCTGACCGAAGAGGATTTCCCGCAGATTTCGGGTCTCGCCCCGACCTTGCGGGATGCGCCGATCCAGTCGGCCGCCCCGGCTCAGCCCGCAGCCAACGCGGTTCCGGCCCTGCCGGCCGAGCAGTTCGAGGGCGCGGCGCCGAATGGCGCCGAAGAGGAGCATTTCCCGGTCGATATTCTCGATGAGGGCGGACATCTGCGCTCGCTCGAGAGCATTGAACGCGATCTCATCGCGTTCGCCATCGAGACCTATTCAGGTCGTATGGCCGAGGTCGCCAGGCGTCTGGGCGTGGGCCGCTCCACGCTCTATCGCAAGGTTCGCGAATACGATCTCGACGTGGACAATTTCCGCGAGGCGGGCTGATTGATCAGTCTTGGACGTCCAGCACGGCGTCCAGGTTTTGAGCCAAGACTTCATCGCGGTTCAGGCGGTCGGCCTGGGCCGCGATTTGTTGTCGGATGCGGGCCGCCATTGCTGGCTCATGTAGTCCTGGAAAATTTGCGCTAGCGCATGGACTTGGCGTCATCCTCGGTGACAATGCGCCTGACTTGCGGGCCGCTAGGCCCCTCGCAGATGGAGGACTGAATGTTCAATCACATCATGGTCGGCTCGAACGATATCGAGCGGTCCAAGCGCTTCTACGACGCCGTGCTGGGCGTTCTGGGCGCGGGAGAGCCAGTGCGCAATGAAGCGCCGACCGGTCATGTGCGCCTGTTCTACATCCATGATGGGAGCGTCTTCTGCGTCAGCGAACCGATTGACGGACAAGCGGCGACCGCTGGCAATGGCTCGACCTTCGGCTTCAAGTGCAACTCGTTCGATCAGCTCAAGCAGTTCCACGATGTGGCGGTCGCCTATGGCGGCAAGTCCATCGAGGACCCGCCCGGCCTGCGCCAGGGATCGCTGGGGGCGATCAATCTCGCCTATGTGCGTGATCCCGATGGCAACAAGCTCTGCGCCATTCATCGCGTTGAGGGATGATTTCAGGAGAGGCGGGTGAAAGCCCGCCTCTTTCTATTTGGACGGGGCGGGTTTCCAGACGAGCTCGAAGCGCTCACAGACCACATCAAGGTCGTCGGAGTATTCAAACCCTTCACGCGCGGCTTCGCGGCGCCAGAATTTGCGGTGCTCGGTGATCCAGTAATCGTACGAGCGGTCGCCTTCGCCCTCATCCCACGCAAATTGCGCATCCACCTCGCGGATCGGCATGACATCCACCTGGGTGGTTCTTGTAACGCAGGCGGGGACGCCGCGTCCGTCTGTGATCAGCCACAGATCGCCGGGTTTGGGCAGACCTTCCGGATCGTCCACGTACCAGCGCGCCAGACTGGCCGTCGCCTGTTTGGTCCGGCTGAGCACCAGAGCGAGCAGCTCATCCATCATCTCCGGGCTGTCGCCAAAGGCGTCCACGCCGCGCGGCCGGGCGGTCTCGCCAGTGGCGAGCTGAAAGCGGGTCCAGAAGGCCCGGTCCGCGTCTGACAGGTTTGCGGTCACAGTCTAGTCCTTACCGCCCTCGATCACCCGGAAGCCGCGCCGCGGCGGGACCGGCGGTTCTGACGGCGCCTCGTCCGGTGAAGGCGCATCCTCAGGCTCCACTGGCGTCTCGATTACCTCAGGCGTGAAACCCTTGCGCACAAGGCCCGACTTGCGCAGTTCGGACACGGGATCAGGCGCAGTGTCCTCGATGGGGGCGATGACGTCCTCGTTGATGTCGCGTTCGCGGGCGCGGCGCTCGGGGCCCTTGCGCTTGAAGCCCGAGCCCTTGGTCTTGAAGCTCGACCCGCCGCCGCGGGAGAAGCCCTTGGGCGCTTTGCCCCTGGCCTTCTTCTCGATCTCCTTGAGCTTGGCGAGCTGGAGCGTGGAGAGCGCCTCGCCCTCGGCGCCCAGCGAGGGATCGGCATAGGCCGAGCCGAACGTGTTCAGGCGCTCCTCGATGGAGCTCATGAACTCGTCCTCCCAGTCGGTCAGCTCGATCCGGGCGGCTTCGGCGGCGTCGGGATCATCCTCCTCGGCTTTGGCGATGGCGCGCTCGACGGCGGCCTTGGCCCGGCGAATGCGGGCCAGGGCCTTGCGGGTCGACTTGTCATCAACCTCACGCGCATGATCGGTCCTAGTGTTCGCCGACCGCGCCCAGATAGAGCTCCAGCAGCGCTTCCATTTCCTGGCGCTCATGGGCGTCCTGTTTGCGCAGGGAGATCACCTTGCGCAGCACCTTGGTGTCATAGCCCATGGATTTGGCTTCGGCGTAGACTTCCTTGATGTCGGCGGCGACGCCGGCCTTGTCTTCTTCCAGGCGCTCGATGCGGGCCACCAGCGCGCGCAACTGATCACGGGCGGCGGCGCCGATGGCGTCGGATTCGTCTTTCTCGGGGGTCGAGGCGGCAAAGTCGCCATGAGGGTCTCCTGGCGAGGATTTACGATCTTGCCCTCTTCGATAGGCGAGGGGGCGGGCGGGCAAGCCGGTCGTGACGCGCACAGCCGATCTGATGCAGACGCGCTGCATGCTTTCCTTCCGTCTGAAGAGTCTTTAGAGCCCTTCCAGCACTGTACAGGAGAACACCATGACCACGCTCTGGCGCCTTGAAGCGCGCGGCCCGATGCCGCTCATTCGCGCAGCCAACGACCGGCTGGACGCAGCGCTGGAACCCCTGCCTGTCAGCTGGTCCATGTTCGAGGATGGTTCTCCCGAGGCGGGCCGCATCGACATCCTGTTTGATCACCAACCGGACGCCGAGGTGTTTGCCAGCGAGGCCGGTCTCGAGCACGACGCCGTCGAGATCAATTTCGGCCCGCTGCCCGAGGAAGACTGGATCGCCCTGTCTCTGGAAGGCCTGCCGAGCGTCGAGGCGGGTCGGTTCCTTGTCTATGGCGAGCATACCTCGTCGGATCTGACCGAGGGCCAGATCGGCTTGTGGATCGAGGCGGGCCCGGCGTTCGGCACGGGCCATCATGGCACCACCAAGGGCTGCCTTGAGGCGCTCGACAAGCTCGACCAGTCCGGCTTCCACCCGAAAACCGTCCTGGATCTGGGGACCGGGACCGGGCTGCTGGCCATCGCGGCGGCGAAAATCTGGTCTGATTGCGAGATCCTCGCCACGGATATCGATGAGGAATCCGTCATCGAGACGGTGGAGAATACGGCCAAGAACGGCGTGAAGCCCCGGATCGAGGCGGTGACGGCGGACGCTTCCATCACCCGGTGTTCGAGGGCGCCAAGTTCGAGCTGATCTTCGCCAACATTCTGGCGGGTCCGCTGATCACCCTGGCGCCGGAGATCGCGGCCCGTCTCGAGGCGGGCGGCCGGATCATCCTGTCCGGGCTTCTCGAGGAGCAGTCCGACAAGGTCGAGGCGGCCTATGACGCCGAGGGCCTGTCGCTGATCGACAAGGCCATTCTCGATGGCTGGGCGACGCTGGTCTACGCCAGCAAGGCCTAGCCGCATAAAGAAAAAGCGCGCCAGCTGTGAGGCCTGGCGCGCTTTTAAATAAGCCGGAGAGAGATCGGCTTAGAGTTTGCGGACGCGATCGGCCAGGCCGATTTTCTCGAACAGCGAGTTGGCGTCGGTATTGCGCGGACGAGCGCGCACGCCGGCCGCCTCGGCGCGGCGCACGGAGCGCAGGCCGTCGCAGGCGTTCAGGCGAAGATGAGCGTCATGGTGGAACATGGCGGAGCTCCCGATGGGCATGAATTTCGTGAGCCCGGATATGGGCTTGTAAGATTTGATTAGCCATATCCAATTGCGCAGGGCCGCCTTGCGTTTCTGCAAGGCGGCCCTTCTCGCTGCGCACTGTCGCAGAGATGAGATTGATAAGGTCCGGGCGCGGGCCTAGCTTGTGCGCATGACCCATCAGATCCAGCAATTTCATGTGAAGGGCGGGCCCCAATACGGGCGCGAGAACCTTCCCAAGCTCCGCGCCAGCCTGGCTCAAGCCGGTCTGGACGGTTTCCTGATCCCGCACGAGGACGAGTACAATAACGAGTACTTGCCCGCGAACGCCGAACGTCTGGCCTGGGCCACCGGTTTCACCGGGTCCGCCGGCGCTGCGGCGGTGCTTGGCGACACGGCGGCGGTCTTTGTGGACGGTCGCTATACCGAGCAGGTCAAATCCCAGGTCGATAACAGCCTGTTTGACTACGAAGACCTGGTGAAGACCGGCATGGCGGGCTGGATCCGCAAGACGGCCAAGCCCGGCCAGACCATCGGCTATGATCTGCGCCTGCATTCACCCGATGCGCTGACCAGGCTGCAGGAAGCCGCCGACAAGACCGGCGCCAAGCTCGTCGCGGTGGAGACCAATCCCATCGACGCCGCTTGGGACGATCGCCCGGCCGCCCCGATGGCGGCCGTGCATCCCCAGCCGCTGGATGTGGCGGGCGAGGCCCATGGCGACAAGCGCAAGCGAATTGGCGCGGATGTGAAGGAAGACGGCGCGGACGCCGCAGTGATCACTGATCCGGCCTCCATCGCCTGGCTGTTCAATATTCGCGGCGGCGATGTGGCCTGCACGCCTCTGCCGCTGTCCTCGGCCATTATCGAGCCGTCCGGTCAGGCGACCTTGTTCATCAACGAGGCCAAGCTGACGGACGCCACCCGCAGCCATCTGGCAATGAAGTCGCGATCCGCCCGGAGACCGAGTTCGCAGACGGCCTGAAGGCCCTGTCCGGCAAGACGGTCCGCGTCGATCCCGCTACCGCGTCGGTCTGGGTTGTCCAGCAGCTTGAAGGCGCGGACGCGAAGGTCCAGCGCAAGCCCGACCCGGTCGCCCTGCCCAAGGCGTGCAAGAACCCGGTTGAAGTGGAAGGCAGCCGTCAGGCGCATATCCGCGACGGTGCGGCCATCGTGCGCTTCCTGCACTGGCTCGACACCGAGGCCCAGTCTGGCGAGATGGACGAGATCCGTGCGGCGATGAAGCTCGAAGAGTTCCGGCACATGTCGCCCCAGCTCAAGGACATCTCCTTCGAGACGATCTCAGCGGCGGGCCCGAACGGCGCCTTCCCGCACTATCGGGTCAATACGGACTCCAATCGCAAGCTGAAGCAGGGCTCGCTGTTTCTGGTGGATTCGGGTGGCCAGTATCCGGACGGCACGACGGACATCACCCGGACCGTGCCCATTGGCGAGCCGACCGCGCAGATGCGTCGTCACTTCACGCTTGTCCTGAAGGGCCATATCGCCCTGTCGCGCATCCGCTTCCCCGAGGGCACGTCGGGCCATGCGCTGGATGCGCTGGCGCGTCAGCCCTTGTGGATGGCCGGGCTCGATTACGACCATGGGACCGGACATGGCGTGGGCAGCTATCTGGGCGTCCATGAAGGCCCGCAGCGCATCTCCAAGGCGCCGAACGCCATCGCGCTTGAAACCGGCATGATCGTCTCCAACGAACCGGGCTATTACCAGGTCGGCGATTACGGCATCCGCATCGAGAACCTGCAGGTGGTCACGCCGGCGGAACCGGTGCCGGGCGGCAATCGCTCCATGCACGGGTTTGAGACCCTGACCATGGCGCCGATGCATCGCGCGCTGGTGGACGTGTCCCTGCTCGACAAGGACGAGCTCGTCTGGCTCGACGCCTATCACGCCGATGTGCGCAAGAAGGTGCTGCCGCTGCTCGATGGCGAGGCGGCGAACTGGCTGGTGAAAGCCTGCGAACCCTTCCTGGGCGCCACGCCTGATGAACGCTGTCGCTCTGGCAGTTGTGAAAGCGAGTCTGCGCGTGTGCGCCGGGCTCGCTTTTGCATTGGGGCTGACCGCCTGTTTCGCCAGTGAAGAAGAGCTGGTGGGATATTGGGGCGCGGATCGGCCTGTGTCTGAAGGCGTCTACGCCCATACTCCGACGCATCCGGACGGCCGTGAATGGGACCGCCCCACCTGGACCGGCGAAATCACGCTCGAACAGAGACGCTATGTCTCTGATGCGCCGAACTTTCCTCACCAGGCGCCCGCTTTCATGAACTGTTTGACGATGTCTACATCGTTCAGTCCCCCCGAGAGGATGGCGTCGGCTACGGGCTCGCCTTCGTTTATGAGGAGGGCCGAGTCGTCAGCTATCATCAGCCGTCCTGCTCGGATGTTGCCGATGCGGTGCTCGAGACAGCGGGTGTGAGCCGGGACGCGGAGGGCTATTGCCCGATCCAGGACCTCGATCAGCTCGAAGCGATCATGCGTGTCGTCTATGAAGCCGCGAATGGCCAGCTGCGCGTGGACGGGGTTTACCGTCGGGTGGCGGAGTAAGTTTCCCGCTCCTGGACGGAGGTTCAGCGTCTGCGCGCCAGCACGTCCGCGACAGCCTTCGTGACTTCATGGGAATAGGCGTGGTGCAGGTTATGTCCCGCCTTGGGAAAGAGCCGCATCTCGCCATGGGGCAGCGTTTTCGCCACAGGTTCGGCGTGCCGACTGGTGCGGACCACCGTGTCCTTCGGCCCCGCCAGAATCACCACGGGCTGGGTGATCTCGCCATAACGCGTTTCCTGATTGGCCAGATGCGCGTTGACCTGCGCCATGTCCTGCGCATTGGCCTTCCACACTGACGGCTTGAACAAGCGGTCCAGTCGCGCCGTTTCGATATAGCCGGTCGGGACCGGCTCGGGATGAAAGGCGCTTGCCACGCCCTTGTGCAGTTCCCGCGGGCCGATCAGGGGCGCGATCACATGGCTGATCAGCGGGCCGATGACGGGCCAGCCTGTCATCTTGTTATAGCTCGCCGCCTCGCCCACCCAGGCGCGGGCGGCGGGACTGATCAGCACGCCGCCGCTGACATGATCGGGGCGATCCATCAGAAGCCGGAGCGCGATCGCCGCCCCCCAGGAATGCCCCAGAACGACCACGCGAGGCACGCCAAGCGCGGTCAGGAAATGCGCGATCAGCTCGGCTTCCCGTTGGGGCGACCAGGGGCCTGAGGGGCGTTCGCTCCACCCCAGACCAGGGCGGTCAAGCCAGATCACCCGGTAGGCTTCCAGCGCGTTCGAGAGCGCCATATAGGGTTCATACAGCGAGGTGGAAGCGCCGTGCAGGACCAGAAGCGTTGGCGCGGCCTCGGGGCCTGTCATGAGATGATGAAGTCTGACGCCGCCCAGTTCGATGAAATCGCCTGTCATGCGTCAGCCCCTACTCCGCGCCTAGAGCGCGCGTCCCGCGAGCTCACGTTCGAGCCGGGCGAGGGCGGGCCCGGCCGCCGGATGCAGGGGGTAGAGCAATACTGCTTCGCGATAGGCCTCCATCGCCGCCTCACGCGCCTGCGCCTGTTCCAGCGCCCGGCCCAGAAGCGCCCAGGCGCAAACCGGCGCTCATCGAGGGTCACGGCCTGGTTGAGCGCTTCCAGTGCGAACTCCCAGTCCGATGCCTGCACGGCCAGCTCGGCGGAGACCACCCACTTCGGCATAGTCGGGTTCCAGCGCGCGCAGATGGTCATAGCTGCGCCAGGCGGTGTCGATGTCGCCGCGCTCGCGCGCGTCGGCGCCCGCTGAAGCAACAGGTCAGCGGTTGCCCGGCCTGCTGCCGCCACAAGGAGCGCACTTCGTCCGCAACGGCGGCGGCGCGCTCCTCATCAGTCAGACTGGCCAGGGTTTGCAGGCGGTCATCGAGATGCTCGGAGACGGAGCGATGTTCGCGCGGCTCCGCCACGTCCAGAGTCGGACTCAGATCGAGCGGCGTCGCCTGAAAGGCGGCCAGGAGGCAGAGGACCATCATGGAAGGAAGGATAAGCCAGACGCTGATCCGGGCAAGCTCAGTCTGTAGTCTGGCGCTGCCTGAATCGGGGATGCAGCGGCATGGCGATCAGACCCGACAGAAACCCCTTGAGGAAAACTTGCAAGACTGGCGGCCAGTTCAGGTTCAGGGCCGGTAACGCCACGCTCAACACCATGAAGGCGGTGATGAACGCTGCAAAATAAAGCGCATGTTTCTTCAGGTTGAACATGAAGCAGACTCCCACGGGCCAGTATCATCGCCTGTGTGGGGAAGATGTGCAACCCTTGCGCTTAGAGCGCGATCCCATGATCGCGAAGGGCCTGAACCGCGCCTTCTGCGCCGCGGAAGACATGCCCCTTGAAGCCTGCTTCGATCCCGGCGCGGATATTGTCCTCGCGGTCATCGATGAACAGCACGTCCTCGGGCGCGTGGCCGATCCGCTCGATGGTCAGCTGATAGAGGCGGGGATCGGGTTTGACCATTTTTCCGCGCCGGAGACCACCACCGCATCGAACGCGGCGATCTTGGGATAGGTCTGCTCAATATGAGACCATTTCTCGGCCGGAAGATTGGTCAGGGCGTATTGCGCCACGCCCAGGGCGCTCAGGCGGTCAACCACCGCTTCCATGCCCGTGATCCAGCCATCGAACATGTCCGGCCAGCGCGTGTCCCAGGCCGTGATGAGGTCGGCCTTGTCGGGATGGGCGTCAATCAGGGGCTTGCGGTTCTCGGCCATGGGCACGCCGCGGTCATGCTCGGTGTGCCATTCCATAGTACAAACACCGCCGAGGAATTGCTCCACGGCGGCGTCGTCAGATAACAGGGATATGTAGACCCGGCGCGGGTCCCAGTCGACCAGGGTATGACCCAGGTCCCAGAGAACCGCGCGCGACACGGCTGTCTAGCCGGCGCGGGCTTTGAAGCGCGGGTCGGTTTTGTTGATCACGTAGACCTTGCCGCGGCGGCGCACGACCTGACAGTCGCGGTGGCGGTTCTTCAAGGACTTCAGGGAGCTGCGCACTTTCATGGTCGTCGCCCTAGCTAAATGCGGGTGGAGGACATTACGGCCCCCGGAAAATTCAAGAGGGCGCGATTTACTCAACCCTCAGCGCAGAGTCAACGCTTCTGGCGCCTCGCAAGTGTGTGCGAGCAGCGTTATCATCTGCTTCGGCGAGGGGCACAAAGGCGAGTTCAGGAACATCATGATGGTACGCACACTGTTCAAAAGCGCGGCTCTGGCCGTGGCTGTGGCTGGTTTCAGCCGCCGCGGGCGCGCAGGAGACCAGCTTCGAGGACTGGGCCAGCGGCTTCCGGGACCGCCTCGCCGAACATGGCGCCGAGCCTGCGACCATTGCTCTGATGATGGACGGGCTGGAGCCTGATTCCCGCATCGTCGATCGCGACCGCTCCCAGCCTGAATTCGTACGTCCGGTCTGGCAGTATCTTGAGGGCGCCGCCTCTGACGCGCGCACCCAGAACGGCCTGTCCGCCCAGGCGACTCATGGCGAGGCGCTGGAAACGGTCGAATCCCAGTTCGGCGTGGACGCCGATATCCTGACCGCGATCTGGGGGCTCGAGAGCGCCTATGGCGTCATTCAGGGCGATTTCGACATTGTCCGCTCGCTGGCGACTCTCGCCTGGGAAGGTCGCCGCCGTCAGTTCGCCGAAAACCAGCTCTTCGCGGTCGCCGACATGATCGAGCGCGGCTATGCCGACCGGGACCAGCTCAAGGGCAGCTGGGCGGGCGCCATGGGCCAGACCCAGTTCATACCGACCACCTATATGGAGCGGGCCGTCGATATTCATGGTGACGGGCATCGCGACATCTGGACGACCGAAGCCGATGCGCTGGGGTCTGCGGCGAACCTTCTGGCGCGGGCGGGCTGGCAGACCGGCGCCCCCGTCGTCACAGAGGTCACTTTGCCTGACGGGTTTGACTTTGCGGGCTGGGAAGAGCGCGACCGACGCGCCGTCTCCGCCTGGGCCATGGATGGCGTGCGGCCGGTGAGCGGGGAATGGAGCCCGGATGATCTCTATCGCCCCGCCCGCATCCTGCTGCCTGCGGGCGCGTCAGGTCCGGCCTTCATGGCCTTCACCAATTTCGACGTCATCATGCGCTATAACAATTCCACCGCCTACGCGCTGGGGGTCAGCTATCTGGCCAAGCGCCTGTCAGGTCTCGACGCCCTGCCGGGGGACTGGCCGCAAGACAATCCACCGATCACCCGGTCCCAGGCGCGCGAACTGCAGCAGACCCTGACAGATCTCGGTCATGACACGCGGGGCGTGGACGGCATTTTCGGGGCCAATAGCCGCGCGGCGCTCAAATCCTTCCAGGCCGCCAACGGGCTCACGCCGGATGGCTATGCCGGGCGTCTCGCGTATGAGGCGGTGATGGCGCGGGCGCAGTAAGCCTCGCTCAGGCGGGCGGCGTGTCCTCGACATTGGGGACCAGCGCCGCCGTCGTCTCCCGCACCCGCGGATGCAGCAGCGCCAGCGCGCAGCCGATCACGGCGAGGCTGGCGTTGAGCTCGAAGGCGCGGCCGGCGCCACGCTCTGATAGAGCCATAGCCCGGTGATGGGCGCGATCATGAAGCCCACGCCCGCCGTGGCGGTGGTCAGACCCGCCGCCCGGCCCTGTTCCTCGGGCTCGACCGCCAGCGAGGCGCCCGCGGTGAAGCCCGAGCGTGCGAGCCCGAAGCCGAAACTGTTGAACATGTAGCCGATCACGATGACCACATAATTGGGCGCGAAGATCATCGTGGCGTTGCCCAGAACCACCATCACAGCGCCGATGATCATGAGGACGCGAGGCGAGGTGTTCAGCACCGGGATCACCACCAGCTGGGCGAAGATCAGCCCCGCCGCGCCCATGGTCAGCGCGATGGAGCCGAGCTGCAAACCGCCCGCAGCGTCCATGCCCAGACGGTCCATGATGTAAAAGCTGAGTGATTGCAGGCTCGCCGCCTGCGCCATCCACATGGCGCAGCCATAGATCATGAAGGCGGTCAGGCGCGGATCCGCCGCAAACTTGAACTGCACCAGAGGATTGATCGGGCGACCCTTTTTCTGGGGCGGGGTCTGTTCAGGCAGGAACAGGCGCACGCAGACCGCGGCAATGCCCACCATGATCGCCACCAGCACCATGAAGGTGGAAATGCCGATGCGGTGGGAGAAAAAGCCCGCCAAAGCCGGACCGATCACGGTCCCAAGCCCGAACGCCGCCGTCAGGCTCGACAGCGCGCGGGTGCGCTGGGACGGCTCGGTGCGGTCCGCCACATAGGCCTGGGCGGAGGGGTTGGTGGCCGAGCCCAGCCCGCCAAAGATCGAGCGCGCCAGCGCCATGGCGATGATCGCGGCCATGGGCGGCAGGAGGCCCACCTGACCGGCCCAGGCGCCTGCGGCGAAGACCAGGCAGGAGCCTGCAAAGGCCGACAATCCGAACACGATCAGCGGGCGGCGGCCATGCCGGTCCGACAGGGCGCCCCAGACCGGGCTCATGATCAGGAACAAAAGAGCAGAGAGCGTGTAGATCGCTCCGACGAAGATCTCGTCTACCTGTAATTCCCGCGCCAGCGGCGGCAGGATCGCGAACAGCATGGAATTGCCGATGGAGGTCGCGATCAGGCACAGGAACAGAAGCCGGAAGGCGCGCCTGCGCACATCAGGGCTCGATGGATTGGCGGGATCATAGGGCGGGTTCATAGGCTTACAGACATAGGCCCGCCCGCCCGCGCCGTCCATGTTTATGAGAGCAGGGCGGCTATGCGTGAGTCGGAAGCAGAGTCTTTCCCAGCTACTAACGCGTCGCAAACCGGGCCTTAAGCATCAGCGCGTATAACCGTCCCGAAATCGGACGCTGAAGGCGACAGAGCGGCAGGAGCCGCCGGGTCTTCAGACGTTGCCTAGAACGGGTGGTGGGAATGTTTCAGATTATCGGGATTGTGGTCCTGTTCGGCATGGTGTTCGGCGGCTTCACGCTCGCCGGGGGGCACTTCGACATCATTGTCGCGGCCTTGCCGTTCGAACTCATGATGATCGGCGGCGCCGCGATCGGCGCCTTCCTGATCAGTAACTCGCTGGGCACGATCACCAAGACGGCCGGCGACTTCGCCAAGCTGATCTCGGGGCCCAAATGGGGCAAGCAGGATTACATGGACCTGCTGACCCTCCTGTTCCAGCTGACCAAGACGATGAAGACCAAGGGAGTGATCGCGCTGGAATCTCATATCGAGAACCCGCACGACAGTTCGATCTTCTCCGCCTATCCGAAGATCATGAAGGACCATTTCGCCATCGACTTCATCTGCGACACGCTGCGGATGATGACGATGAACCTCGAGGACCCGCACCAGGTCGAGGACGCAATGGAAAAGCAGATCGAAAAGCACCATCACGAGGCCGCCACGCCGGCCCATGCCCTGCAGAGCATGGCCGACGCCCTGCCGGCGCTGGGGATCGTGGCCGCGGTGCTGGGGATCATCAAGACCATGGGCGCGATCGACTCGCCGCCGACCGTGCTCGGCGCCAAGATCGGCTCGGCTCTGGTGGGGACCTTCCTCGGCGTGTTCCTGGCCTATGGCCTGGTGGGCCCGTTCGCGGCGCGCCTGAACGAGATCTACGAAGAAGAGGGCGCCTTCTACAAGATCATCCAGGCTGTGCTCGTGGCGCACCTGCATGGCAACGCCGCTCAGATCTCCGTCGAGATCGGCCGCGGCAATGTGCCGAGCAGCTTCCAGCCGAGCTTCGCCGAGCTTGAAGAGGCCAGCTCCAACGCGCCGACGATCTAATCGCTCGCGCAGCGCATTTGACATTTCCCCTTGCGCCCGCCCTGGTCTTTGGCCAAGGCGGGCGCTGTCATGTCTGAACACCCTGATCCTTACGCCCTGAAGCGCCCCCATGCCCGGATTGACTGGACCGCAACCGGCCCGGTCGCTCTGGATGCGGGCGATGTCTATTTCTCCGCCGAGGATGGCCTGGCGGAAACCCGCTCGGTCTTTCTCAAGGCTGCCAACTTCCCTGAGCGCTTCGCCAGGGGCCGCCCTACGGTCGTGGCCGAGCTGGGCTTCGGCACGGGGCTGAATTTCCTGGCGCTGTGGGATCTGTTCCTGAAAGTCGCGCCGTCTGATGCGCGGCTTCATTTCGTCAGCATTGAAGGCTTCCCGCTCCGGCAAGCGGATGCGGAACGGGCGCTGTCGGCTTTCCCCGAGCTTGCGGCGTTGAGCGCGCAACTGACAGAGGTGTGGCCGAGCCCTCACAAAGGTCCGCACCGGCGTGTTTTCGAGGGCGGACGGGTCATGCTGACCGTCTTTCATGATCTGGCAGAGAGCGCGCTGCCGAACATGGATTTCAAGGCGGACGCCTGGTTCCTTGATGGTTTCGCCCCCGCCAGGAACCCCGACATGTGGGACACGAATGTCTTCACGGAGCTGGCGCGCTTGAGCGCGCCCGGCGCTCCGGCGGTCACCTTCACGGTGGCGGGCGCGGTCAGGCGCGGTCTCGCCGCGGCGGGCTTCAAGGTCGAGAAGAAGCCCGGCTTCGGGCGCAAGCGCGAACGGCTTGAGGCGATCTATGCAGGGGCGCCGACCGAGGCGTCGCCAACGCCCTTTCCGTCAGCGCAACCGCTTGAGGGCCCCATCGCGATCATCGGCGGCGGCATCGCCGCGGCCAGCCTTGTTCACGCCTTCGCCCTGAGGGGACGCAGCGTCGATGTCTTCGCCGAGGGCGGCTGGGCGTCTGGCGCGTCCGGTGCGCCGCGTGGTCTTCTGACGCCACGGCTGGAGCTGGGGGATCGACCCCATAACCGCGCCTTGCTGGCGGCGTTTGACTATGCCCGCACGCTCTATCGCGATCTGGATGGCTTTGAACCCACCGGGGTTGCGCGTCTCGCTTCTGACGCCAAAGGCGCAGAGCGTCTGGTTTCCCTGGCGCAGGTGCTGGATGACGGCTTTGAGTTTCTGTCGCCTACCGACGCGGCGCGGCGTTGCGGTCTCGGCGGTGAGGCGGGGGCGCTGTGGATGGCGAGCGCCGCGCAGATCCGGCCCGAGCGGCTGGTCCCGGCTATGGCGCGCGATGCGACCGCACACGATGTCCGCGTGGAGCTTCTCGCGCGGAGAGACGACGGCTGGCGGCTTCAGGCCGGAACCGGCGAGCGCTTTGGACCTTATGCCGGGGTGATCTTTGCAGGCGGATGGGCCCAACATGCCCTTCTGTCCGGGCGGGGGCTGACCCTCGAACCCACGGCGGGGCAGGTGGGGCTGTTCGAGAGCGGTTTTGATCTGCGGGCGCCAGCCGTCTGGGGCGGATACGCCGTGCGTCTGGACGGGCGGCTGATGATCGGGGCGACCCATGAAAAGGGCGCCGATGCCGGCCTGCTGGAGGATGCGGAAATCGCCCTCCGGCAGTTGGCCCGTACGGCGCGGGCGGACCGGTTGAGCTTGATCGCCTGCAAGAGGGCTGGGCTGGCGTACGAGCGGCGGTGGCGGATCGGTTGCCGATGACAGGGCCCTTGCCGGCCGAGGGGTATGAGGAAATCTGGCGGGGTCATGCCAAGGGCGGACCGATGCCGGCCCGGGACGACCTTGAGCCGTCCTCGCTGTTTGTCCTAGGCGGTTTCGGGGCGCGCGGCTTCGCACACGCGCCGCTCCTCGCCGAATCCCTCGTCAGCGCGCTCTGCAATGAACCATCCCCGATCGAGCGGGCCGGTCTGGCAAGTCTTCACCCCGCGCGACTGCTCTGGCGCAGCTCAGGCGCAGCTGATCGTTCGAGACTCACCCGCAGGAGCGGGCAACCCCGGGAGAGGCAGTCAGAGCTCGACGCCAGTCTCACCCACCCCGGACCGCCAAGATCCAGGGCCAGAGGGCCTGTCTGCAACCGGACAGCGGCATGGGGTGTTCCGGCTGTCGATCCAGGGGAGGTCGTCAACAGCAGCCCCGCAGCCGCGGAACCGAGGGCCAGAGCCAGAGCCTGATCATAAACCGACATGTCGCATCTTCCTTGGCGGGGTTTCCCTTGTGATGCGCGAAGATCCCGAATCGGATGCGGCGCCCTTCTTGCTCGTTTCAGTACGAAGTCTTTCTGACTGGAGCAAAACGGCACGATGAGCGCACATCTCGATCTGCACACGCTGAACGCCATAGCCTCGGACGTGGTCTGGCAGGGACCGGATCGCCGCAATGGCGCCCGTCATATCTGGTTCCTGAACGCCGCCTTCGATCGCATTTCGGCTGATGTCGCGCTCAAGAGAATCGCGGAACGCCCGGCCAAGAAGCCCTTCGCCTTCGTCGTGACGCCCAATGTGGACCATCTTGTCCGCCTCCAGGGAGAATCGGTGCTCGCGCGGCTTTACGCCCAGGCCTGGCTGACCGTGTGTGACAGCCGGGTGCTTGAACTGATCGCAGAGCTCTCCGGCGAGGATGTGGATGTGACGACAGGCTCGGACCTCACCCAGGCCCTGTTCGATGAGGTCATCGACCCCCGGGAGCCAGTGGTGGTGATTGGCGGCGATCAGGGCGTGATCGACGGCCTCAGGGCGCGCTATGGGCTCACTGATATCCGCTGGCACCAGCCGCCCATGGGGCTGAAGTCCAATCCTGACGCCATTGCCGAGTGCGCGGCTTTTGTCGCCGCCAATCCCGCCCGTTTCAGCTTTCTGTGCGTGGGATCGCCGCAACAGGAGCTCGTGGCCGAGGCCTGTCTTGAACGGGGCGACTGTATCGGGGTCGGCCTGTGCGTGGGCGCCTCGCTCGATTTTCTGTCCGGCAAGGCGCGGCGGGCGCCGAAATGGATGCAGAATCTGCGCCTGGAGTGGATGTTCCGCCTGATCGAGGAGCCGCGCCGGATGTGGAAACGCTATCTGGTTGATGGTCTGAAGGTCATGGCTCTGTGGTGGCGTTGGCGCCGGGCGCGGACGCGGCTCCATGATCTGGAACAGGATCTGCTGGGTCGGGGCTGAGAGCGGACAGGGCCGGCCTGACTCACGCCCTGATGCACGAAAGCCGCGCGAAAGCGCGGCTTTTTCGTATCCTGACGGCAAAGTCTGTCACGGGCCTGTCTGTGAAGGAGATGGGGTAGGGAATGGTGGGCGCGACAAGATTCGAACTTGTGACCCCTACGATGTCAACGTAGTGCTCTGACCAACTGAGCTACGCGCCCGCTATGGCGTGCCATAGGCCCCCTGCCGCCCGGGGGCCGCGAGGGAGGACGCGTAATAAGTCGGAGGGCTCGTGCGTGTCAATCGCCCTGACTGCCGCTCGTGCGAAGTTTTGCAGCTCGGACCGGGGCTTCGGTCAACGCGCGTCCGGTCCGCATCGTCGATTATTGCAAAAAGCAACATTGGTGGCGAAAGCCGCCCTGCAATGTGTCAAATCTGTGATCTCGGTCTTTGAGGCGGCGGTTTCCTGATCTATCAAACTCACAAGCGCATAATATAATTTGCGCGCAACCTCCACACATAGAGGTGGAGTTCCAATCCGAAGGGGAACGATCGTGAGCATTACTACCAAAGAGCGCCTGTTGCGCTCGACCGTTCTGGCGGGCGTTGCGGCGCTGACCATGGGCGGCGCACCGGTTTTCGCGCAGGAAACTGACGAACCGGAACAAACCGCTGAAGAATCGCCGGCCGCCGAAGACACCATCGTGGTGACGGGTTCGCGGATTGCGCGTACGGGCTTTGACACCACCCAGCCCTCCGAGATCATCGGTTCTCAGGAAATCGAACTGCGCGGCTACACCAACGCTGCCGACGCGGTCCTGGACATCCCGGGCGTCTTCGGCAACACGCCGATCGGCAACCAGGCTCTTCGGGTGTTGGCCAGAACCTGCCGAACCTGTTCGGCCTGGGCACCAACCGTACCCTGACCCTGATCGACGGCCGTCGTTTCGTGTCCTCGAACTCGCCGGTTGGCGGTTCGGGCAACCCGGCTCCCAGGTTGACCTGAACAACATCCCGGTCGCCATGATCGAGCGCGTGGAAGTCGTGAAAGTGGGCGGCGCCGCCGTTTACGGTTCCGACGCCGTCGCGGGTGTTGTGAACTACATCCTGCGTGACGACTACGAAGGCTTTGAAATCGGCGCTGACTACTCTCAGTGGACCGAAGACAACATTGCTGACGAGTACTCGATCCGCGCTCTGATGGGCGGCAACTTCGACAACGGTCGCGGCAACATCGTGGCCTCGATCGAATTCAACGAAACCAGCCCGGTTCTGGAAAGCGCCGTTGATGACCTGGCCGAAGGCTGGTCGCGCTTCACCCCGACCGCCGCCAACCGCGTCGTGAACCCGGACACCGGCACGGCGCCGGGCTCCCAGACCCGTGTTGTTCCGGCTGCGACCGCCGGCATCCTGTCGTTCTCCGGCCTGCTTACCCCGGGTTCTGCAGCGATCACCAACGTTGGTGTTGGCCGTTTCCCGGATGGTAACTTCTATCAGTTCGATCCGGCGGGTTCGGGTAACCTGGTGGCGTATGATCCCGGTCTCCCGACGGGCAACCTGGTCTGGGCGTCCGGTGGTGACGGCCTGCGTCTGGAAGGCATCACGCCGCTGCGTTCGCCGTTCCGCCGCATGAACTTCTCCACGTTCGTTGACTATCAGATCAACGATTACGTGAACTTCTCCATGAACGTGTTCGCCAACCAGTTCGAAGCGACTGAGCCGGTGAACCAGCCGTTCTATGCGTCCGGTCTGTTCGGCGCGACCAGTGATTCGCTGTTCTTCCCGGTCGACTACGCATATCTGAACCAGAGTGTTCGTGACACCCTTGTCGCCAACGGCCTGAGTGGGTTCTACCTGCAGAAGGGCTTCACCGACCTTGGCGCCAAGGACATCTTCAACGAAACGACCGTCATGAGCTACAACTTCGCTCTGGACGGCATGTTCTCCGTGCTGGAACGCGACGTGAGCTGGGAACTGGCTTACCAGACCGGTTCGTCCTCGATCGTGTCCCAGACCGGTGACCTGTCTGAAGATCGTTTCTTCGCGTCTCTGGATGTTGGCATCAACCCGGCCACCGGCCAGATCGACTGCCGCTTCAACTATGACCCGACCTATGACGCTCCGCTCGCGGGCGGCTTCGGCGCCATCGACGACGTCGGCGCTCTGGGCGAAGAGTGCGTGCCTTACAACCCGTTTGAAGGCGCCACCCAGGAAAATGTCGACTATCTCATCGTGAACCGCACCGCGGTCACCGAGATCGAACAGGAAATCGTCTCCGGCTTCCTGACCTCCGACATCTTCGCTCTTCCGGCTGGTAACCTCGGCTTCGCGACCGGCTTTGAATATCGCCGCGAGTTCGCCGACTATCGTCCGGGCGCGGGCAACCAGCTGAACATCACCCGTGATGGCGGCGGTTCTCCGACCACCGGTGAATACTTCACCACCGACGTGTACGCCGAGACCTACATCCCGGTCCTGGGCGGCGGGTTCAACCCGATCCCGTTCATCGACTACGCGGACATCGAAGCGTCCTACCGTCTGATGAACAACACCCGCGCCGGTGTTGACGAAGCCTGGGCCGTCGGCCTGAGCATGGGCATCCTCGAGGACCTGAACTTCCGCGCCAACGTGGCGCGTACGGTTCGCGCCCCGGCGGTGACCGAGCTCTTCCTGCCGCGCGTCCAGTCCAGCCAGTTTGCGGCTGACCCGTGCTCTGCGAACAACCTGAATGGTGGTCCGCGTCCTGCTGTCCGCGCTGCAAACTGCGCCGCGGAAGGCCTGCCGCCGACCTTCATCTCCCAGGCGCAGAACGCTACGGTTAGCGGCTTCAACGGCGGCAACCCGCAGCTGAACAACGAAACCGCCGACTCCTACAACTTCGGCCTGGTGTTCAGCCCGCGTTGGGTTGATGGTCTGACCCTGTCGGTCGACTACATCAACATCGCCATCGAAGACGCGATCACCTCGTTCACGCTGACGCAGATCATGCAGGCGTGCTACGACTCCACCAACTATCCGAACTCCTTCTGCAACGCGTTCACGCGACTGCCGAATGGTCAGCTGCCGTCCATCAACGCCTTTACCTCGGGCTACGTGAACGCAGCTATCCAGGAGTTTGACTCTGTGGAACTGGCTGCACGTTATCAGACCGAACTGAACGACGTGTTCTTCCTGAACCAGATCGAATCCGACCTGGGTACGTTCGACGCCACCCTGCGCGTCTACAACGTTCAGACGAACACCACTTCGTCCACGGGCTTTGACTACAACGACACCGTTGGTCAGCGCTCCAACCCGAACTGGCGTGGCGACGTCCGCGCTCAGTGGTACCGTGGTCCGGTCACGGCGTTCGTTGACGTCGAGTACACCGGCTCCGGCCTCGTGAGCAAATTCGCGGTGCCGTACCAGTACATCGACGAAACGGGCAACCCGTACTACAACTTCGACTCCTACACGACTGTCGACATTGGCGGTTCGTACGATTGGAACAATGTGACCTTCCGTGCGAGCATCCAGAACGTGACGGACGAGGGCTACACCAACGCCGAGAAGGCGCACGGCTACTACAACATCGGCCGTATCTTCAACGTGGGTGTGACCGCTCGCTTCTAAGCGACGGCTACAGTCCGAAGACTGGGAAGGGCGAGCTTCGGCTCGCCCTTCTTTTTGTCTGAAGGTCAAGGCGCATAGGAATGCGCGGACACGCATGAAGGCCTGCAGCCGCGTGACCACGCGTCGCTCTGCAGGCCGGCCAGTTGTGTGTGATGAAGGTCAGGCGGGAATGTAGAAAAGCGGCAGAATCAGCCGCCCGGTTTCCGGAGTCGCGCCAAAGCTGGGCCCGGCATTGTGCCAGAGATAGGACCGGAACAGCGCCATTCGGTTATAGCGCATGGGCACGGTCATCGTGGTGTCCCAGGCCTCGGGCCGGTCCTGATCGGGGAAGACGATCTTCTCCCAGATCTCGCTGGGGTGATTGAGCCCCATGCGTTCGGCTTCGCCCGGGAAAACCGGCGCGTGTTCGCTGTCGGTCCGCCTGTGGCGGTGAAAGCTCGTCCCGCCCTGGCAATGGGCGTCCGGCGTCAGGTAGATGATGGCGGACCAGTGCGCATTGTCGACATGAATGCCGCCCTTGCCGCTCTGACCGTCCAGAGCCAGGCGCGGCTTCAGGTGCGACGTGCCCGGAGCCGGTTGCAGGGCCTCGCCGGCGAGGGCGCTGATGACCTGGTCCAGCCCCTGGATCGGGAGGGCCTGATCCGCATTGCGCCCCGGGAAATAGGTCGCTTCTTCCGGCTCGGGATAGCGAGCCGGAGCGCCGCGTCGCGCACGGCGTCCGGATCGGGCAGAAAATCATCAACGATGATGTGGCAGACATGCATGCCGCGTCATCCTAGCGTATGCGCTGCACCCGGTAGCTCCGGTCCCGGCCGTCAATCTGCATCAGATAGCTGCCCAGCGAGGCCCGCCGCACCACCATCACGCTGTCATCGCGGACACGGATCGGGCGATTGCCGACGCGGTCCGTGATTTCCCAGACCTGTCCGTTGGTGGTGTGAATGTGAATGGTGTCGAATCCTCGCCGTTCAACCCGGTCGATCGGCAGGCTGATCTCGTTGATCTGCCCGTCATCCTCGCGGCGGAGAACTTCGACGCCGCTTTGTTCGGAAGGAGCGGCCTGAGCGGTCCGGGCGCCCTGATCGGTCGATCCGGATGCCTGAGCGGAGCCGCTCTGTCCGGATCCGGTCTCCAGCTGATTGTCGCGGGTGGAGAACAGGGACAGGGACAGGCGAGGCAGGCTGGGCAATTCAAGGCCGAAGCTGTCGCGCTCCACCGCCTCGACCTCGGATCGGCGGATGACCACGATTTCGTTGCTTTCGGCGCGGAGGCTGCTCACGGCTGCGTCAAAGCAGGCCAGACGCTCCGCATCATTCTGGAGTTCCTGGCACTGGAACACCGGATCCAGAGACGGATTTTCCTGGGCAGATGCTGAGCCGGTCGCGGCCAGGGCTGCAAGGCTTGCCAGAACGGCGAGGCTGGGCCCCAGACGGTCGAAAGCGCGGAACATGGCTGGTCCTTCCCCGTTTGTTACAGGACGGACTTTAGCCTGAGGCCGGTCCGGGACGCCACCGGCTTGGGCGCCCGCAGACCAGATTCAGGTGAAACCGAAGGAGGCGGATCAGGCGACGGCGACGACCTTTGCGACCTCGTCGACGAGATCCCGCAAATGGAAGGGCTTGGACAGCACCTTGGCCTGGTTGGGGGCCTGGGAGCCGGCATTCAGCGCCACGGCGGCAAAGCCGGTGATGAACATGATTTTCAGGCCCGCATCGATCTGGGCGGCGCGCCGCGCCAGCTCGATCCCGTCCACACCGGGCATGACGATGTCGGTCAGCAGCAATTCATAAGCGCCGGGCGCTTCGCCCAGGGCGTCCAGCCCTTCCTCGCCATCCGCCACAGCGTCCACGTCATGGCCGGCGCGGTTGAGCGCCTTGGCCAGAAAATCACGCATGGAGTCATCGTCTTCTGCGAGCAGAATGCGGGCCATCGCCGCCCCCTTGTCTGTTTCCACCAGCGCATAGCCTATCCCAAACTCGTAAAAGTCAACTGAACGCGCCGCAAACCGGCCTGTGATTTGTCAGGGCGCTCATAGTCTCATTGACCTTCTCGGCTGACCGATCACAATCAGCCCATGCAACCTGCTTCAGACTCACTGATCGGCCAGATCCATGAACCCGTGATCGTTCATGAGCCGGACGTGCGGACTTCGCCCTTCATCTTCGCCTCGCCGCATTCAGGGCGTTGCTATGAGAGCGATTTCCTCAAGCAGGCCAGTGCGCCGGTCTCTGTCCTGCGCCGGTCCGAGGACGCGTATGTCGATCAGTTCTTCGCTCATGTGACGGAACTGGGCGCGAGTTTTGTCGAGGCGATCTTTCCGCGGGCGTTTGTTGACCCCAACCGGGGGCCGGACGAACTCGACGCACGCCTGTTCAAGGACCCGCCGCTTGAAGGGTTCAGTGCGCCGAATGCGCGCACATCCGCCGGGCTTGGCGTGGTGCCCAGGCTGGCGGCGGACGGCAGAAGCATTCACGCTTCCGTGATCGCCTATGCCGAGGGCCGTCGGCGGATCGACCAGTATTACCGGCCCTATCATGAGGCGCTGAAATCCGAAATCGAGCGGACGCTGGACCAGTTCGGGCGCGCCGTGCTGATCGACTGTCACTCCATGCCGTCCTCCAGCGCCCGTGGCGCGGACATGGTGCTTGGTGATCGCTTCGGCGCCTCCTGCGGGCGAAATTTGATCAACCATGCAGAAGCGTATTTCAAATCCCTGGGCTTTACGGTAACCCGGAACCGTCCTTATGCAGGCGGTTACACGACAGAGCATTACGGGCGTCCCCTCAGCGGGGTGCATGTCATGCAGGTTGAGATCAATCGCGGATTGTATCTGAACGAATCTGACGTGCGACCTTTGTCTCGCATGGACAACTTGAAAGAACGCCTGAAGACATGGACGAAGTCCATGATTTACACAGAAGACACAGGTAGACTTGCCGCGGAGTAAAGTGTTTTGGAAAGCATATCCGCAGAGTCTTTCCTGAGGCGCGATTTGCGCTGCTGCGTTCACTTGCGAGGCGAGCAATGCTGTGCCATATCTCAGGTGTCATTGAAGTGTCGTGTTGCGATCTTGACGGGGGAATCGCAACTGGAAAAGTTTGATCGAGGGTTTTCACAATGACCAATGCAATTGACCATCACGTGGGTAAGCGGATCCGTCGCCGTCGCCGTCTGCTGGGGCTGACTCAGCAACAGCTCGCGCAATCGGTCGGCATTCGCTTCCAGCAGATCCAGAAATACGAGAGCGGCGCCAATCGCGTCAGCGCATCGCGTCTGTTCGAATTGGCTGAAGCGCTCGATGTTCCGGTGCAGTACTTCTACGAAGGCCTGCAAGGCACGGGCGAATCTGCGGCGCCGGAAGGCGAGAACGTGGCAGCCGACGTGCTTTCCCAGAAGGAAACTCTGGATCTGGTGCGCGCCTACTACAAGCTCAATGAGCGTCCGCGCCGCCGTCTGCTCGAGCTGGCCCGGTCTCTTGACCCGGATTCCCGGGGCGAAAACGTCGCGTAAGCGCTGACGTCCGACACCGAGTTCCCGATGTCCGATCTGGATGTGACTGCAGAGTTGGCGCTGGCCGCTCAACTGGCGGACGCTGCGCGTCCGATCGCCTTGCAGCATTTCCGGACCGGACTTCGCGGGGACGCCAAACCCGCACAGGAATTCGACCCCGTGACAGAAGCGGATCGCGCCATCGAGGCGCGAATCCGCGCCCTTCTGGCGCAGGACCGACCGGATGACGGCGTTCTGGGTGAGGAGCAGGCTGAAACCCTAGGGCGGTCCGGCCGCACCTGGGTTGTCGATCCCATTGACGGCACGCGCGCCTTCATCGCGGGCCTGCCCACCTGGTGTGTCCTGATCGCCCTGTACGGTCCTGAGGGACCGATCCTTTCCGTGATCGATCAGCCTTTCACCGGTGAGCGCTATAGCGGCGTCGCCGGTGACGCGGCCTGGCTGGATCACGGGGGATCGAGACAACCCCTGAGAACGCGTCAATCGGTCGATCGCATCGAGGACGCCATTGTCTCAACAACCGATCCTGGCCTCTTTGAAGGGGGTGAAGCTGAGTGCTTCATGACTGTGGCCCGGGCGGCGAAGGTGCGCCGCTATGGTCTGGATGCGTACGCCTATGCTGCGCTGGCGGCCGGGGGCGTCGATCTGGTGATCGAGAGCGGTCTCAAGGCCTGGGATGTGGGCGCGCTGATCCCGGTGGTCAGCGGCGCGGGCGGCGTCATCACCAACTGGCGCGGCGAACCGGCCCATGAAGCGGGCAGTTGCTGGCGGCTGCGTCGCCGGAACTGCACGCCAGGGCCCTGGACATGCTCGCGCCAGCTGCGCTCTGATCGCATAGAAAAACGCCGGCCTGGAGGACCAGGCCGGCGCTGAGGCCTATTCGCCCGCAGGTTTGCGGAACAGCAGGGTCATCCGGTCCGATTCCCCGATCGCGTCATAGGGCGCGCGATCAAACTCGGGATCAGCGGGCTCGCCGAAATCCGAGGTCCGGGACACCGGCGGCAGGGTCCAGACCCCGAACGGATGGTCTGCGGTGTCGGCAGGGTTGGCGTTGATCTCGCTGGCTTCGACCAGTTCAAATCCGGCCTCTTCCGCCATGGAGATCACCAGATCCTGCTGGACATAGCCCGTGCTGGCGCGCGGGTCCTGCACGCGGTCGGCGGGCAGACGGTGCTGGACAAGGCCCAGAACGCCGCCAGGCGCGAGCACGTCATAGAATCGCTGAAGGCTTTTTCCGCTGCGCCACGGCCCATCCAGGAATGGGTGTTGCGGAACGTCACAATGGCGTCCACCGAACCGGGTTCGGCAATGGGACCGGTTTCACTGTCGAACGTGGCCATGGTGACGTCCCCGTAAAGGGGGCCGCCAAACTTGTCCTCGAAACTCTGGCGGAAGTCGAGGGCGCGCTGGTTGTCCGGCGCAATATCTGACCAGACGGCGATGTATTCGCCGCCATTGGCGTTGATCCACGGCGCCAGGATGTCGGTGTACCAGCCGCCGCCGGGCCAGATTTCCATGATGCGGCCCGACGGATCGATGCCGAAGAACTCAAGCGTCTCATACGGATGCCGGTAAGGATCCCGCGCGCGTTCTTCCTCACTGCGCCACTCGCCTTCGACCGCCCAGGCCAGAGTTCCGGATTCTGCAGATGCATCCTCCATCATCTCCGCTTCATTCGCGATCTCATCGTCTGTCAGGGACGAGGCCTCGTCGGTCATTTCCGCGGCCGGCATGGACGCGTCCGCATCCTCCTCTTGGGAAGGTGCGCCACAGGCCGCCAGAACGGCGCAGGCCGAGGCGGCGGTAAGAAGGGCTGTCAGACGTTGCATGTACTCACTCCGGTTAGCCGAGATTGCACGGATCATAGAGGCGGAATGCGTCCTCTCACAATGGCGCGATGACGATCAGGGGCGCGATGTTGAAAAAATCGCGCTGACCTCTTGCGCCCTTCCCGACGCTTACCCAATTCAAGTCTCGTAAGGCCGCCATACGGGGCTTTACGGATTGCCGGACAGACCACGCTGCATGCTGCGGGTGGTCGGGATGGCGACCTTTGAAAACCATAGCCCGCCCGCATGCGGGCCCGATCGCTTCCAAGGAGGATCGATACCATGCGTACGACTGATTTCTCGCCGCTTTACCGCACGATTGTCGGATTTGACCGTCTGGCCAACATGATCGACAACGCGGCGAAGCTGGAGCCGTCCGGCGGCTACCCCCCGTACAATATCGAACAGCTGTCCGAGCACGAATATCAGATCGAGCTCGCGGTCGCCGGGTTCGGCGAGGATGATCTCGAGATCGAGGTGCAGGAAAATGTGCTGACGATCGCCGGCAAGCGCACGCAGTCGGAAGACGCCGAACAACGCAATTATCTGCATCGCGGCATCGCAGAACGCTCGTTCGAGCGCCGCTTCCATCTCGCTGACCACGTCCAGGTGCGCGAGGCCAGCCTTGAGAATGGCCTGCTGCGCATCCAGCTGGAACGCGAGATTCCCGAAGCGAAGAAGCCGCGCCGGATCGCCGTCAACGGCAAATCCGAAACCAAGCTGATCTCGGCTGACAAGCGTCCGCCGCCTAAGCCGGGATCGCGGCCCGATCGGACGGACGCGACACGTCCCTCCCCCCGATAGTCGGCGTCTG
>LZQR01000057.1_pt1 | contig 29830 bp, 34 predicted proteins | sample 768601 | NCBI WGS metagenome assembly LZQR01 (sample SAMN05207299, study PRJNA324521) | oil field metagenome | isolation source: sample BH-FW-24 from oil reservoir | place: India: Bombay High | collected 2015-12-04
TGAGTACGTAGTGTACTTTCGTTTTCATTTGAAACCTAATTTGAAGCCGAAGCTTCTAATTGGATTATCATCAACGAGTGCCCACACAGATTGATAGGTCTATATTTTTAAAGAGCTTGCTTATCGAGAAGTTTTTCTCTCAAAGCGGAGGTGCATTCTAACGAGATAATTGAGAGTGTCAAACACTTTTTTCAATTTATTTTCTCAGAAGCTTTTCACCTCTCCGACTCTGCTGAAGCCTTATCGCGTCTGCCGTGTCGGTGGATGCGCATTATAGGGAACTCTGATCCGTTCGCAACCCTTTTTGAAAAAAAAATGGAAAAAACTGACTGTTCGATGACTATTTCATCAAAAAAGCAAAAAAGAGGGTAAAAAACCCTCTTTTTCTGCCTCAAAAGCCGTATTTAAATGAATGCGTACGCGTCTGCGAACATACGTTCACTCTTCGCTTTCTTGTTCTGAGTGAACTGTTCACGAGCTGCGCCAGCCATTTCGAAACGACCTGCAATATAGATATCGTAGTTTTCTAAGCTTTCGAAATCTTCACTCACCGCTTGTAGTACGTTACCAACTTTACCTTGCCAGTCGGCAGGTGCTTCTTCTACTACTGGAATAAAGTGAACGTTAGCAAACTTTGCAGCGATCTCGACTAACTCTTCTTTAGCGTAAAGTTGGCAATTGTCGCGCGCACCCCAGTATAGATAGATAGGATTGGTTTGCTCTGTGCAACACAGTGATCCAGAATCGAACGCACGTAACTAAAGCCAGTACCACCAGCAATCAATAATAGTGGGCGTTCGCTTTCTTCTTGAACCCAAGCATCACCATGTGGAGCATCAATCTCGATATGACCATCTGTTTCTAGTGCCGCTTGCATTGCTTCAACGACTTCTAGTGCATAAGCGTTGTGTTCCGCCGCACCGATGTGCAGTTCAAGTTCACCTTCATGACGACATGGGCTGCTCGCAATAGAGAAAGGACGTTTGTCTTTTTCACCCATCACTACCATAAGGTACTGACCTGCTTTAAAAGGTACAGGTGATTCTGGATGAAGAAGGATTTGATAAGTATTACAAGCTAACGGCTGAATAGACTTTACTTTACATTGGATGGTCATGGTGTTCCTCTCGCTTACTCATCAAAAGTAAGCACTAAATTACTTTCTGTATAGGCTTGGCAAGGGAATATCCAACCTTGCTGTTGCTCTTTTTCGGTTAGCATAGGTTCGAGGTGATAGCTCACCTCGCCCGCTAGCTTTTTACACATACACATGGCGCAAGCGCCAACTTGGCAACGGTGTGGGAAGCGAATATTGTTGTTGAGCGCAGCTTCCAACACCGTCTCCCCTTCTTTGACTTGGAACCTAACGTCCATTGGTAGAAGGTGGACTTGATGACTCATAGAATACCTAACTGGTCCCAAATCTCATCGACTTTAGCCACAAGTTTAGGATCTTTTTTGATAGGCGTACCCCACTCGCGCGTGACTTCGGATTCGAACTTGTTGGTCGCATCCAATCCTAATTTGGATGAACTATGAGTCTTACCATGCACTTGAATAGTGTCTCTATCTGGATCCATTCGGGTTGTTACTGCCCAAATGATGTCATTCCAATCTCGTGCATTAACGTCATCGTCGCACAAGATAATGAATTTGTTATCCGTGTACTGAGCAAAGAAGTCCCAAAGGTATTCCATCAAGGCTTGCGATTGACCAGCTTGGTCTTTCTTCATGGTCACAACAGCGAACTGGTTATTTGCTGTTGCAGGTAGATAGATATCGACAATCTCAGGGCGTTGCTGTTTCAACTCGTTCAGCTCTGTTTCGGTAATCGCTATGCTGTCTCGCTCAGTGACCTCGGTTCGCGTCGCTAGCTCGGCATCCCATTTAATAGTTGCATCTAACCCCATCTTGGAGCCAAGACCAACCACAGGCGAAGCAAAGTCAAGTGAGTCGATTGGCGTGTTGTCTATCATCAAGGTGTCACGTACAGGCTCCATATGCTCTGACATGGCTTTAACGACATCATTCCAATCTCGCGCGTTTACCGATTCATCGCACACAATAACAAACTTGGTGTACATGAATTGACGTAAGAAAGACCACACACCCATCATTACGCGCTTGGCATGACCTGGGTACTGCTTCTTCATAGTGACGACTCGCATTCGGTACGAACAACCTTCAGGCGGTAGGTAGAAGTCTTCAATCTCTGGGAACTGCTTTTGCAGAATCGGCACAAAGACTTCGTTTAATGCCACACCCAATACAGCGGGTTCATCTGGCGGACGGCCTGTGTAGGTACTGTGTAGATTGGGTCTTTACGCATGGTAATGTGCGTAATGGTAAACACGTGGTGCTTTTCTTTTTCGTTGTAGTAGCCAGTGTGGTCACCATAAGGACCTTCATCGGCAAACTCGTTCGGGTCAATATAGCCTTCCATCACGATTTCAGCGCTCGCTGGCACTTCCAAATCATTACTAACTGACTTCACGACTTCCGTTTTGCTGCCACGTAGCAAACCTGCAAATGCGTATTCCGATAGCGTATCTGGCACTGGCGTTACTGCACCAAGAATGGTAGCTGGGTCTGCACCAAACGCGACCGAAACTGGGAAAGGTTTACCTGGATGGGTTTCCATCCAATCGCGCAGGTCAAGCGCACCACCACGATGAGCTAACCAACGCATGATGATTTTGTTCTTGGCAATTTTCTGCTGACGGTAAATGCCTAGGTTCTGACGTTTCTTATTCGGACCCTTGGTCACGGTTAAGCCCACGTAAGCAATGGCGCAACGTCTTCTGCCCAGCAACTCATCACCGGGATTTTATCCAAATCGACTTCATCACCTTGCCACACAATCTCTTGGCACGATGCTTTTCTTAAGCGCTTGGCTGGCATGTTCAATACTTGCTTGAACACTGGCAATTTTTCCAATGCGTCTTTGAAGCCTTTTGGTGGCTCAGGTTCTTTCAAATAAGCCAGCAGCTTACCGACTTCTCTTAATTCTTTAACGTCTTCACGTCCCATACCAATCGCGACACGCTCTGGCGTACCAAATAGGTTCGTCAAAACAGGTACGTCGTAGCCAATTGGGTTCTCAAACAACAGCGCAGGGCCACCAGCACGCAAGGTACGGTCGCTGATTTCTGTCATTTCGTAAGCGGGGTCGACGGGGTGAGTGATGCGTTTAAGTCGACCTTTCTGTTCTAGGTGGTCGATAAATTCGCGTAAATCCTTAAAACTCATAGGCCTTCATGCTGGCTGATTAAACTGTCCGCAGTATAACAAATAGGAGGACGCTAAGATCCTCCTATTTTGTGTGGGTATGTGAACTCGATAGCGACAAGAGTTGTTACTTAAAGAACATCAACAACGGTTATTCCAAGAATTCCGCAATCTGTCGAGTTTTTACTTGGTGATTGTTTGAGACCAACTCTTCTAACCACGAGTGATGCCCTTGCTTTGCGAGTTCTCTAGCAACCAAAGTAGCTTCTTCTGAAAGTGCCATCTTGGCCACTAGGAATTGTTTTACGTCATGAGAGAGTGGATTGGATCTTGTGAGCAGTTCAATCGCATAAGGTTTTAAGGTTGGATTGACGGTGGAATTCATCAACTGTTGTAGTGAAAACTCATCACCAACTTCTGCTAATCTGGCTAACTCCGTTTGGCTGTTGTAATCCGCACGCATGCGCCACAACAGATCGTACATCGCCTGATTTTGGCTTACTTGTGCCAAACGTACAATCACGGCTGTGGATGGCAGCCAGCTGGTAACATTAGCATGGGTTAATTGTTTGGTCAGTGCTTCAAGCGCGTCTGGCGATAAGCTGTCTAGCTCACGAATAAGTAACGCCTCTCTGGTTTGCACTTGATGCGTCGTACCTGTTAACCAATCCTTGAGGTTTAGCTCCTGCCGCTCTGCTTCCAAAACAAATTCTAACGTTCTCTGATCCTGCTTCCAGCGCTTTATCAGACGGCTAGCAATGGCCGGAAAATTAAACGCAGGTACACTGAATTCATAACCATCCCCTCGCTCAAGCACTTGGTAAGTTGGAGTTATGCTGATTTGGGATTCGACAAAAATCGACATTCTTGGCGTGAGGATGAGTTCTTGTTGCTCTAGCTTTTCGAGCAAAAGGAAACGGACGACTTCTTGTTGAGGAAAGGCAAGCCGGTCTAGGGCAAATTTAAGCGAGTCAACCTCGTCCCTGACTGCGTAATCAAGCAGTTCAGATACTTTGGTCTGTATTTGAGAGTCCTGAAGCCACTGCTCTACCACGGTTTCCTGCATTTCCTTGGCAGTTAACGTCGCGGGTAGTGTGATAAGTGACAAGCTCAGGAGTAATGACGACAACATTCCTTGTTGCATGTTAACCTCCCGATAACATTTTCTTCATTCTGCTGCTTCTATCGGGAGAAAGCAATAAAAAAGCCACCGATATACGGTGGCTCTTCGCAGAATTGCTTATCTGAGACTATTGACGACGCATTGCATCGAAGAACTCGTCGTTGGTCTTCGTCATCGCTAGCTTGTCGATTAGGAACTCCATCGCGTCAGTTTCGCCCATTGGGTGAACGATCTTACGTAGAATCCACATCTTCTGAAGTTCTTCGTTCTTAGTTAGAAGCTCTTCACGACGTGTGCCGCTGCGGTTGAAGTCAATCGCAGGGAATACACGTTTCTCTGCAATCTTACGGTTCAAGTGGATTTCCATGTTACCTGTACCCTTGAACTCTTCGTAGATAACTTCGTCCATCTTAGAACCAGTATCGACTAGAGCCGTAGCAAGGATAGTTAGGCTGCCGCCTTCTTCTACGTTACGCGCAGCACCGAAGAAACGCTTAGGACGGTGTAGTGCGTTTGCATCCACACCACCAGTTAGTACTTTACCTGATGAAGGCACTACGGTGTTGTATGCACGAGCTAGACGAGTGATAGAGTCAAGCAGGATAACCACGTCTTTCTTGTGTTCAACAAGACGTTTTGCTTTCTCGATTACCATTTCCGCAACTTGTACGTGGCGAGAAGCTGGCTCATCGAACGTTGACGCTACTACTTCACCTTTAACTAGACGCTGCATCTCTGTTACTTCTTCAGGACGTTCGTCGATAAGAAGTACCATCAACTCACACTCTGGGTGGTTGTATGCGATGCTTTGAGCGATGTTTTGCAGAAGCATTGTCTTACCCGCTTTAGGCGGAGCAACAATCAGACCACGTTGACCTTTACCAATTGGCGATGCCAAGTCTAAAACACGTGCTGTGATGTCTTCTGTAGAACCGTTACCGCGCTCCATAACCATACGCTCGTTAGCGTGTAGAGGCGTTAAGTTCTCGAATAGGATCTTGTTACGAGCGTTGTCTGGTTTGTCGTCGTTTACTGTGTTGACTTTTAGCAGAGCAAAGTAACGCTCACCGTCTTTTGGTGGGCGAATTTTACCAGCAATTGAGTCACCAGTACGTAGGTTGAAGCGACGAATCTGACTTGGCGAAACGTAGATGTCGTCTGGACCAGCAAGGTATGAGCTGTCCGCGCTACGTAGGAAACCAAAGCCGTCTTGCAGAATCTCCAGAACCCCATCGCCAAAGATGTCTTCGCCGCCTTTCGCGTGCGCTTTAAGAATTGCGAAGATGATGTCTTGTTTTCTTAGACGAGCTAGGTTCTCAAGACCCAGCTTTCGCCAAGCTTTACAAGGTCAGACACAGGTCTGTTCTTCAGTTCAGTAAGATTCATGGTGGTGGATGCTTGTTTAGTCAAAATAAGATCTGTTTTCTAGTTAAGATGGATTTGGTCTCAGGCTCGACCAAGAAGAGAAATTTGTTCAATTAACGCGCGATAAGTTAGCACTAATTAATATTCTAGTCCAGAGTTAGAAAAACAAAACCGCGCATTGTCATATTGCACGGTTTTGTTTGTAATCACTTGGTGATTATAGGTTTGCGTCTAGGAACTCTTTTAGTTGAGTCTTAGACAGAGCACCAACTTTCGTTGCCGCTACGTTACCGTCTTTAAATAACAGTAGCGTTGGAATACCGCGAATACCAAACTTAGGTGGTGTACCTGCGTTATGGTCAATGTTTAGTTTACCGATAGTGAGTTTGCCTTCGTACTCGTCAGCGATTTCGTCCAGGATAGGAGCGATCATTTTACAAGGACCACACCATTCTGCCCAAAAATCAACTAGAACCGGGCCTGCAGCATTGATTACATCGTTTTCAAAACCGTCATCAGTAAGCTGCAAAATCTTATCACTCATCTTCCACTCCAATGTGTTTTTCGAAACTGGTTGGATGATAACCAGTAAATAGATGCCCTATTGGAATGTATTTACTTTCTTATTGCAAGCTTTAGCTGATATTCTATCGCCATGAAAAAGACGCATATCACAGAGCAAAAGTTCGCCGATTTGGATTTAAAGCCCCAAGTTATTGAAGGATTGGAAAAAAAAGGGTTCGAATATTGTACCCCTATCCAAGCCTTGGCGTTGCCGGTACTGCTCACCGGCCAAGACATTGCAGGCCAGGCCCAAACGGTACTGGTAAAACCCTCGCGTTTCTTACTGCTACCTTCAATCACCTTCTGACCACGCCAGAGCACGAAGGTCGTAAGCCAACTCAACCGCGCGCAATCATTATGGCGCCAACGCGTGAGCTAGCGATTCAGATCTTTAACGATGCTGAGCCTTTGATTGCGAGCACAGGTCTTAAAGCGGCTTTAGCTTACGGTGGCGAAAGCTACGATAAGCAACTTGCCAAACTTCAAGATGGTGTAGACATTCTTATCGGCACAACTGGCCGTATCATCGATTTCTACAAGCAGCGCGTATTCAACCTAAACAACATTCAAGCCGTTGTTCTTGATGAAGCCGACCGTATGTTCGATCTTGGCTTTATTAAAGACATTCGTTTCTTGTTCCGTCGTATGCCTGAGCCAAAAGAGCGTTTGAACATGCTGTTCTCAGCGACGCTGTCTTACCGCGTACAAGAATTAGCTTTCGAACACATGCACAACCCTGAGCATGTTGTGGTTGAGCCAGAGCAAAAACGGGTCACCGCATCCAAGAAGAGCTTTTCTACCCTTCTAATGAAGACAAGATGGCACTGCTTCAAACTCTTATTGAAGAAGAATGGCCAGACCGCGCGATCGTTTTTGCTAACACTAAGCATAAGTGTGAGTCGATTTGGGGTCACCTAGCAGCCGATGGTCACCGTGTTGGTCTACTGACTGGCGATGTACCACAGAAAAAGCGTGAAAAAATCCTTGAGCAATTTACTCGTGGTGAAGTTGACCTACTAGTCGCAACTGACGTTGCAGCACGTGGTCTTCATATTCCTCAAGTGACACACGTATTCAACTTCGACCTACCGGATGACTGTGAAGATTACGTTCACCGTATCGGTCGTACTGGCCGTGCTGGCGCAAGCGGTCACTCTATTAGCTTTGCTTGTGAAGATTACGCAATCAACTTGCCACCAATCGAAGAATACATTGAGCACGCAATCCCAGTTTCTGATTACGATGCCTCGGCTCTAATCCAAGACTTGCCTGCACCACTTCGTATGCGCGCGCCTCGTACTCAACAACGTCGCACCAATACAGGCGGCACTCGCTCTGGTAACCGTAAGCCGCAAGGACGTCGTCCTCGTCAGCCGCGTCAATCAGCGCCAAAACAATCATAAAAGGAAACTGAAGTCGTTTATGAGTCAAGCAGGATCATCACCGCTATACGCCGCCATCGACCTCGGGTCGAACAGTTTTCACATGCTCGTTGTGCGTCACATCGATGGCAGCGTTCAAACTATGGCTAAAATTAAGCGCAAAGTTCGTCTAGCCGCGGGCTTAGATGAACATAACTCTCTTAGTATGGAAGCTATGCAGCGAGGATGGGACTGCTTAAGTCTATTTGCAGAACGCTTGCAGGATATTCCTAAACAGAACATCCGCATTGTGGGTACCGCGACATTGCGTACCGCGACCAATGTGGATGTTTTTCTAGAGAAGGCGAACCAAATCTTAGGTCAGCCTATCGAAGTGATTACCGGCGAAGAAGAAGCTGCCACTATATATAAAGGTGTTGCACACACCTCTGGCGGTAGTGGTCGTCGCCTTGTGGTCGATATCGGCGGTGCAAGTACCGAGCTGATTATCGGTGAAGGTTTCGAAGCCAAAGCACTGACCAGTCTGAAAATGGGCTGTGTGACTTGGCTAGAGAACTTCTTCAAAGACCGCCAATTGAATGCACGTAACTTCGAAGCCGCCATTGAAGGCGCGAAGCAAACTCTGATGCCAATCTTAGAACAGTACACCGACCTAGGTTGGGACGTGTGTGTTGGGGCATCGGGTACAGTTCAGGCACTACAAGAGATAATGTTAGCGCAGGGTATGGACGAAGTGATTACTCACTCCAAACTTAAGCGTCTACAAAAGCAGGCGATGCTTGCTGATCACTTGGAAGAACTCGATATTGAAGGTCTGACCCTAGAGCGTGCTCTGGTATTCCCAAGTGGCTTATCCATTTTAATTGCGATCTTTGAGCTTCTAGAAATCGATGCCATGACACTGGCTGGCGGCGCGCTACGTGAAGGTTTGGTGTACGAGATGGTTGACGAGCTTCGTCAAAACGACATCCGTGCACGCACCATTTGTAGTGTACAAAACCGTTACCAACTGGATTGCCAATACGGTGAACAAGTCGCAAAACTTGCGGGCAAACTGCTCGAGCAAGTTGGCGGTGAAGCTTGGGTTGCAGAACCTCAGGGTAAAGTCCTACTGGAAACAACTGCCAAGCTGCACGAAATCGGTCTGACTATCGACTTCAAAAAAGGCGGTGAGCACAGCGCTTACCTGCTACAGCATTTGGATTTGCCTGGTTACACCCGTGCACAGAAGTTCTTAATCGGTGAAATTGCTCGCCGCTACCGTGAACAACTGACGTCACTGCCTGAGCAACATGCCCTTTCAGGCACCAGTGGTAAACGCGTGCTGCGCCTATTGCGTCTTGCGGTTTTACTCAGCCATCGTCGTAATCCAGATCTAGAGCCATGTGTGACTCTCACTGCGGAAGGCAACAAACTGACGCTAAGTATTGATGCGAAATGGCTAGAGGCAAACCCACTGACAGCTGCTGAGTTGGAAATTGAGTCCAACCGTCAAACAGACATTGGCTGGCCGTTAAGTATCGTGACTTGCTAAACCTCACGATAACTTATTGCTTAGTTGAAGGTCCCTATCGGGGCCTTTTTTATTGCTCATTTTTACCTTCGTACAGCTTAGGGAGCTTTTGGACACCCATGATCTAATTACCCCCCACGCTGTACAAAACGCTCCAAACCCTAGTAAACAGATACAAAAAAGCCGCTTGATTTGAGCAAGCGGCTTTCGGGGTTCCCACTGATATTAAGACTGAACGCTTGTCGTCACCTTAAATCAGGGTTCACCGCAGTCAGCTTCTTAATTAGGTAATTCAGTAGTACACCGTACATAGGAACGAACAAACCAAGACTGATAATCAGTTTGAAGCCGTAATCCACCAGCGCGATTTCCGTCCAATGCTCCGCCATGAATGGATCTGGGCTTTGGTAGAACGCAATGGCGAAGAAAGCGATGGTATCAAGTGCATTACCGAAAAGCGTTGAACACGTTGGTGCCACCCACCATTGCTTCATTTGACGTAGGCGGTTGAACACGTGCACATCCATGATCTGACCAAGTAGGTACGCCATGAAACTAGCAATCGCGATACGAGCAACGAATAAGTTAAATTCCCCTAGGTGACCAAAACCTTGGAATTGACCTTCGAAGAACACCACCGATAAGAAGTAAGACACTGCCAAAGCAGGCAACATCACTAAGAAGATGATCTTACGTGCCAACTGAGCACCGAAAATACGCACAGTTAAGTCAGTCGCTAAGAAGATAAATGGGAAAGTGAATGCACCCCAAGTGGTATGGAAACCGAAAATAGTAAACGGTAGCTGAACTAGGTAATTGCTAGATGCAATAATGACTAGGTGGAATAGAACCAGATAGATAAGGGCGTTGCGCTGCTGCGCAGGGGTAAAGTTACTCATGCGATACCTTTTTAGTTTGGTTTGGGGTGAGGGAACCCAAATCGAGTCACTGAATAAAGTGGCTCTTACCAACAATGTAAAATGAAAAACAAACTGGCTTGGCTCATTCTGAGCGAAGCGGTGGGCGATTATACATTAACCACTTTTCGCCGCAAGCCGTCTGTTTTACGCAAACGTTTGAGCATAAAAAAGGGTGTTTCATGTGAAACACCCTTTCTAGAAAAATTCTATTTTTAGAAGCCGCGTTGGAACAATCCTGCGAGATAATCCAACTCTTCCCTGTTCTCTTCAATCGCTAACGCTTCAAACCAAATCGCTTCACTGTAATGCTCTGCTTTCATAAACAGTCGGCAACCTTCAAAGTCGATCAACCAAGAGTGAATGTCAGCATCCCACTGCTTTTCCACCACAATAGCGGAAAGCAGTCCGACTAAACGCTCACCTAAAGCAGGAAAGCTATCAAGGTCAAAGCTCGGCGCGGTAATGATTAAGCGCCCTTCCTGTGCCATGTAGTCCGCTAAGCCAAATTCCTTTTGCATCTTGGTTCCTTATCCGTGGTGAGTAATGTGTTCTTGAATCAAATCGAGGAATGGATCGGCGTACTTCTCCAGTTTGCGCTGACCAACGCCGCTGACTGCCAGCATTTCGCCGTAAGATGTTGGCAGAATTTCCGCCATATCAATCAGAGTCGCGTCACTAAAGACTACGTATGGTGGCAAACCATCTTCATCAGCAATCGACTTACGCAGCTTACGTAACTTAGCAAACAGCTTTTGTCGTAGTTCTTACTGGTCAGTTTATCTGACTTCGCCGCACGTGCTGCGGTGTCTAAACGTGGTACCGCTAACTTGAGAGTCACATCGCCACGTAGCAGCGGACGCGCCTCTTCAGTAAGTTGCAGCGTTGAGTTACGCGTGATGTTTTGGAACAGCAGCCCTTTGTGGATTAACTGACGGAAGATACTCACCCAGTAATCGTGGCTGTGGTCGCGACCTATCGCGTAGGTAGAAATCTTATCGTGCCCGTTTTCACGTACACGAATGTTTTGCATGCCACGTAGCACTTCTACCACGTAGCCCATACCAAAGCTCTGATTCACTCGGTACACACAAGACAACGCCTTACGCGCTTCTTCCGTGGCATCAAAGTGTTTCGGTGGATCTAAGCAAATATCGCAGTTGCCACATGGCTTCTCTCGATACTCACCAAAGTAATTCAATAGCACCTGACGACGACAAGTCTGCGCCTCAGCAAAGGCACTCATCGCATTCAGTTTGTGGGTTTCCACCTGCTTCTGTGGACCATCGTCTTTCTCATCCAACATACGGCGCAGCCAACTGATGTCCGCTGGGTCATACAACATCATGCTTCCGCAGGCAAACCATCACGCCCTGCACGACCGGTTTCCTGATAGTAGGACTCGATATTACGCGGGATATCAAAGTGAACCACAAAGCGCACGTTTGGTTTGTTGATACCCATACCGAATGCCACAGTCGCCACTACGATTTGGATGTCATCACGTTGGAAAGCTTCTTGAACGTAAGCGCGCTCATCAGCATCCATACCTGCGTGATAACCAGCAGCACGAATGTGGTTGTTACATAACTTCTCGGTCACCATCTCAACTTTCTTACGGCTACCACAATAGATGATGCCGCAGTTACCCTTTTGGGTTTCAAGATAACGAACGATTTGCGAAACCGGCTTGTGCTTCTCAACTAAGTTGTAGCGAATGTTAGGACGGTCGAAGCTGCTAGATAAACCTCTGGATTATTCAGTTGCAGACGCTCAAGAATATCTCGGCGCGTTGCGTCATCCGCCGTCGCTGTCAGCGCCATAAATGGCACATGGGAAAACTGCTGCTTGAGTTGACCAAGCGCGGCGTATTCTGGACGGAAGTCGTGTCCCCATTGGGAAATACAGTGCGCTTCATCAACGGCAATCATCGATAGCGGCAAGTTTTCCAAGCGCTCAATGAAGTCACGCATCAATACGCGTTCTGGCGAGACGTACACCAGCTTAAGATGCCCTGTGTGCATGCGGTTATACACGCTGAGCAGCTCTTCGCGAGGCATGGTCGAATTAATGCACTCAGCCGCAACACCGTTGGCTTTAAGCTGATCGACTTGGTCTTTCATCAGCGAAATCAGCGGAGAAATCACCAAAGTAATACCAGAGCGAACCAAAGCAGGAATTTGATAACACAGCGATTTACCGCCACCAGTAGGTAGGATGACTAAGCTGTCGCGACCTTCTACTGCAGCATCAATCACCAGTTGCTGACCATCTCGGAACTCTTGGTAACCAAACACATCCTCCAACACACGTTGAGGCGTCAAAGGCGAATCAGATTGTTCGGCTAGCAAAGTCGAGGTCATGAAAAATCTCAGATTGGGTCTTAAAAAGAGGTGCTTATGCATGCCACTAGCACGCAAAGTGAGGGCACATTGTAATGGGGTTTCATGGTGAATAAAACCGCAAATTGTTAGGTGATTCAGCTCACGACTCGTATACTGATTTTCTGCTCTATAAAACTCAATTAGGTGACATCCCATGACACCAGAAGAACAACAACGCGCACGGCAAGGCGTCCTGCTTGCAGTTGGTGCGTACACCATGTGGGGCATCGCACCCATTTACTTCAAATCGATTGCTGAAGTCTCGCCACTTGAGATCTTAAGCCACCGAGTGTTTTGGTCTTTCTTTTTGCTAGCCGCACTCCTCCACTTTGGTCGCCAATGGCGCTCGGTTCGAGACATCATTAAAAATAAAACCAAAATGATGTATTTAGTTTCCACCGCCATTTTGGTCGGAGCTAACTGGCTGATCTTCATCTGGGCGGTCACTTCAAATCATATGCTCGATGCCAGTCTCGGCTATTACATCAACCGTTAATCAATGTGTTACTCGGGATGGTGTTTCTGGGAGAGAGGTTACGTAAGCTGCAATGGTTCGCAGTCGCGCTAGCGGCTTGTGGTGTATTAGTGCAACTGATCGTGTTTGGCTCTGTCCCTGTGGTTGCTATCGCACTGGCAATGAGCTTTGGTTTTTACGGCTTACTGCGTAAGAAAGTCAGTGTGGAAGCGCAAACGGGGTTATTCATTGAAACTCTCGTCATGTTGCCTGCGGCAAGTATCTTTCTGTTTTTTATTGCCAGCACCCCAACCTCAAACATGTTTGAAATCCATGGCAGCTGAATACCTTACTGATCGCCGCAGGTGTGATCACTACCCTGCCGCTACTGTGTTTTACTGGCGCAGCAACCCGTCTAAAGCTATCGACGTTGGGCTTCTTCCAGTATATTGGTCCAAGTTTGATGTTCTTGCTTGCGGTGCTGATCTACGGCGAACCGTTTACCAGCGATAAAGCCATCACCTTCGCCTTTATTTGGGGCGCTTTGGTGGTATTTAGCTTTGATGGTCTGCGTAATAACCGCAAGTCACGCAAAGCGACTCAAGCAGCCTGATCGTTTTTTACAAGACATTTAAGAAATTGATGGATAAGCTTGGTTATATTGTGACCAAGCTTTTTTCTTTAATGGAACATATTCAATACTACGCAACCGACCATAACGACTTGAGTCTGATTGAGGCGAAATACCAGACCTTTGCTTTCCAAAGGCATTACCATCTGGATTTTCACCTCGGTCTGATCACGCATGGCGCGCAGAAGTTCCAATATCAAGGTAACAGCCACCATGTCGGGCACGGGCAAATCGTGCTTATGCCGCCAGATGAGCTGCACGACGGGCAATCTAAGCTAGAAAGTGGCTATGAAGTAAATGTGTTTGCGATCGAACCTCACCTATTGAGCGATCTGGCTGATCTTAAGCAAAACGGTCAAATAATACACTTCAACGAGCTGATCATCTCGGATCCGCAGATATTTTCACAACTTAGTAACTTGCACGGGCTACTTCGTCGTGAAAACCTCAGCCATCTCACCAAAGATTGCCTTCCTTTTGAAGGATTTAACCAGCTTTTTGATCGCTACGGATCGCTTGAGCGACAGAAAGTGGTGCCTTTAGGAAATCAATCGCTTGGAACATTAAAAGATTATCTAATGGCGAATCTCGACCAAGCGGTGCGTTTGGATTCACTTTCAGAGCTGTGCCAACTGAGCCCAACTCAGTTCCAGCGCCACTTTAAAGCGCAAACAGGCATGACACCTTATGCTTGGTTTGCTCGCTTGCGCCTCGAGCAAGGCATGAAGTTACTGCAATCTGGCCAATGCGGCACCAACGTCGCCCATCAAATCGGTTTCTATGATCAAGCGCATTTCAGCAAAGCATTTAAACAGACCTACGGCGTTTCCCCTTCTCAAGTGACTCGATAATTTCATTGACCGAAAAAGCTGTCAGTTTTTTACAAGCGCGACACGATGCTTGATACGACAATAGCCACATTGGTTATATTTGAGATGTATTATGAATGAATCCACTATATTGCTGACATTGGCCAGCATCCACTTTATTGCCCTAATGAGCCCAGGCCCAGACTTTGCGCTCGTGATACAAAACGCAGCGCGCCACGGGCGCCAAACAGGTTTGTACATCGCATTGGGTTTATCTGCCGGTATTTTGCTGCACTCTTTGTTCAGCCTGACAGGCGTGAGTTATATCGTCCACCAGCATCCAGTGTTGTACTCCGTGGTTCAAGTGCTCGGTGGTAGTTACCTGCTCTATCTAGGCATTGGAGCATTGCGCGCCGTGATCTCAATGATCAAAAACCCGCTGGCGGATCAACCTAAGAAGCAAAACAACCTAGTGATCAGCAATAAGCGTCAGGCATTTGCGAAAGGATTTGCAACCAACATTCTTAACCCGAAGCCTTGGCTTTCTTTATCAGTTTAATGTCGAGCTTGGTCCCTGCCGGCATGTCAGTGACTGGTAAAGGCATGGCTCTGGTGATTCTGTTTGGTTTATCGCTGCTTTGGTTCTCTAGTCTCGCGTGGATGCTATCAACACAGCGCTTACAACGTAAATTGCAGCAAGCTGGCATCTACATCGACGGTCTGTGTGGGGTGGTATTTACCCTAGTGGGTGGCAGTATTTTGTACCAAACGATCAGCAATTTTATCGGATAAAGTACTGATTTAAAAGCGTAGCACAATCGACATTTCTAAGATTGCTGACTCGACGTGACTCTTCATGACTGCCAAGCTGAAAGCACAAAACTGGCAACATGGAGAGTCATCATGCATTGGACGTTCAACCGACTCGTGACCACGGGTCTTTTTCTTACTTCCCCACTCGTTTTATCTACCTCAGCCTTTGCTAACCAAGCAGCAGATGCCGTTGCACCGGAGCACAGTACTGGCTTCGAGCAAAAGCAATTGGTCAAAGCCAAAGACTATATGGTCACCGCAGCAACCCACTTGCCACCCAAGCTGGTGCGGATGTTCTTGCACAAGGTGGTAATGCTATTGATGCCATGGTTGCCGTGCAACTGATGCTGGGCTTGGTAGAACCGCAATCTTCTGGCATTGGTGGCGGTGCCTTCTTAGTGTATTGGGACAGTGAGAAGCAAAAACTAACCACGTATGATGGACGCGAGACCGCACCGCTCGCCGCGACGCCGAAACTCTTCCTAGATGACAAAGGACAACCACTGCAATTTTACGATGCGGTTGTCGGTGGGCGCTCCGTTGCCACTCCTGGCACTGTGAAACTACTGTGGGACACGCACCAAAAATACGGCAAGTTGGAATGGAAGAAGATCATCCAACCTGTGATTACCTTGGCTGAGCAAGGTTTCGAAGTCAGTCCTCGCCTCGCGAGTCTGATTGAGAAAGATGCCAAGCGCTATCACGCTTCCCTGCGACTAAGGCTTACTTCTTTAATCCTGATGGCTCACCAAAAACTGAAGGCACGTTGTTGAAGAACCCGCAATACGCGCAAACTCTATCGGCAATTGCAGAGCAAGGGGCAAAAGCTTTCTATCAAGGCGATATCGCCACAGACATCATCAAGACAGTACAGAATGCACCGGGCAATCCTGGCGTATTGGCACAACCTGACTTTGATGCCTTCCAAATCAAGCAACGTGAGCCGGTTTGTGCGGCTTACCAAAGCTATGATATTTGCGGTATGGGACCACCAAGCTCTGGCGCATTGACGGTTGGCCAGATTCTCGCGATCACCGAGCAATACGATCTTAAAGGTTGGGGAGCCGAGAGCGCGAAGTCATGGCAAGTGATCGCCGACGCATCTCGCCTTGCGTTTGCAGATCGCGGTAAGTACATGGCTGACCAAGATTATGTGCCAAATGCCAACCGAAGGCTTGCTTGATAAAGACTATCTCAAACAACGTGCTGAGCTTATTCAAGTCGGTAAAGCGTTGACTAAGGTTGAAGCTGGCAACCCTCCTTGGTCGCACGCCATGAACTTAAGCATGGACCAATCGATCGAGCTGCCTTCCACCAGCCATTTCAATATCGTCGATAAGCAAGGCAATGTGGTTTCAATGACAACGACCATTGAGAACGCCTTTGGCTCACGCTTGATGGTACGCGGCTTCTTGCTCAACAACGAACTGACCGATTTCTCTTTCCGCACTCATCAAGATGGTGTGCCAATCGCGAACCGCTTAGAACCGGGTAAACGCCCACGTTCATCCATGGCACCAACCATTATGATGAAGGATGACAAACCTTACATGGCAATTGGCTCACCGGGTGGCAGCCGCATCATTGGTTACGTTGCACAAGCCATTATCGCCCACACGCAATGGGATATGGACATCCAGAGCGCGATTAATCAGCCACGATTGCTGAACCGTTTTGGTACCTTAGATATTGAGCAAGGTACCGCAGCAGAAAGCTTGCAACCTGCGTTGGAGAAGATGGGCTTTAAGACCGATGTTCGTGATTTGAACTCTGGACTGCATGCTATACGTATAACTGAACAAGGCCTAGAAGGTGCGGCCGATCCAAGGCGTGAAGGAGCTGCTATAGGACATTAAGCGCATTTAGCTCGACCCCTTGTGCGAGATCTCTCACAAAGGTTGAGCAAACCTCTCTTTTTTAATGGCAAAACTGCGCACAAAAACACATAAGACATTGATTTAAATGGTTATGTATCTTTTTTGAACGCTAAGAGGGTAAAAAAATGTGAGATTTGTCCGTTGTTGGAAACCGTTAAACACGTAATATTAAACCTGTCGGAAGGATGCTGACACGGAACAGGAAACACCACGGACTTGGTGAACTTCAGGAAGAAGAAACGGTTATTCAGGATGAATAGTCGGGCATGGATTGCAAAATTGGACATTGAACGGAATCAATAGTGACTAGGATGGTTGCTACTAAGGACGGGAAATGGATACCTCTGGACGAGGCAAGGATTTGAACATCAGGATGATGTCAGGGACACCGCTCAGGGAACAAGTGATGAGGGCTAACGAGGATAGTTAGCAGACCAGGATAAGGTCATTAAGGACACCGCTAGGAAGGCGACGTAAGGATTAAGCTGAAGGATTCAGCACACTATCATGGATTAGATGCATGGAGCACTCTTAGTAGCCGGATTGCTGCGAGTAAGACTATAACCCCGATGGGCGCAAGCCCTCGGGGTTTTTCTTTGCCTAAAATTTTTCTCAGCAGCCCTGCAGAAAACAGACATTCACTAACAACACCCTACTTTCACTTAAAACGGCATCGTTAAATCGCGCTTTTGCACTCCATTTATCATTCCATTTTTTACTGCGTTAGCGACACAAAAACAGCACAAACAAAAAGAGCCGCCGAAGCAGCTCTTAAGTTGATTAGTTTTGTTAAAGCCTTACAGTTTCTCTAGTCGAGCGTAAGCAGTCACCAACATTTGATGCCCTCACCATTAAAGGCAATCTGTACGCGACTCTGTGGACCACTGCCTTCGAAGTTGATGATGGTGCCCTCACCAAACTTAGGATGCATCACACGAGAACCTAGCGTAAAGCCAGTTTCATTAAAGCTCTCTTTCACCGCTGTTTGGCTAAATCGACCGCTGCTTGCAGGACGGCTAACTTGCGCCTTCATGCGTACTTCGTCTAAACAAGTTTCTGGCAGTTCACGGATAAAGCGAGACGGTTTATGGTACTTATCCTGACCGTACAAACGACGCATTTCAGCATAAGTGATGTACAGTTTCTGCATCGCACGGGTCATGCCTACATAACACAGACGACGTTCTTCTTCCAAACGCCCTGCTTCTTCTGCCGACATTTGGCTTGGGAACATACCTTCTTCCACACCGACCATAAACACTAATGGGAACTCTAGACCTTTCGCACTGTGCAATGTCATGAGCTGAACCGCATCTTCAAACTCATCCGCTTGTCCTTCACCCGCTTCTAATGCAGCGTGGGTTAGAAACGCCGTCAGCAGTGACATGTCTTCAGCTTCTTCTGGTTTCTCGAATTGGCGAGTTGCGGTCACCAATTCCTCCAAGTTCTCAATACGCGCCTTAGACTTTTCACCCTTCTCTTGTTCGTACATCGCGAACAAGCCCGAGTATTTGATCACATGGTCAGTTTGGTGATGCAGCGGCATCTCGATGGTGTCGTCTTCTAGTGCCGTGACAAGCTCGATAAAACGGCTCAGAGCACCAGCAGCACGACCAGCAAGTACCTTTTCATCCAACATCGCGACACTCGCTTCCCACATGGTACAACCACGATCACGAGCCGCAAAACGAATGGTTTCAAGCGTCTTATCGCCCAAACCACGCGTTGGCGTATTCACTACACGTTCAAATGCCGCATCATCATTACGGTTGGCAATCAGACGCATGTAGCTCAAGGCATCTTTGATTTCCTGACGTTCGAAGAATCGCATGCCGCCGTAGATACGGTAAGGCAGACCAGCTTGAATTAATGCTTCTTCCAGAACACGCGACTGGGCGTTGTTACGATAAAGCATTGCAGCGTCATTCAGTGCACCGCCCTTGTCTTGCCACTCTTTGATTTTGTTTACCGCAAAACGGGCTTCGTCTAGTTCGTTGTAAGCGCTGTATACCGAGATAGGCTCACCGACAACGCCATCAGTCCAAAGCTCTTTACCCATACGCTCGGTGTTATTAGCGATCAGAGCGTTGGACGCTTCCAGAATGGTCTTGGTTGAACGGTAGTTTGCTCAAGACGAATGGTATTCACGCTTGGGAATTCGAGCGTAAATTTCTCAATGTTCTCGACTTTTGCACCACGCCAGCCGTAAATCGACTGGTCGTCATCACCTACGATCATCACATGACACTCAGGCCCCGCCATCATACGTAGCCAAGCATATTGAATGTTGTTGGTATCTTGGAACTCGTCCACCAAGATATGCTTAAAGCGTGCTTGGTAGTGTTCACGAACGAACTTGTTATCACGCAGTAGCTCATGTGCGCGCAGCAAGATTTCCGCAAATCGACTAAACCAGCACGATCACACGCTTCTTGGTAAGCGGTGTACAGCTGCAGATATGTCTTGGTCACTGGATCGTGGTACGCATCAATATGCGACGGACGTAGACCTTCGTCTTTCTTACCGTTGATCCACCATGCCACTTGGCGTGCTGGCCACTGCTTCTCATCAAGGTTTTGCGCTTTGATCAAAACGCTTTAGTAGACGCTGTTGGTCGTCACTGTCGATGATTTGGAAATCTTCCGGTAGCTTGGCATCAAGATAGTGCGCACGCAGAATACGGTGACAAATGCCGTGGAAAGTACCATTCCACATACCGCCTGCACTGCCCATCATTAGCTCTTCGATACGTCCACGCATCTCTGCCGCCGCCTTATTGGTAAAGGTTACCGACATGATTGAGAACGGAGAAGCCTGCTCTACCGACATCAACCAAGCGATACGGTGAACAAGAACGCGTGTCTTACCACTCCCTGCACCAGCAAGGACGAGCAAGTTTTCTAGAGGTGCTGCAACGGCTTCACGTTGTTTGTCGTTCAAACCGTCGAGTAATAGAGATGGATCCATCATGATGAGAGCTACTGGTTATTTATACATAAAATAGATTATAACCTAAACAACCAGTTCAGATTAGACAAAATTTCATAAAAAATCGTTGCATTTTCACTCTAAACATCAAGAGTTTATATAAATTCTACCTTTCAAATCTATTGATTTCTAAAATATTTATGAAAGTTTTTTAGTCCGTTTCCTATCTCTTAAATTAAGCAAGCTGATAACAAAACGCCAGAACAGGCGGTTCACCTTGCCAACTTAAAGTAAAGGAAATCATTCAGAGGAATTTATTATGAAAAAGTCGAATCTAGCTGTTACTGCTGCTGTTACTGGCCTTCTAGCACTTGGCGGCACAATGCTAACCGCGGCTCCAGCTGTGGCTGCTGAGAAAGAAAAGTGCTACGGCGTTTCTAAAGCAGGTAAAAACGACTGTGCAACGAAAAGCAGCTCATGTGCTGGTACTTCTAAAGAAGATAACCAAAAAGACGCATTCGTAGTCGTACCAAAAGGTCTATGTGACAAACTCGTTGGCGGTAGCACTTCTTCTTCATAATCTTTTATCGCTAGCTACTGCAAGGATGCGTTGACGCTCAACCAGCGCATCCTTCTCCTCCCGCCCGCTTTGAAAAGGAGTTTCACGTGAAACACCACACCTTCCACGACCTTGTTGGAGTTGGATTAAGAACCCCTCACCTCGATTACTTTAGCCAAAACAAACCCAAGTTGTCTTGGTTAGAAATCCACAGTGAAAACTATTTTCAACCCAACGCTGCAGAGCGCCATCAACTACACGCCTGCGCGAGCAGTATCAAATTAGCTGCCACGCATCGGTCTGTCATTAGGTTCGGTGGAACGTGTAAATCAAAAGCACCTTGCTCAACTTAAAGCGCTGATTGACGCTATCGACCCGATTCTTGTTTCTGACCATTTAAGTTGGAGCGAGAACGGTGGTCATTACTTTAATGACCTACTTCCACTTCCGTATACGGAAGAAGCGCTCAAAGTATTCACTCGTAACGTGAATGAAGTACAGGATTATTTGCAACGCGAGATCTTGATAGAGAACCCATCTAGTTATGTGAAGTTTCAACATTCGACCATCAGCGAATGGGAGTTTCTTACCGAAGTTCAACAGCGCACTGACTGTCGTTTGTTGCTCGATTTAAACAATGTTTATGTTTCGGCATTTAACCACGGTTTTGATTGCGACACATACCTAGATGCGATTCCAGCCGACAAAGTGGATGAAATTCACTTGGCAGGTTTTACCATCAAACAACTCGACAAAGGTGAGATATGGATTGATACCCATAGCCGCCCAGTTAGTGATGAAGTTTGGCAACTGTTCGCGCAGTGGACAAAAAACACGGTCCACGCCATGCGTTGATTGAATGGGACTTGGATATCCCCGCGCCAGAAGTCTTGCTCGGAGAAGCACACAAAGCATCGCAACTGCTGTTGCAAGGCACAATCCCAAGTGAACAAAGCGAATCAAGGAAGGCATCATGAATCTAGCCACCTTACAAAGCCAGTTTGCTAAAGCCCTACACTATCAAGCACTCGGTGAAGATTGCGATATTGCCAGTGATGAGTTTACCGCTGATGAACGCATGCAGATTTACCGCAATAACTTTATCGTCAGCTTAAGAGAAGTGTTGTCCGCTACCTACCCAATGGTTGAAGCGCTACTTGGTGAAGAATGCTTTGAACAGATGGCTCGCCAGCATGTTCTCACCTACCCATTAGAAGAAGGAAATGTGGCCCATTATGGCGAAGGTTTTCAAGACACCATCATGCAGTTTAGTCAGGTGATCGCACAAGCACCATACAGCCCTGAAGTCGCTCGCTTCGAGTGGCATATCGACCTTGCTCGTCAAGCGCAGTATGAACAATCCAATGCAGCAGAATTAAAACCGCTTGCGGCACTTGGCGAAGTGAGTGAAGAGCAACAACCCGCTTTGATTTTGTACCTTAAAAAAGGCTGCCGCAGCTTTGACTCTAGCTACGCCGTATTTGATTTGTTTAGTGCGATTCAAACTGGGCAATTCGAACAACTTAATATCAACCAATTACAGCAAGGTGTCATCTCGATTCAAGCCAATGGAGAAGCCTTGTGTCACGCACTCGATGCCAATGTATTCCAACTACTGCAATGTTTAGAGCAGAAGCAGAGTTTGAGCGAAATACCTGAAGTTTTACTCGCTCATCTCAATAGCATCATGGCACTCGATCTCGTTGACGGCTTTACATTGAAATCAATCTAAGGAGCACTCTATGACGGATACGGTTAAAAACTTAGTGAATCGGTACGACGATTTAATCAGCACCCTACAAGCTGGCTTTGTCCCTTTACTACTTCTCTTTTGTCGCTTGTGGGTTGCATGGGTGTTCTTCAATTCAGGGCTAATCAAAATCTCGTCTTGGGATAGCACACTGTATTTATTTGAGTTGGAATACCAAGTGCCAATACTGCCATGGGAATTGACGGCTTACTTAGGTACGGCTGCAGAATTGGTTCTACCTGTATTCTTAGCACTAGGGTTGATTACCCGCCCGATGGCTGCGATTCTGTTTGTGTTCAACATCATCGCTGTAGTCTCTTACCCATTGCTGTGGGAGAAAGGTTTCTATGATCACCAACTTTGGGGATTGATGATTCTTGTTGTGATTGTATGGGGGCCAGGACCATTGTCCCTCGACCATATCCTGAAAAAGAAAATTACCAACTAAAAAATCCCCGCATGATGCGGGGATTTTTATTATTTGTTTAAATAAGCCATTAGCTCTTCAGCTGAGATACCTTGTTGAGCAAGGTCTTTTGCCATCTGCTCAACCTGCTCACCTTTGCGTGACTCAATCACTTGCTGAAATTGATACACAAGGTCACGTAAAACTGGCACAGGAACTTGTTTTGCCGCGCTACGAATACGCTCAGAGCTTTGGTTGCCTAATTCATTTAGCAACTTACCAAACATCACCTTTTCTGGTGACTCTTCCATTTGCTCTAGGATACGAGCCATTTCATACGTGGTTAACGACATTACTTTATGAGTTCCGTTATGGTGTCGAGAAAAATTTGAACGACAAATATACACGCGTTAAGTACATTGGAAAATACTAAATTGTCGAGTTTTATGCATTCGCCAATTTTGCATGCCAGCTCTTACCTGCTTTACTAAACAGAATCACCAACGCTGGAAGCAGTACCCACATATGAATCGCGATCAGAGTTTGTGGTTCAAGTGATAGGCGTTGCAGCGTACCCACCAACAAACCAGAGCCACTCATCTGAAACAGACCAAGTAGTGCTGCCGCGGTTCCCGCCTTATCACCAAATGGTTCTAGTGCTTTACCTGCTGCCGCACCAAGAATCCAAGCAAAGCCAACCGATGAGATAAAGATTGGCAACATGAAAGCCAACGCCGTATTGTGCTCTTTCATTACCATCATGATCACGCCAGCAATTGCTAACAAGCTGATACCAACCACAAGCGAGTTGTGTGTGCCCCAGCGATCCATAAACTTAGGCGCTAGCATACATGCCGCAATATTAAATACCGCGTTAAGGCCAAACCAGAAGGTGAATTCGTTCATCGACAAACCCATACCTGTCATCAAGACGCCTGGAGCAGAAGTCACGTAAGCAAGAATCACGGCCATCGCCATCAAGCACAATGATGCATGGAAAATGAATGACGGTGTACTTAGTACCGACCAATAGCGGCTTAGCTTAAACACGGCTTGCTTTTCAGTTGCCGGGTTAGTTTCCTTCATGCCGAAAAACATCATCGAGCCTGCAATAACAGCGAAGCCTGCCATAAAGCTGAAGTTTGCGCGCCAATCAAATTGTTGGGTTAACCAGCTACCAAGAATCGGGGCTAGTGCCGGAATAAAGCAGATCGCACCATTAAGATAGCTGATCATTTTGCCGCTTTTTTCCGGACCAAAGATATCGCGAACTGTTGCAAAGGCTGCCACAGATGTTGCACATGCACCTAAGCCTTGTAGCAAGCGAGCCGCCAACATCCACTCAATATTTTGAGCACTCCACGCCAATAAAGCGCTCAATGCGTAGATGGTGATGCCTCCCAATGCAACAGTTCGACGTCCGAGTTTATCTGCCAAGGGACCAGCGAATAGCTGACCAACGCCCATAGCAAATAGGAACCAAGTGATGGTGTCTTGTGCCAATGCATTTTCTACCTGAAAAGTGGACGCGATAAGAGGCAAAGCAGGTAGATAGATATCAATCGCAAGCGGACTGAACAGAACTAACATGGTCAACAGCGCCATCTGTTTTTTGCTATTTGTAATATGGCTAGACACAAAACACTCCAAATTGAACAAGAACTTGCGCAAAGCTTAATCATCTGATGATATGAATGGAAATGATGTATACTCATGACCATTATTCCAATGGGGAAAATCACTGTGAACGTAGAGAAACTGGCACGTATCGACCTCAATTTACTAGTCTGTTTTAAAGTGCTGATTGAAGAGTTGAATGTCACCCGAGCCGCTCACCGACTGTGCTTGAGCCAGTCCGCCGTGAGTAAGTCCCTGGCTAAATTACGTACCCAATTTGATGATCCCCTATTCACTCGAAACTCACACGGATTGACGCCAACACCGCGTGCATTGTTCCTTAAACCGAAACTTGATCTGTTGATAAACCAACTTGAGGTGCTGACTCAACCCGAAGAGTTCTCACCACAGAGCAGTGAGTACCGTTTTCAAATCGCAGCGGTAGAGAGTGTCTACCCGCTCATTCTGCCTCACTTCTTGCCAGCGATTTTCCAACAAGCGCCAGGCGTGACCATCAGTACCCACTCTTGGTCGGAGCAAACCTTCAAGATGATTCAGCGTGGTGAAATCGATTTAGGCATGACGGGTCGAGATATCGATATCAACGACGCCAAGCTGACTATGCTGCCACCAGATGACATTTGTGAGCAGGAAATCTATCGTGACCACCAAATGTGTATCGTACGTAAAGACCACCCGACTTTGCGTGGTAATTGGAATTTGGAAGCTTATCTAACCCTGCGCCATGTTCAGGTACGTTGTGATGGCAACGACCGTTGGTTGCTCGACTATCGTTTAGCCGACATTGGTCGTGAGCGTGACATCGCAGTCACCGTACCGGATTTTAACAGTGCCGCCAGTTTGTGTTCTTACACCGATTTTGTGTTTACCGCGCCAAGCCACTTTGTGAAGCTGGCAGCCAAACAACATGACATGGCATTGCTGCCACTGCCACTCGAATTCCCGCCAATGGCTTACACTTTGTTCTGGCACCGAGACAGAGAAAATGACCCAGCTTTAACTTGGCTACGTACCATGATCACGCAAAAAACCGATCATCTTAGATAAAAATCCCGGACGCGATTTGCGCTCTTACGGTAAAATGAGTAGCTTAACAGTCGATAGTCCTTTTTGGCTCATCTATGGTCTGTTGTACTCCGACTCTATTGAAGTGATTGCGAACCTCAATGGAATCGTAAGCTGCATGAAGCAGATGGAAACAGCTCCCACACCTGAGCATGAAGGAGCGGTAATTTGAAGGAATAACACAGATGCACAACGATACCCAAAGCCGCGTGAATGCAATTCGCGAATGGCTAGCACAACATAATATTGATGCCCTACTTGTCCCTCATGAAGACGAGTACTTGGGCGAATACGTACCAGCGCACAACGAGCGTTTACATTGGTTAACTGGTTTTACCGGTTCTGCTGGTGCTGCGGTAATCACCAAAGACAAAGCCGCTATCTTTGTTGATGGTCGCTACACGGTACAAGTCACTAAGCAGGTTCCTGCTGATCTATTCGAATACCGCCACCTGATTGAAGAGCCTGCACTAGATTGGATTAAAGACCATCTTGCAAATGGCGCGTCTGTGGCAATCGACCCTCGCATGCACAACTCTGCTTGGCTAGACATGGCGCAAGCAAAACTTGCAGGTGCACTTGAGCTTAAGATTCTCGACAGCAACCCAATTGATGAGCTGTGGCACGATCGCCCTGCTCCTGTAGTTTCTGATGTTCGCCTCATGGCAACAGAAGCAGTTGGTCAATCAAGTGAAAGCAAACGCCAAGAAATCGCAGAGCTAGTGAAAAATGCCGGCGCAGACAGCGCAGTAATCACAGCACTTGATTCTATCTGTTGGTTGCTCAACGTTCGTGGTCTAGATGTATCACGCCTACCAGTTCTGCTTTCTCACGCGATTCTGCACTCAGATTCAAGTGTGGAATACTTCCTAGATCCTGCTCGCCTACCTGCTGAGTTTGACGCTCACGTTGGTTCTGGCGTAACAGTTCATCACCCTGAAGCATTGCAAGTACGACTAGAAACCCTAACTGGCAAGAATGTACTGGTTGACCCTACGACAAGTAACTCGTGGTTTAAGTTGGTTCTACAAAATGCTGGCGCTTCAGTGGTGAGTAAAGCTGATCCATGCCTAATGCCAAAAGCGGCGAAGAACGCGGTTGAAATCGCAGGCATGAAAGCATGTCATATCCGTGATGGCGTTGCGATGAGCAAGTTCCTATCTTGGTTAGATGCAGAAGTCGTTGCAGGTAACCTGCATGATGAAGCGACGCTTGCAGACAAGCTGGAAGCGTTCCGTAGCGAAGACCCGACACTTATGGATCTTAGCTTCGATACTATTTCGGCAGCAGGTGGCAACGCGGCGATGTGTCACTACAACCACGAGAACCAACCTGAACCTGGCAAGCTAGAACTGAACACGCTTTACCTAGTGGATTCAGGCGGTCAGTACCTAGATGGCACGACAGACATCACGCGTACTATTGCGATCGGTCAGCCCTCACAAGAGATGATTAAACAATTCACTCTCGCACTAAAAGGTCACATCGGTGTTGCTCGTGCACGTTTCCCGAAAGGCACACGTGGTTACCAAATCGATACGCTAGCTCGTCAGCACCTGTGGGCGGAAGGCTACGATTACGATCACGGTACTGGTCACGGAGTTGGTCACTTCCTAAGTGTTCATGAAGGTCCAGCGAGCATTTCGAAGAAGCAAATCGACGTGCCTCTAACAGAAGGTATGGTGTTGTCCAACGAGCCAGGTTACTACCGTGCAGATGCGTTTGGTATCCGTATCGAGAACCTAGAGCTTGTTGTTGAAACCCCAACTAATGGTGACTTCCCTGTTCTTTCATTTGAGTCGCTAACACGCTGCCCAATCGACAAGCGCAATATCAACGTTGATATGCTAACTCGTCCAGAACTTGCTTGGCTGAATGATTACCATCAGAAAGTATGGGATGAGATCAGCCCGCTAGTTGAAGGTGATGTGAAAGAGTGGCTTCGTCAAGCAACTCTACCTGTAGCACACAGCTAGAAGCTAGAAGCTAGAAGCTAGAAGCTAGAAGCTAGAAGCTAGAAGCTAGAAGCTAGAAAAGTAGAGGTTGATGTTTTCATCAACCCTCTTTTCTTTGCCTATGTTTCACGTGAACATAGCGATGACCAGTGGCTTTATTTGTTGCTTAACCAGAATACGCTGAGTGCCAATCTCGCCATACAGGGTCAAATCCTTTGGCTCGAATCATCTCTTCCACAGAACCCGCGCTTCGCTCATCGCTGATCTCAAACTGCTCGAGTTCAACATCATCCATCGCATAACCACCCGGCTGAGTTTCGATGCAGCAGACATACTGGTGATGCCTAACGGTAATGCATTGTCTCTGAACTTCGGTGATTCACGAGTCGATAATGACAACTCCACTTCTGGGTTCAACAAGCGATAAGCGCAAATCAACTGCACAAGCTGTTTATCCGTCATGACTGATTTTGGTTGCTTTCCGTTTAAAGAACTCGCCCCCTCACAAGGACGTAAACGCGGAAAAGAAATTGAGTAACGAGTCTGCCAATACGTGCGCTCAAGATAGTCCAAGTGCGCTGCAACATAAAAGCAATCGGTACGCCACTCTTCCAACCCTATCAATGCGCCAATACCGATCTTATCGATGCCCGCTTTTGCAAGACGATCGGGTGTATCCAATCGGTATTCGAAATCCATCTTATTGCCACGCAAATGGTGCTCGGCGTAAGTCGAAGGATGATACGTTTCTTGATAGACCATCACCGCATCCAAACCCAATGTCTTGAGCTCAGCGTATTCGTTTTGATCTAGTGGCTGTACTTCCATCGCCAAATAGTTAAAGCGCTTCTTAATCATCGGCACCATTTCACGGAAGTATTTCATGCCCACTTTGGTTTCGTGTTCGCCAGTCACCAGCAATACGCTATCAAACTTCATGCGTTTAATGGCTTCAACTTCTGCAGCCACTTCGTCCCTATTCAAAGTACGACGCTTGATTCTGTTCTCCATAGAGAAGCCACAATAAGTACAAGCATTGGCGCACAAGTTAGAAAGGTACAGTGGAATGTAAAGCGACATGGTATTACCAAAACGCTTGCGAGTTGCCGAGTATGACAGCTGCGCCATTTGCTCTAAGTACGCTTCAGCCGCTGGTGAAATTAGCGCTTTAAAGTCTTCCAAATCACGCTTGGGTTTATTCAATGCTCGCTCGACATCTTGTGCCGTTTTCGCGTAGATCACATCGAGATGTCATCCCAATTAAGCTGCTTAAATTGTTCAACGAAGCTCATGTTTTCCTCGCTTATTAGCTAAACCAATCTAGGACTAAAGCTCATCTAGGAATGACGTCAGTGGACTCGACGCAACCGCATGAGAAACCTTACCTGCAAGTCCGGCTTCATAAGCCATACGCCCGGACTCTACCGCCAACTTAAATGCCTTCGCCATCGCAACGGGATCGCTCGAAGCTGCAATCGCGGTATTGACGAGCACGGCATCCGCGCCCATTTCCATCGCACGCGCAGCATGTGAAGGAGCACCGATACCCGCATCCACAACCACAGGAACATTAGCTTGGTCGATGATGATCTCTAGGAAGTCGTGAGAAACTATCCCTTTGTTAGAACCGATCGGCGCACCTAATGGCATGACCGCTGCGCAACCCACTTCTTCCAATCGTTTACACAGAACCGGGTCAGCATGACAGTAAGGAAGGACAACGAAGCCCTCACGAACCAGTTGCTCAGCGGCAGCAAGTGTCTCAATTGGATCAGGCATCAAGTACTTCGGGTCTGGATGAATTTCTAGTTTTAACCAGTTAGTGCCCAACGCTTCTCGCGCCAGTTGTGCAGCAAACACAGCATCTTTAGCATTCTTTGCACCCGAGGTGTTCGGCAATAAGTTCACCCCCGCTTGTACTAACGGCAGCAAATATCGTCTTGTTGGTCGTGCACATCCACACGCTTCAACGCCATGGTCGCAAGTTGAGAACCCGATACTTGAATCGCTTCTGCCATTAATCGGCTGTTGGCAAACTTCCCTGTTCCCGTGAACAGTCTTGATTCGAATTGTTTATCATCAATTTTAAGCATCGACGTTAACCCCCTGCGATCGCTTGAAACAAAGAGATGCTATCTCCCTGTGAAAGAACTGTGCTAGCCCACTCACTGCGCGGCACAACATTGTTATTAATTGCAAAAACACAGCCCATTTCAGGCAGCGCAAATTGACTAATGATTTGCTGTAGATTCGACTTACTGGCGACTTGATGTGACTGGTCATTAATGACAATGGTGATCACATCTAAGTCAGTAGAGGTCATTTGTGTTGTTTGTTGTTCTGATAACGTCATTGCTTCCAACTCTCTTAAGCCCACTCACTGCGCGGCACAACATTGTTATTAATTGCAAAAACACAGCCCATTTCAGGCAGCGCAAATTGACTAATGATTTGCTGTAGATTCGACTT
>LZQR01000058.1_pt1 | contig 29188 bp, 36 predicted proteins | sample 768601 | NCBI WGS metagenome assembly LZQR01 (sample SAMN05207299, study PRJNA324521) | oil field metagenome | isolation source: sample BH-FW-24 from oil reservoir | place: India: Bombay High | collected 2015-12-04
CCCCACTGAGTTCCTACGACGACAATATTTTTTTTAGCCATTTTTTCTCTTTATAACGAATGAATTACGGTCACCTGCCTGGCAGGATTACTTAACGGAGATTGTCCAGGTGCCAGACGTTTGCGCCAAATAAGAAGCGCCACTCGGCAATTCTGAAAAATCATAAAAACGTTTAACGATGGTGTGCTTCGCTTTCAAACCGTCGATTTCAGCCAATAGGTCGGCATCGTATGCGTTTGGGGCATAGACGACATCCTTTTTCATCGACATCGGTTGATCCAACAGATCCAACACGCCACGCAGATCCAGGCTGAAACCGGTCGCCGGTTTATCGACACCGAATTCGGAGCCAATACCGTCGTAACGGCCACCACGAGCTAATTGATACATTTTGCGACCGGCCGCATAGCAACTGAAAATCATCCCGGTGTGGTATTGATAACCCCGGATATCGGCCAAATCGACATGAATGGTCAAATTACCAAACGCGGTGAAATGTGCCAAAACGGCTTTGAAGTGGGTTAAATGGGTTGCCATATCCTCCGACACGTCGGCCAACACATCCATTTTCGCCAACACATCCTCGGCGCTGCCGCACATAGACAACAATGCTTTGAAGGCATCCGTCAAAGCCGGCGACAAGGAAAGAGAGGCAACAAAATCGCCGTATTCCGGAATTGACTTACGCAACAGAATATCCACCATGGTTTCCTGTTGGCTTGCACTCAACCCGACTTGATTCATCAGGGTATCCACCACCGAAACGTGTCCCAGACTGAGGGTCAAATCGTTCAAACCAATACCGTTTAACGACGACACCATCAACTCGATGACCTCGATATCGCTTTCCACACCAGAGTGACCGAACAATTCCGCACCGACTTCAATCGGGCTACGGGAACCTTTTGCACGGTTATTTCGAGTTTTCAGAACTTCCCCGACGTAACACAGACGTTGAATGCCTTTTTGCTTGATACGATTCGTGGCGATACGGGCGACTTGCGGCGTCATATCGGCAGAACCCCCATCATCTTACCGCTTTCCTGATCGGTAAAACGGCAGGTGTCCACAGCCAGGTGTCGACCTTTCCCAGTCAACAGCGAATCCGTAAATTCCGCAATCGGCGGCAGTACCAAATCGTATCCGGACAGTTCGAAACCATCCAATAATTGACGGCGATAGTACTCGAGCTTTTTTGCCTCGTCCGGCAATAAATCTTCGAGCCCATCCGGCGTAAACCAAATATTTTGTTGCATCACAGTCTTCTTACGTAAAAATAAATAATAAATCATGCCGATGGAAATGCTGATCAAGCCCATCCACCTTAGCTTCTTGTCATCCAGCTGTATCAACTCAGCCATCGTGCTTCGCCAAACACGGGGAAACACAAACGGTAATAGCCCTTCAATGACGAATACCAGCGCTATCGCGCTGAGCAGTGCCTCAAACATGAAACCGCTCCCATCTTCCCGAAACCGACTGTCGAGAAGGCATAAAAAAGGTGGACTGAACCACCTTTATGTCACATCAAATTGTTTTCGGTTCAACCATTCGATTATTTCTGCTGGTTGAAGAATTTGAAGAAATCGGATTTCGGATCCACCACCATCATGTCCATCTTGTTGTTGAAGGACTGCTGATAGGCATTCAGGCTTTGATAGAATGCGTAGAAATCCGGATCCTTGGAATAAGCTTTCGCATAAATATCGGCGGCAGTTCCATCCCCTTCACCGCGCACTTTTTCAGCATCACGGTAAGCATCCGCCAAAATAATCGTTCTTTGACGATCAGCATCGGCTCGAATACGCTCGGCCGCTTCAGAACCTTGCGAACGCAAGTCTTTCGCCACACGGTTACGTTCGGCTTCCATACGTTGATACACCGAATCACTGACGTCTTGCGGCAAGTCGACCCGTTTGATCTTAACGTCAACAATGTCGATACCAAAGTTACTGACCGATTCACCGGTGTTCGCTTGGATTTCTTTCACAATCACGCGACGGTCCTGAGAAATCACTTCCTGAACGGTACGGCTCCCGAATTCGCACGCAAGCCATCTTTGATGATTTGCGCCAAACGCAAATTCGCCAAACGGATATCACCGTTCATGGCAGTATAGAACTTCTTGGCATCACTGATACGCCACTCAACAAACGAATCCACCAATAGGTTTTTCTTTTCACTCGTCAAGTAACGCTCCGGCTCAGCATCCAATGTCTGCAAACGGGCGTCAAACAAACGCACGTTGTTGACGAAAGGTGTTTTGAAATGCAACCCAGGCTTCAAGTTATCATCGACGATTTCACCGAAACGGAAAACCAGTGCGGTTTGACCTTGCTGGACGGTAAACAAGGCATTACTGCCAATAAACAGGACAGCCGCGATAAAAATAGTAATAACGGATTTCATCTTAGCGAAGCTCCCTTGTTCTCAAGTAGTCACGAATGTTGTTTTGCGACGGGTTCCGGTTAGAAGCCGAACCGCTGTTGCTGCTACTGGACGAACCAGTGCCCGATTGAGACGACACATCGTCCGGTACTTTGAACGGTACATTATTGCCTTGGCCGGACATCATCTTATCCAACGGTAGGTACAATAAATTGGTGCCACTGTCGGCCGCGACGAAGACTTTCGAAGTCGAACTGAACACGTTAGTGATGGCATCCAGATACAAACGCTCACGCGTCACGCGTGGCGCTTTTTTGTATTCCGCCATAATGCTTTCGAAACGGCTGGCCTGACCGGTAGCACGTGCGATGACTTCATCATGATAAGCACGGGCTTCTTCGATTTGACGAGCGGCTTGACCACGCGCTTTCGGCAAAATGTCATTTGAATAAGCTTCCGCTTCGTTGATCAAACGCTCTCTGTCTTCTCGCGCCTTGACCACATCCGCGAACGCGGACTGAACCTGTTCAGGTGGTTGGGCATCCTGCAAGTTCAAGGAGGTAATCACTAAGCCGGTGTTGTAGGCATCCAGGTTTTCCTGCGTTAACGCGCGTACTTTGGACACCACTTCATCCCGCCCTTCGGTCAATACGAAGTCCATGGTATTTCGGCCGACAATTTCTCTCAGCGCACTCTCGGTCAAATCACGCATGGTGATATCCGGTGCGGCGACGTCGAACAGATATTTTTTCGCGTCACTGACTTTGTACTGAACGGCGATACGAATGTCGACGATGTTCTCGTCTTTGGTCAGCATCAAGGCTTCGGACGGCACACTGCCGTTGCGGTTGCGGCTGTCGGAACGGTAACCGATTTCAGCCGTACGAATACGATCCACATTCACCAAGGTGACGGTTTCGATCGGCCAAGGCAAGTGCCAGTGCAGACCGGCCGTGGTTTCATGAGTGTAGGCCCCAAAACGTTTGACCACCCCTCTTTCAGGAGAGTCGACCGTATAGATGCCGCTCAATAACCAAAGCGCAATCAATACGATGACAATCAAACCGGTTCCTTTGGCGCCACCGAACTTATCGCCCGTGCCGCCTAAAAATTCCTGGGCTTTTTTTAAGGCTTCCTTCAAGTCCGGATCCTGGTTCGATCCATTCGGTTTTCTTGAATTATTAGGACGGTTGTTGTTCCCCGAGTTGCCCCATGGGTCTTGTCCAGGTTTTCCCGGCTCATTCCACGCCATTATTTTCTCCAGAAAATTGAAAATCAGTGCGTCATTTTAAATTTTATCGAACGAAATGTCATCAATTAATCCCCTTGGCTTCGGGATTAATTTATTTAATTGGACATGGTTTTTGAATCCATGCATTGAAAAGCGGACAAAGCCGTCAGTTTTTCGACGTTATCACTTGATATTCGAGGATTTCATCCCACTTTTGAATCTGCTCGGACTCCATCTCGGTCAAAGACATCTTGAAGACGCTGTTACCGGCCTCATCGAACCCTTCTTCCAAAATGGTGCCCAAGGTATACAGCTCGGAACGACGCTTGCCCGCTTTAACATCCAGCACCAGCCGAACCGTCAGAAACCGCCCGCGGAAATAAGCCGCCACGGCATCCATCATTAATTCGATGCCCGATTGCTCACGCGCGGAAATCCAAACCCGCTCCGGCAAGCCTTCATCATTTAAATCCACATGCGGCGCCACCACTGGTTCCAAGCGGTCGATTTTATTGAACACCAGCAACTGCGGCACTTCTTCAGCACCGACTTCTTTAATGACCTCGGCCACATCCGCCATTTTTTCGGCGCGGTGCGGATCGGCGGCATCCACCAAGTGAATCAGCAAATCGGCTTCGCTGGTTTCTTCCAAGGTGGAACGAAACGCTGCCACCAAGTCATGCGGAATGTGCCGGATGAATCCGACCGTGTCCGCAAAAATAACCGGACCGGCACCCGGCAGGTGCACCTTACGCAGAGTGGAATCCAATGTTGCGAACAAACGGTCTTCGGCATACACACCCGCTTGCGTCATCTGGTTGAACAAGGTCGATTTTCCGGCATTGGTGTAGCCGATAATGGTCACGGTCGGTAAATCCGATTTCTGACGCGAACGGCGCCCCAAATTTCGCTGCTGACGCACCTTTTCAATCCGGGCTTCGAGCTGTTTGATTTTGCCTTGCACCAAACGACGGTCGGTTTCCAACTGGGTTTCCCCCGGACCGCGCGCGCCAATACCGCCTTGACGATCCAAGTGACTCCAGCCTTTGACCAACCGGGTCGACATACGTTTGAGTTGTGCCAATTCAACCTGCAACTTCCCTTCATGCGACCGGGCACGTTGCGCGAAAATATCCAGAATCAAACCGACTCGGTCCAATACCTGACAATCAAGAAATTGGCTTAAATTGCGTTCCTGAGCCGGGCTCAACGCATGATTGACAATCACCACATCCGCTTCGTGCATTTCCACCGCGAGCTTAATTTCCTCGGCTTTGCCTTTGCCGATAAAAAATTTCGGGTCGGGCGACTGGCGCTTGGTGGTAATCAATTCCTTGACTTCGGCACCGGCGGAATCCACCAGTTCATAAAACTCTTCCAGCACTTCACGATCGGATTCATGATAAAATCCACATGTACCAGTATCGCTTTTCCAGTACCTTCTGTTCGAGTTTTCCAAATAATTCCATGCGTTAACAGACTGCTTTCAAGCACGCTTGAGGTGTGTAGAGGTGATGATCAAAAAAGGTTCGAAGTGTATCCGTGAAAACCTGACTATCCGAACGGCATCCGGTTTTCACGACAATATTGGACAGGCTCCGCAATGGAGCCTTGTTCGATCTTATTCGGCCGGCTTCGCTTCGGAAGCGTCCGACGTATCAAATTCATAAGCCTTAGGGTCACGCGCCGGCACGATGGTCGAAATCGCGTGCTTATAAACCATTTGCGTCACATTGCTGCGCAACAGCACAACAAATTGGTCGAAAGAATCGACACGGCCTTGCAGCTTCACACCGTTTACAAGATAAATCGCCACATTGATTTTTTCTTTTCTCAGCGCGTTTAAGTATGGATCTTGTATTGGTAAAGCCTTAGCCACTTTTTTTGTCTCCATGATTATTTCCTATTTTTGTATGAAGCTATGTTCTTATAGTGTTACGAATCATTCGCCGGATTCGCTCTTCAGCGGCCTAAAAATGATAACGCCCTTGTGTATTCGTTACCGCCCCTGAAAGAATCAGATAATAACATAAACACTTTTCAATTTAAGCATTTTATCACATCTAGCCAAGTACTCTAAAACCTCCTCCACACTTTTGTCAAGATTTGTGTGGTAAGGGTCGATGACGTGTAAATCCGTCTCTTTGCGCAGCCAGGTAATCTGCCGTTTGGCGAGCTGTCGAGTGGCGACAATGCTCTTTTCCACAAAGGTTTCATAATCGTAGGTTTGTTCGAAAAACAACCAAGCCTGGCGATAACCGACACTGCGTATCGCCGGCAGGTCACCGTGTAACCGGGTTGCGAAAAAACGGTTTCGGCTTCCTTCAAGAAACCATCGTTCAGCATGGCATGAAACCGTTCCTCAATCTGCTGATGCAACTGCCCCCGGTCTTCCGGCAACAAAGCCACCTTGACCAACTTGAAAGCCGTCAAACCCGCCCCTTGTCCTTCCTTTTGCAATTCGGTCAATGGCCGCCCGGTCATTTCATAGACTTCCAGCGCACGCACCAGCCGCTGCGGATCATTCGGATGAATGCGCTCGGCCGCTTCCGGGTCCACCGCTTTCAAGCGGTCGTGCACGGCTTGCGCGTCTTCCAGCCAGGCCTGGTGGATTTCAGCACGCAGGGCTTCATCGGCCGAAGGCAGTTGCGCCATGCCTTTTTGCAGCGCGTTGAAATACATCATGGTACCGCCCACCAACATCGGCAAACGTCCCCGTTCAAAAATTTCCGCCACCAAGCGATGCACATCTTCCACAAAGTCGGCGGCGGAATAACTTTCGCTGGGGTCGAGAATATCGATCAGGTGATGCGGCACTTTGGCCAACTCCTCGGCGGACGGTTTGGCCGTACCGATGTCCATGCCACGGTAAATCAATGCGGAATCCACACTGATAATTTCCACCGGCAAACGCTCGGCCAAAGCCATCGACAAACGGCTTTTGCCGGACGCCGTCGGCCCCATAATCACCAAACAGCATTTTGCTCGATTAATCGCTCGACATTCAAGGCCGGCACCATCGACATCACGTCACTCACCCTACTGCCCCTCATAAACAAAGCATCGAGTTGTTCCATCGACAACTGCACCCAGGTCGGTCGGCCGTGGTTACACTGCGCGGAACTCTCCGTGGCTTCCATATCGCGCAACAAGGCATTCATTTCATCCACCGTCAAATGACGGTTGGCGCGCACCGAACCGTGACACGCCATGGTGCTGAGAATCTGATTGATTTTTTCTTCCACCAACCGGGTTTCGCCCGCCACCGCCAAGTCGGCAATCATGTCGTTGACCAAGTGAGCCACATCGGATTTCGCCAATAATGTCGGCACACGAGTCAATTTCAGTTGCTCTGGGCCAAATGGCTCGGCTTCGAAACCGAGTTTATCCAATTCCTCACGATACTCGTCCCAGATAGCGATTTGCGACGTTTCCAAGCTCACCACGATGGGCACCAGCAACGGTTGTGACACCAAGCGGTCTTGTGTCCATTGTTGTTTCATGCGCTCGTACACTATGCGCTCGTGTGCGGCGTGCATGTCCACCAATACCAAGCCTTGTTCGTTTTCCGCCAGAATGAACACCCCGTGAATCTGGGCTTTAGCATAGCCCAGTTTATGATACGAACCGGACGCACCCGTCGCATCGGTTTGCGCACTCGACTCAGCTTGCGCCGCTTGAAATTGACGAATCAATTGTTCGCCCGGCTCCATGGCATAGGCCGGTACCGGCTCGTTCACCCCGTAAACATTCTCATTTGACGTGTCACGGGTTTGAAATTGCATCGCCGCCTGATAAGCCGATTCGTTTGGGGTTGTCGCTTCAAAGCGGCCCGATGCTATCCCAGCCTTGCCGACCGGAGCGGCCGCCTCGGCATGACCGCCCGACACGCCACCGGGCGCGTCACGGCTTCCCGAACCGAACGGCGCAGAAGTCATACACCCAGCGACCATTGGCAAAACGCACCTCATACTTAGCCGGGTGCACATTCACGTCCACCAGTTCGTGCGGAATCTCCAAAAACAACACATACGCCGGATGCCGGCCGTGATACAACACATCAGCATAGGCCTGCTTGACGGCATAAGACAGCAAACGATCCCGCACGATGCGGCCGTTGACGAACACATATTGCATGTCGGTTTGACTGCGGTTAAACGTGGCTTGGGCCGCCCAGCCCGACAAACGAATGTCCTGCGCTTCAAACTCCAGCGCCAGACTCTGTTCCACAAAAGGACCGCCCATCAGTTGTTTTAAGCGCTGGACCAAAGCCATTTCGTCCGATGCGGCCTGCACATGGCGCACCACTTCTGGTTGTGTGTCAATTAATGGTGACGTCCGGACGGCTTAGCATCACCCGCTTGGCCAATTGTTCAATGTGCATAAACTCGGTGCGCGCGGCGCGCAGGAATTTCTTACGGGCCGGCGTGTTGAAGAACAAATCCTGCACATCCACTTGCGTGCCTGCGGATGCGCTACCGGTACCGGTTCCGACCAATTGCCTTCGCCCTCACCACGCAATTGCCAGGCGGCTTCTTCCTCTTTGAAACGGCTGGTCAACGTCAACCGCGACACGGAACCGATACTCGCCAAAGCCTCGCCGCGAAAGCCCAGTGTCGCCACAGCGGTCAAATCCTTGGCGGTTTGAATTTTACTGGTGGCATGGCGGCTCACCGCCAACTGCAATTGCGATTGTCGGATGCCGGCGCCATTGTCCGACACCACGATGCGCTTTTCGCCCCCTTCTTCAATCTGAATATCGATTTGAGTTGCGCCCGAATCGAGCGCGTTTTCCAGCAGCTCCTTGACAACGGAAGCGGGTCTTTCCACCACTTCCCCGGCGGCGATTTGGTCAGCGAGATGTGAGGGCAATAAAGCAATGTCTTGCGGTTTGTTTTGCGGCATGAAAATTCTTAGTCGGTTTGTTTATGAAAGCGTTGTAATCGATATCCGATATCTAAATCCGGTTCACGGATTCGGACGGTTTTATGCTCGTCATTATAGCGATTTATGCGGGGATTATCAGCGGGGTTTTGAAAGCGAAAGAAGCCGATTTGCAAAGCCCAAAAACGACAGGCCTGGTAAAAAATGCCAAGCCCCTGAGAAGGGCCTGGCGAACGTGATATTACGTGATATTCAAAAAATGAATGTGGGTTTGATTAATACGGTGTTTACAAGGAAGCAATCACATCCTCGGAAACCGGGATACGCAGTTTTTTGCCAACATATAGGCGGTCCGCTTTTTGGATGTTGTTGATTTTTTCAGCTTGTAAGTGGAAATATTGTAGTTTTCGGCAATTTCAGACAAGGTATCCCCTTTCTGCACACGGTAGTGAACGTAAAGCTGCTCACCCCAGCGAGGTTTGGTGGCGTTGCGTTTCACAAAACGATCCAGGCCGCTGACGATGGAGCGCGCCATTTGTGTTTGGAAACGATCCGAATTCAATTTTCTCGCTTCACCCGGGTTCGAGATGAACGCCGTTTCAATTAACAGCGATGGCATATCGATGGATTTCAAGACCGCGAAGTTGGCGGACTGAACCGATTTTTTATGCAAATGGACGTTTTTCCCCATTTCACCCAGAATCACTTGCCCCAGTTTACGGCTGGCACGGATGTTCGCGGAACGCGTCAAATCGGACAGGACGAAAGCCACATCGGCGTCACGCCCTTTCAACTTCACATCCTGCAAGGAAGCGTTTTCGGATTTCGCCAAAATACGCGCCATCACACTGCTGGCACCCGTCGTGGATAAAATGTAAACCGAACCGCCACGGGCTTTCGGATTCGGGAAAGCATCGGCGTGCAGTGACAAGAAAATGTCGGCGTCTTTCTGGTGAGCGATGCGAACACGTTTATGCAATGGGATGAACACATCCTTTTCACGCGTCAAGACCGCACGCATGCCAGGTTTGGCATCAATGTATTTTTCAGTTTTTTCGCCAATCGCAACACCACGTCTTTTTCGCGAAGGTTGTTGTGACCGATGGCACCGGTGTCTTTACCACCGTGTCCGGCATCGATGGCGACGACTAATTCTTTATTTTGCGGCGCAAAAATGTCACTGTCCTTATTCAACAGGCTTTGCGTCTGAGCATTGGTAGACATTTCTTTTTTCGCCGGCGTAACCTTGGCCACTTTCACCGTAGCTTTTTTCACCGTTTTCGGGGTTTCTTTTTGAGCGACTTTTTTTCACCGCTTTTTCAGGCGCTTTTTTGACAGCGACTTTCGTTACTGGCGCTGGTTTGGCTTTCGGCGTGGCTTTCTCAACTTTAGCGATGGTTTTAACCGGCTTGGATTCCGCTTTGGCTTTTTCGCCAATACCGTCGATTGTTTGACGTTAGTCACGTCGATGACCACACGCTCGGCACCGCGCTTGTTTTTTGCCAATGTGAAATAACGATAATCAAAGTCGTCGCGCAAATCCAATACCACACGAGTGCGCTTGGACTGGTTTTTGACGCGCGCCCCTTTGATCCGCGCGTCGAGGAATTTCATTTTCGAGAAGGTCAGTTTGTTATCCGCTTTGTAGAAATCGACCACGATACGGGCCGGGTTCTTCAACTCGGTGATTTCAAAACGGTGGTTTTTCTTGATTTCAAAGACCACACGGGTTTTATCGGTACCTTGACCCAAACGCATTTTGGTCAAGGACGCCGCCCAAGCGGTGGATGACATAACAATAACCATAACGACAACAAGCGCCGTAATGGTGTTTCTCAGGATGTTGGAGCTATTTTTTCTGATCATGGCACTACCCACTATATTTTGTATTTTAAATATCACGTGACTAGTCATAATCAATTACCGTGCCAATTTTTCCGTCAGTTTTCTGACAAACGCTTCAAAAGCTGGTTTCATGGGGGTTATGGAGATTTTTCGCCCGGTGCCGTCCGGCGATAATTCAATGCGTAAATCCGCTTCCGGCAAAATCCCGGCGCCTTTGGACGGCCACTCCACCAAGGCGATAAACGGCGGCGTCATCAGGTCACGAATCGCCAAAAACTCCAGTTCTTCCGGGTCGCATAAGCGATACAGGTCGAAATGCAGGATCGGGCCGTGATCGGTCGGGTAGGTTTCCACCAACGTATAGGTCGGGCTTTTCACTTTCTGGCTCGGCAGAAAACATTGGATAAAGGCGCGGGAGAAAAACGATTTGCCCGCGCCCAAATCGCCTTGCAGATAAACCACCAGGCCTGGCTGAAATGCGGATTCGTCACGACACAGCTGTGCACAGGCTTCGGCAAAGGCCTGAGTGGCGGCTTCATCCGCTAAATGCCATTCGCATTTCTCGGAAGTTCCGTCGTTTTTGCTAGAATGTGTCTCTGAATGAACCATTGGCAACCCCAATCCTGACTGTGACCGACCTTGGCGAACGGAAAGGATGTTTTTTATTAAACAATCGATGCGAGACCATTCTTCAAGATGCCGGAAGCGCCATTATACCAACTTGCCGAGAAGATTAAACACTGGGGCCAGGCGCTCGGTTTTGCCGACGTCGGCATCACCGATACGGATCTGTCTGCGTACGAAGCCGATTATTTCAATTGGTTGGGCGAGCATTACCACGGCGACATGGGACATATGGCGCGCCACGGCACCAAACGCACCCGCCCCGCCGAACTCGAACCCGGCACGGTCAGCGTCATCAGTGTCCGATTAAATTATTTCGACCCGGACGCCCATTCCCCGGTCGAGCAATTGCAAGCCAACGGCCAGGCGTACGTTTCCCGCTATGCGCTGCACAAGGATTACCACAAGCTGATGCGCAAACGCTTGCAGCAGCTCGCCGCAAAAATTGAAGCCGAACTGGTGCAAAAATCCGAATCGTTCCACTACCGGGCTTTTGTCGATTCGGCCCCGGTGTTGGAGCGCCCGCTGGCGGAGAAAGCAGGCCTGGGCTTTATCGGTAAAACAGTCTGATTATTCATCCCCGCGCCGGTTCCTGGTTTTCCTGGGCGAGCTTTACACCAACCTGCCGCTGCCGAGCGACCCGCCATTCGACAAACAAGGCTGCGGGCCTTGCACCGCCTGCATCGACGAATGCCCGACTCAGGCCATCGTCGATAACGCCGTGGTGGATGCGCGCCGCTGCATTTCCTATTTAACCATCGAATACAAAGGCGTCATCGCACCCGAATTGCGTGAAAAAATGGGCAATCGTATTTACGGTTGCGACGATTGTCAGCTGGTCTGCCCCTGGAATAAATTTACCGAAGCCACCGAAGAAACCGCCTTTAAACCCAAACACGCGCTCGACGCCGCCAGTTTATTGGAGCTGCTCGATTGGAACGAAACCCACTTTTTAACCCAATTTGAAGCTCACCGATACGCCGAATTGGGTTTGAACAATGGCAACGCAATCTGTGCATCGCACTGGGGAATGCGTTGGAAGACACCGACCTCAGCCAGCGCATTGTGCAAGTGCTGGAAAACCTTTCGAGCGACTCCGAACTGGTCTTGGAACACCGCGACTGGGCCTTGCAACGCCAAACAGACGCCCTGAGCGTTTCCGGCAAAACCACCAGGCCTGGCCGTTTTCCGAAACCGTTGAAACCCGCCGTGGCGAAGAAATACTATCTTCCAAAATAAGCTTTCAGGTTTCTTCTGATTTCTTTTTCCCAAAAAATCCAATAAGATAGGTTCAAACCATCGACCGAAGGTGTTCAACCATCCATGAAGCGTCTTGATTCCAACCTATGGGGGCTTTTCTACCTGATCCTCACCGCCAGTGTGGTATTGTTCATTTCTTTATCGGTCACCAAATACAACAGCATGAAAGCCGAGCTGACGCGCGAACTTTCCGCCGACACCAGTCTGCTCAACCACATCATGCAAAGCACACTGGTCGAAAACGAATTGCTGCTCGACCTACTCGGCGCACAATTAATCGAAAACCACACCTATCAAAACCTGGCCAAAACCCAGCAACTGTTCGACAAAATGCTGGCGGCCAAACCCGTACTGGCCGGTTTCGGTTTGGCGACACCGCAAGGCGACATGGTGGCGTTCAGCTCCAACCTGGACATTGACAAAACCACCAACTATCTTGAAAGCGACATCACCCGTGACTCCTTCCAAAAAGCGTTGGTCAGCCAAAAAATGATTCTCGGACGCACTTACGATTACCCCGCACTCGATACCTGGCTTCTGCCGATGCGAAAGGCCTTACGTGATGAATCCGGGAAGGTCGTTGCCGTCATCATCACCGCCTTGAAAGTGGACGAAGCCAACTTCCTCAGCAACTTCCGCCTGGAAGAATTCCGCCATCCGACATCATCAGCGACTTGAACTATTACCGCCTATTCGTGACCGGCATCCCCAAAAGCGATTATGACAAGTTCTTTCTATATGCACCCGTTGTCGGATGAGTTGCTGACGCGCTTGAAACGCAATTACCGTGAACGCTACGGCCTGACTCTGGAAGAAATGAAGCACTATTCAACTCCCGTTGCATTCGACTTGGACTCGAAAGTCTTCAACAACAACATGTTAGGCAGTGTGGTCTATAACCAGCGCTATGACCTGTGGGTGACGATGTTCCAGCCCCTCAAAACCCTCACCCCCGAATTCAGCCGGGTGATGATGACTTACAGCACCTTTTTCCTGATTGCGCTCATCATTACCTACGCCCTGTTCCGAACCATCGCCAACTATGAAGAACGCACCCGCACCCGACTGCTGCATCAGGCCACGCACGACCCGCTCACCAATTTACCCAACCGCTATTATCTGGACACCGAACTCAAACACCAATTGGAAAGCAACCCCAACCACGAATACAGTTTGATGTTTCTCGATCTGGATAATTTCAAAAACATCAACGACAACTTCGGGCATGAAACCGGTGATGCGGTCTTGACCGAAGTCTCGAAACGTTTCAAATCCCTATTGCACAAAAAAGATTCGGTGATTCGTTTCGGTGGCGACGAGTTCGTCATCATCGTGCATTCGACATCGAAGGAGGTGTCCATACTGGCACACAGCCTCATCAAGTCGCTTTCGCTACCGTTTCATATCGACGACATGCGCTTCAACCTGGGCGTCAGCATCGGCATTGCGCAATATCCGCAAGACGGCGACACGCTCAAAACCATCCTCAGCCGCGCGGACATGGCGATGTACCATGCCAAAAAGCATAAAAACGCCGTGGAGTTCTTTTCCGAAACCATGCGCCAAAACACCTTGCATAAGGTCCACCTGGAACACAAGCTCCGCCAGGCCATCAAATACAACGAAATCTACGTGGTCTATCAACCTCAGTTGGATCGAAGTCAAAAACTGCACGGTGTGGAAGCGCTGGTACGCTGGCAAAACCCGACATTTGGCGACATCTCACCGGCCGAATTCATTCCGATTGCCGAAGAAATCGGCTATATGCCGGAACTCGGTCATTACATTCTCGACACAGCTTTGCGACGTATGGCCGAATTCCAAAAAACCACAACGTACGCTTCCGCCTCTCGCTCAATGTCTCGGCCCGCCAATTCATGAGTCATCGGTTCTATCATGACCTGACGGACGCCATCGAAAAAATGGTTATCCCGCCGACCTGCTCACCATTGAAGTGACCGAGTCCTTGTTCATTGAAGATTTTGAATACGTCCATGACTTGTTGATTCGATTGCAACGGCGTGGCATCTGGTTATCGCTCGACGACTTCGGAACCGGCTTCTCATCCTTAAGCCTGCTGCGAAAACTGCCCTTTGATGAATTGAAAATCGATAAGAGTTTTATTGATAACGTGCTGAACAAACAATCCGACCATGGCCTGGTGGAAAGTATTATCGAAATCGGTCAGAAATTGAACATGCGCACTCTGGCCGAAGGCGTGGAAACCCTCGAGCAGCTACAACAATTATGCGATTATGGATGTGAATTATTCCAAGGTTACCATTTCTCAAAACCATTGAAATATAAACAGCTTGAAGAATTTATTTCAAGCCATTCCTAGAATTAAACCCTAGCCTAATCCCTTCTAGATACGGTCGAAAATCGACCCTTGCGAGGCCGTAAAAAACTTCTCATACATACGCGATGCATAGGTGTTGGTCATTCCGGCGATGTAATCGGAAATCACCCTTTGACGATCTCGTTCCGACTCGGCGCGGTCGTATTTCATAAAGGTGTTTCGCGGCAACAAGGCCTGCGGATTGGCGCGTAAGGATTTGAACAAATCCAAGGTAATCAGCTGGCCTTTATACTCCATGCCTTTTACTTCCGGCAAAGTGATGACGTGGACATACACGAAGGTTTTCAATAATTCCAGCACCGTCATTTCCGCTTCACCCAGCTTGGCCTGATAACGCAACAGCGGATGTTCGAACACTTCGTTTTCGTCGATATGGACACTTTCCACCATAATGCCGACCATTTTACTGATGGCGTGTTTGCGGTCTTTGGAACGCGGACTGAACAGACGTTCCGTCATCACTTCATCCACAATGGGTAGCGTTTGAAATCCGGGTGTTCCATGACTTCGGCTTGCCAAAGCTCACGGTTCACCATTCCCATCGCCACGGCATCTTCCAAGTCGTGAATACCATAGGCGATGTCATCGGCCAACTCCATAATGGTGGTATCCAGCGCCTTATATTGGGTTTTGTGGAACCCCTTATCATTCGGCTTCAATTGTGTGAACAATTCTTTATCGGAATCGGAAAACAAATCCAGTACCCACTCGAACTGAGCTTTCTCTTCCAAAACACACTGGCTTTCGGCGGGTACCAACGGCTCATGTCCAGCGTTCTGAAATCAAACGCATCCGGTTCCTGCATTTGGCTTTGATAGGCTTCGTTCAGTGCAATCACTTCGTCGTAAATCGCTGGGTATTTCAAAACCCCCAGTGTGGCGCGGCGTGACAAATCGATTCCGTTTTTCGGCGTATATTCTCCCAGGCGTGCCAGAATGCGTAAGGTTTGGGCATTGCCCTCAAACCCGCCATGCATACGCATCATATAGTTCAAGGCCACTTCACCGCCATGTCCGTAAGGCGGGTGCCCCAGATCATGCGCCAAACAAATGGCTTCAATCAGATAAAACGATGGCAGCCAATCCAAATAATCCTTGCCATCGCCGACCGTAATCAGCTGTTCCACCAGGCCTGAGCCAATTTGCGCCACTTCCATCGAATGAGTCAAGCGCGTGCGATAGAAGTCGGACTCGTTCAAACCGAAAATCTGGGTTTTGGCTTGCAAGCGCCGGAACGAGGCCGAGTGAATAACCCGCGCCCGGTCACGTTGATACACAATGCGCGCTTCGCGGGAAGCCTGATTTTCCAGAAAATCGGTATAACGTTGTGTCCAATCTTTTTCTTCTTGAAGCGCGCGGTGCATGCCGACTCCTATAAACTTTATAAATTCGATTAATGAAACGAAAGTGCCTTACAGATGCCGCTATCATACTGAAAACCGAGGCAGACCTCTAATAAAACATCCGAAATCAAACGATTAAGGCCCATCCCACGAATTTCCGTCCGGACATTTCGACACCCTCCAGTATTCATCCACTTAGTTTAACTATAAGTAAAATCACTTGTGAAGCCTGAGGGATTTGATACACTTAAGCTTTCAAATTCATTCCGTTATAAAGGGATTTTCCATTATGCGTACCCTGGTTTCACGTTTTATTCTGGCGTCATTATTTACCACAAGCCTGGTCATGCTCAACGGCTGCGAGAACGCCGAGTTGCGCGAGTGTAAAGAAAAAGCCAGCCAGCTTTGGGACAGCACCAAAGACAACCCGAAAGACAATAAAGCTTACTGGGATGCCATTGAACGTTGTAAAGAAAAATACGGTTAAGCACACGCACCACATCAAACGAAACCAATGAAGTCCTTTAGAACCCTGCTCATCTACACGGCGAGCATTTTCGCCGTTTCGCTCGCCTATTACTTTTATGCTCGCAACAGTCTGCCGCCGCAACGGGAGGATGAAACTTTTCTCACGGAAATCGGTGAAGGCTTCGGAGAAGTCGCACTTTGGCTGCTATTGTTCATCTATGCCCGCACCTTACTGAAACTGCTGTTCGAAAAAGGCTCGGTCGCCGACCGGATGGTGCCGAACATGCTTTACAAGCCGACACAGTCCCTGGTTCAAAAACTTTTGGTGCCTTTGAATCGTACCCATGTCTATGTCGGCGTCGCCACCCTGGCCGTGACCTTCTTGCACATTTTGCTGGTCGGCTTCCATTTTGAAATCCTGCTGTTTCAGGTCGTAATGCTACTGCTGGTTTGGCAAGGCCTGTTTGGCTTCTTCCTGCGCTGGAAATTTTCACCTCGTCAATTGCGCCAGTTTTCCTATCTGGTACACGCCCAATTCCTCACCGGCATTATGATTGGTATTTTTCTTTACGTAGGCCATCAAATGCTGGATTAGCAAAATTCCACTCAATCCCTCTTTACAACTGGGGTTATAAGGCGTATTTTAGTTTTTTAGCTTTCATGCCTGACACACCAAAAAGAGAACTACGTGCCCAACAACGCCACACACGATTACAGTGTTTCCAAGGTGTTTGCCATCGCCATCGGCATGGCCGCCATTGCCGGATTCATCAACAGCATTATGTTGATTGAATTCGGCCTTCCCGTCAGCCAAATGACGGGCATTGCCTCCCATTTAAGCGACAGCGGTTTTCACCTCGATTGGGAAGCCTTCATCATCAGCTTATCCATTTATTGAGTTTCATTGTCGGGGCCTTTTTGTCCGGCTTCATTACTCGGCCACAGCCAATACAAAGAAGATAAAAGTTACGGCGCTGCTCTGCTTCTGAATGCCATCATCTTGACCATCGCCGCCTTGATGGCGTATTCGATCAACATCCTGGCCCTGATGTTCAGCGCCTTGGCTTGCGGCTTGCAAAACGCCATGGTCGCCAGCTATAAAGGCCTGCAAATCCGTACGACTCACGTCACCGGCATCACCACCGACATCGGAGTCTCCATCGCCCACCGCTTTCGGACACACACCCGGTTCACCTGGCGAACCTGGTTGTTATTCGCCATCCTGCTGGGCTTTATCCTCGGCGGACTGATCGGCATTTTTACCTTCCATTGGTTCGGGTATTTATCTTTGCTGTTGCCGGCCGCCTTAAACGGTCTTTTAGCTTGGATATACTTTCATTCCCTGTTCAGAAAAGCCATGACACGCTGAAAACCGAGTTTTCACCAGGCCTGGGCCTTTTGACACCTGCGCACACTGGCTTTCATGTATTTTTCATGATGAGATGAAATGTATTTTGATACACTGAATTAACATTTTTAATTTTAGGGTACGCTGAAACGCATGTATTATTCCGAAAAATTCAACAGCATCACCCACCTGGTCGGCGCGGTTTTCGCACTGATGGGACTGGGCGCCTTGATCGCGGTGGGTATTTTGCAAAACGATGCCTTGCTGTTTATCGGCTTTCTGACATTCGGCCTTACACTGGTCATGCTTTACAGCTTCTCAACGCTGTATCACAGCTTCAAGCACCCGCTGCCGAAACGCATTTTCCAAAAACTGGACCACATTTCCATTTACCTGCTGATTGCCGGCACCTACACCCCTTTCACGCTGGTGACCTTAATCGACAGCAGCGGTTTATGGATTTTGATTATCGTCTGGTCGCTGGCCATTATCGGCATCCTGCTAGACCTGTTCATCAAAGAACGCATCGAATGGCTACAACTCGCCATTTACCTGATTATGGGGTGGATGGTCATGTTTGATTTCAGCCACTTAAAAGAAGCTTTGCCGACGGCCGGCCTATACTGGCTGGCGATTGGCGGCATCGCCTACACGGCCGGTATCATATTTTACATTCTCGACGACAAGAACCTGCTTCGACACGCCCACGGCATCTGGCACTTGTTTGTACTGGCCGGTTCCGTCTGCCATTTCATCGCCGTCATCGGCTTACATTCGTTAAGCGAATCCCGACCAGGCTGGCGGGATTTTCGGTTTCCCCTTTCGCCATTCATGCTAGAATAGCCTCTTTGTTTATCCGATTAAAAATTCACCAAGAAGGGTTTGATTTCGCGCCATGAAAACATCATCGCTTTTACTCGCCACCACCCGTGAAACCCCAGCCGATGCTGTGGTCATCAGCCACCAGCTCATGCTTCGTTCCGGCTTGATTCGACCGCTGGCCGGCGGTTTGTACACTTGGTTGCCGTTGGGTGTCCGTGTGTTGCGTAAAGTGGAAGCGATTGTACGTGAAGAAATGAACCGTTCCGGCGCGCAGGAATTATTGATGCCTGTGGTTCAACCACTGGAGTTATGGGAAGAGTCCGGTCGTGCCGAAGATTACGGCCCGGAATTGCTGCGTTTCAAAGACCGCCACCAGCGTGACTTTGCGTTGGGGCCAACCCACGAAGAAATCATCACCGATTTGGTACGTAAGGAAATCCGCAGTTACAAGCAACTGCCCGCCAATTTCTACCAAATCCAGACCAAGTTCCGTGACGAAATTCGTCCACGCTTTGGGGTGATGCGCTCGCGTGAATTCATTATGAAAGACGCCTACTCTTTCCACATGGATCGCGACAGTCTGCAAACCACTTACGACGAAATGTACGATGCTTACAACCGTATCTTTTCGCGCATCGGGTTGGACTTCCGTCCAGTCCAGGCCGACACCGGTTCCATCGGCGGCGACGGCTCGCACGAATTCCACGTGCTGGCCGACTCCGGTGAAGACGACATCGCTTTCTCCACCGAATCCGATTTCGCCGCAAACGTCGAACTGGCGGAAGCTCTGGAGCCTCGCGGAGAGCGTCCGGCCCCGAGCGAAGACCTGACCAAAGTCGCCACGCCCGGCAAGCACAGCATTGAAGAAGTCTGTGATTTCTTACAGGTCAAGAAAAAGAAAGTCCTGAAAACCTTGATTGTCAAAGGCGCTACCGACGAGAATCCAGTCGTTGCACTGGTGGTGCGTGGCGACCATGAACTGAATGAAATCAAAGCCGAAAAACTGGCATTGGTCGCCGAACCGCTTGAAATGGCCAGCGACGCGGAGATTCTGGACGCCGTTGGTTGCAACGCCGGTTCCATTGGGCCGATTGGTTTGAACATTCCGGTCATTGTCGACCGCACCGCGGCACACGCCGTGGACTTTATCTGTGGCGCCAATGAAGACGGATTCCATTACACCGGCGCCAACTGGGACCGTAACGCTAATCCAACCCTGGTCGCCGACATCCGTAATGTCGTCAAAGGCGATCCAAGCCCATGCGGAAAAGGGAAAATCGAAATCCGCCGCGGCATTGAAGTCGGCCACATCTTCCAACTGGGCAACAAATATTCCGAAGCCCTTAACGCCACAGTGCTGAATGAAAACAGCCGTGCGCAAGTATTGGAAATGGGCTGTTACGGCATCGGCGTCACTCGCGTGGTCGCCGCCGCCATTGAGCAAAATCACGACGACAAAGGCATTATCTGGCCGGAAGCCATTGCGCCCTTCCAGGTGTGTATTGTGCCAATGCAGATGCACAAGTCGCCCCGCGTGGCGGAAGCCGCCAATAAGCTTTATGACGAACTGACCGCCAAAGGCATCGAAGTGCTGTTTGACGACCGCAGCGAACGCCCGGGCGTGATGTTCAACGACATGGAACTGATCGGCATTCCGCATCGCATCGTCATCGGCGAACGCGGCCTAGACAACGGCATGATTGAATACAAACACCGCACCGATGAAAAGCCCAAGATATCGCTGAAGCGGAGTTTATGGACTTCTTGCTCGCCAAGCTCAACGCTTAAGCCCAGTTCTTGCATTACGTCCATTCATAAAAACCACCAGGCCTGGTGGTTTTTTGTTTTGACGATAAAAAATACATTCTTTGGCTTCAAAAGTCGTAAGATTAGGCTCTTAATTACACAGGCGTCGTAAAAGTGTCCATCGAACATTATTCCATCTTTTTCATCACCACTTTTTTGTTGATTTTGGTGCCCGGTCCATCCGCGATGACCGTTGCTTCACAAGGGGCATCACTGCAATCCAAAAAAGCATTTTTAGGTGTCTTAGGCATTGCCACAGCGGATTTGCTTTTCTTCGCACTGTCTGCGACGGGTATTTCCGCTTTAATTGTTGCGTCCAGCTTAATGTTTACCATCATCAAATGGCTAGGAGTGGCGTTTTTGGTTTACCTAGGCCTGACAGTCCTGTTCAGTAAAGGTTCGGCCATTCAGTTCAGCCTAAAAAAAACCGACCACCACGCGCTTAAGCTCTTCAGCCAAGGATTGGTGATTCAACTTGCCAACCCCAAAGCGTTAATGTATTTCACCGCTCTATTGCCACAATTCATCAACCCGAACGAACCGTTATTCATGCAATTGCTACTCATTGGGTTAACCTTTTTCTTTGCCGACACCTTTGTTTACAGCCTTTACAGTTTTATGGGCGCCCATATGGCAAGACGCAAACTGAAAGCCTGGGTGATTCAGCTAATCAATAAAGTAGCCGGCCTGACATTGATTTACACCGGCATCAAAATGGCTATGCTGGAAAACCGCAACCCTTGATTTCATAGCTATTCTCACACGACACAATCAGATCTTTTTAATACTCGGTTACGCATTACACTAAAAACCGCCAGGCCTGGCGGTTTCCCGAAAAATTTCTTAGCACCTTCTTTATTGTTACAATAAAGTAACATATAATATTACAATTATATGACAAGCTACATAACTGCTATACTTTGTTAACATTTGAATTGCAATATGTTTTCAAAGCATGGCAATTACGAAAATATTGTGACGGCACCCATAAAATAAATAACAATGCATAAATTCACGCTTTCGCACTGGTGGGCACTACTGTTCATCCTCTTCTTCCCCTTTCTGGTGATGAGCGTCTATTCCGACTTTATTCGGGAGTCGGAGCTGAACTCACGACTAGGCTGGCTGGTGATGCTGGGCGGCTTTGCTTATTTGGCACGTCATCATGTTTACCCTTATCGTTTTTTACTCTTGATATTGGTTTTTATCACCCTTTCGGGTGCCATGGATCTGCTCTATGCCGTGACTTTCGGTGGGGTTTTCACGTCCGCGTCATTTGAAGCCATTTCACAATCTGATCCCAGAGAAATTTATGAATTTCTAACCGTATACGCCAGTTATGAAAACGTGATGCTGTTGTTACTCTACCTGACGATTTCATACCTGCTACTAAAGCGAATGCTGGTAAAAACGTCTCTGATGCGTAAAGAGAAAGTCCTGGTGGGCTTAGCCATTGTCATGTTCATCGTTGCGATAGTGGAAGTACAGAAACGCAACCGGGTGTTTGACACCATTCCCGGCTTTAACGGCGTTGCCATTGACTACCTTAATAACCGAGAAGGTTTTGAACAGAGTATTCAAGCCCGCGAGGAACTGGACACCCAAACTGATTTCTCAGCTTCCTCTAAAGACATTCCACAGACTTACGTGATTATCATCGGCGAATCTATGAACCGCAATCACATGTCGTTATACGGTTATCCTCGTGCAACCACGCCCATGCTAGACGCCATTCGTTCCGACCTGATTGCCTTTGAAAACATCGTCACACCCTATGCGCAAACGGCCGCTTCCTTAAGACATGTCTTAACCGAAGCCAACACCGACAACCAAAAAGACATCAATCAATCGGTCAGCTTGATGGGCGTTTTCAACAAAGCGGGCTTTGAAACCTGGTGGCTTTCGAATCAGCAACCGATGCGTATGCCATTCGCGGCCTTAGCCAAAACAGCCGACCATAGCCATTTCATCAGCCATGATTTCCATGGGGTCGAAGTGGAACGCTATGACGGCTACCTACTGCCTTACATTCAAGAAGCCATTCAAGCGCCGGCGGAAAAGAAAGTAATTTTCGTCCACCTGATGGGCAGCCACTTGGACTATAACAATCGCTACCCTCCTGAAAAAGGCGTTTTTAATCACCGAAAGAATATCCGGCCTTACCAAGCCGATATCAACGATGGCCAACTGGACTACATTAATAGTTACGACAACTCCATTCACTACACGGATGAAATCGTCGGCACCACCATCGCCGATTTAACTACCGTTTCCAACGCAGCCGCCTTACTGTTTTTCGCGGATCACGGCGAAGAGGTGTTTGACACCAAAGATTTCAAAGGCCATGGCCCGGATGGGGTAACGGCTTCTATGTTGGAAGTACCGTTTATCGTGTGGCGTAACAGCGCCTACCGTGAAACCTTTCCAGACGTTGACCAGATAATGGCAAACCATACCGGCCAACCGGGGCTATTGGATGATGTTTTCCATTTCGCGCAATGTTTGACGCAAGTGGAATCCTCGCTGTATGATGCGCAAAACGCTTTGTGTTCGGCGGACTTTCAACCGCGCAAACGCATGGTTTATGGACAAGATTACGATACCGAACTGAAAAGGAAAGCCCCTTGAAATCGCCTTACACCGGATGGTCGCGCATTTTCTACGCTGCCGGCTACTCTTACAAAGGATTGAAATCGACTTGGAAACACGAAGCGGCTTTCCGCCAGGAAGCGATTCTATGTTTATTGCTAACGCCGATTGCCATCTGGCTGGGTGACAACCTGATGGAAATCATTGCCTTGATTGGCGTTCTGGTGTTTGTCTTGATTGTGGAAATGCTGAACTCCGCGGTGGAATCCACCATCGATCGGATTGGAGAGGATTACCATAAACTGTCCGGCCGCGCTAAAGACCAAGGTTCCGCGGCGGTGTTTCTGTCGTTTTTTCTCGCCGCACTGGTCTGGGGCGGCTTCATCATCGACAAGCTGCTTGCCTAAGCGATAAAACTTCTAACTCGCTTCGTTAATTTCGCCCTGACTGTCTTGAGCCTGGCGCGCCTCAATGTAATCCGCGCCCCATTCGTACAGCAGTTCCAACACCGGCTTGAGACGTTCACCCTGCCCAGTGAGTCGGTAATCCACTTTCGGCGGCACCACTGGATACACCGTGCGAATGACAATGCCTTCCTCTTCCAGTTGCCGCAACTTCTGTGTCAGCATTTTCTGTGTGATTGGCGGTATCAGGCGACGTAATTCGCTATTACGTTTGGGTCCTTGCATCAAGTACCACAAAATCAACCCCTTCCATTTGCCATCCAAAATATCAATCGCGACCTGGAAGGCGCATTGGTAAGTCTGATTATTGACAACAAAGCCACAGGTTTTTCCGACATGGTATTTCCTATATTTTCATAGTTACTTTTGGTAAGTATATTACAAAAAAGTACATACTTACCAAAACAATACATAAATGATAGCATACTCTAACTTTGTAAATTTGACCTCAAATTCATTGAAAAGGACCTCCTCATGGAAAAAACCTTCATGCAAGCCATGCAAGACCGTTATGCCGTTAAAGCCTTCAAACCGGAAGCGGACATCGAACCGGACACATTCGAGAAAATTTTGGAAGCTGGTCGCCTGTCTCCCAGCTCTTTTGGCTTGGAACCGACCCGTTTTCTGGTAATTCGAGACCCGGCCATCCGCGCCGAACTGAAAGCGGCTTGTGGCGGCCAACCGCAAATCGATACCTGCAGCGAGCTGGTCGTATTCGTCACCGTTAAGGAGTTTGACGGCATTACCGATTACGCCAAAAAACAGTTTGGCCGTTGGGGCTTGGACGACAACGCCATGCAAGGTGTCTTGAACTTTTACGGCAGTTACATCAGCCAATTCAATGAACAAACACTTCCTTATTGGTCCGGCAAACAGGCCTACATCGCTTTGGGGAACATGATGACCGCCGCCCAGGTTTTCGGCATCGGTTCTTGCCCGATTGAAGGCTTCGATAAAGACCAAACCATGAAAGCCTTGAAGTTGGATGCGAATCAATATGACCTGCACGTCATTATGGCACTCGGGGAACCGGCCGACCAAGCCAGACCGAAGCATCGCCTCCCTCTGACCGATTTAGTAACCTACCTCTAAACAAAACAGGGGGTATCGCCCTTTTAACCAGGCCTGGCCATTTATCATTAATGGCCAAGTAATAAAAACCAATTGTTTTGTAAATAAAAATTGACTTACTCCGCCGATTAGCGTCTAATTGGTTCCACATTCGGAAAGAAATTCTGAAATTCTTTGTTTATCTGCTCGACTTCGTTGTTTTATTCGTAATTCTCCGTTCTCCGTAGTTCATTAAGTAACAGTTTATTTTTCTGATGATTACGCCGAAAGGCATGCTTTTTTATAGATTTTTACAGGATTAAAATTATGTCTGAAACAACGACAGGTACCGTTAAGTGGTTTAACGAATCAAAAGGCTTTGGCTTTATCGAACAAGAATCCGGCCCGGATGTTTTTGCACACTTCAGTGCCATCACCGGTTCTGGTTTCAAAACGCTAGCCGAAGGTCAAAAAGTTGAGTTCACCGTTACCCAAGGCGCGAAAGGGCCTCAAGCGGAAAACATCACGGCACTGTAAGCGATCAGCTTAAGTGTTTTGAGACAAGAAAGCAGGACAGTGTCCTGCTTTTTTATGCCCCGAAAAAACAGGCCCAACTCTATTCCACCAGATAAGACATCAAGTGAATGTAAAGTTTTTCCAGCACTTTGATATTGTATTCAGTGATTTCATGATCGCAGTCCGGGTGCTCCAAGGCAGCCTTGTTCACATACCAGAAACGCTTACAGGTTTGAATGGTCATCCGTAACTCATACGGCGTTGGGTTACCCGGTTCCGCCCAGTTACCAGGCATCATATCGATTTCCTTAGGCTGAAAACGACATAAGGTACCTTTCGGGTTTCACGATCGGAGGTGGATGTTGACGTCCTCACATAATGCGGAGCCGCCGAAGGAACAGGCACGCTTCTCGCATCGTGAGGGTTTCTGACTCTTGGCATAGCAAGTCTCCCTAAAACGATTAACGATTTCACATACCTCGCTGACAGTATATAACCTAGTAAAGCAGTAGGAAATAAAAATTTTTCATCCCGTCATAGATCATTACCCCCTTTAAAAGAAGGGTTATAACGGTTTTTCACTGCAAAAACACCCTGTTAATCATATCGTTCAGCGGCTTTTTACGGTAGAATCAATCGCAAAATAATGAACGTCAAACACCTGAAAAGAGAGTAATTATGGATATTTGGCAGAAAATTTTTCTGTATTTAGGGGCCGGCCTTGGAGCCGTTATGCTGATTGTCGCGATGATCGCACTCGGCACCGCCGAAAACGGCCAGCTTTCAGTGGAAGGCTTACAACATTTATCGGGACAAATGACTTCTCTTTACGAAGTGGTGCGTTGGTTTGTCTACCTTTGGTTGATTTCCGGCATCGTCTTGCTGGTGCGTTTTCTAATGCGCATTTTCGGCCGCCGCTGAGATTAAAACGCCTTGAGTTGAAAACCGCTAGGCCTGGCGGTTTTTTGGTTTTATACGTCTTCTTTCAGAATCGCATAGGTACCGGTCGCGTAAGCCACCAATTTTCCTTCATCATGCAGTTCAATTGTCACAAAAGCCACCTTCTTGCCTTGGCGCTTCACTTCAGCCGAGGCTAATAAATGCTTTCCAGAAGCCGGCTTAAGATAGTTAATTTTGATTTCCATGGTCACCGCCGTAAAGCCCTCATCCAAGCTTGAAACTGCAGCATACCAGCCGGTGTTATCCATCAAGGTCGAAATCACACCGCCATGCACAAACCCCATGTGCTGTAGATGATAGGGTTCAACGTGTAACTCCACTTCCGCCGTTCCCGTTGCATAGCTTTTCAATTCCGCACCGATGTGCTCCAAAAAAGGAAATTTAACGGCTTTCATTGCAAGATCGCACTCCCAAAATAAAAAGATAATTTTACCACGCTGACGCTCCCAACTTAAAAATGTCCCGGCCTGATTTAAGATAAACGTCTATAATTCATCTTACATTCAATTGAACTCCATCCATGCAAACCGGATAAAGATAAAACATGCAAATTCAATGGTACCCAGGCACATGCACAAAGCGCAAAAGAAGTGCGCGAAATCCTCCCGCAAGTGGATTTAATCATCGAAGTGCTTGACGCCCGCATTCCGTTCAGCAGTGAAAACCCGATGATCGCCAAGCTGCGCGGCGACAAACCGACCATCAAGATATTCAACAAATCCGACCTGGCCGACGTCGATAAAACCGCGGAATGGCAAGCCTATTTCGAACAGCATAAAAACATCAAGACTTTGGCTTTGAATGCTCAGCAATCGGACCGTAAAGCTCAGGTATTGGGGCTGATCAATAAAATGTTTCCACGAGATGAAGACTCCGTCAAGGTCATACACGCGCTGATTCTCGGCATTCCCAATGTCGGAAAATCCACCTTGATCAATACCCTAGCCAGCCGTCCGATCGCCAAAACCGGCAATGAACCGGCCGTGACCAAGATGTTGCAACGCATTAAACTGGAAGATGGCATCACCCTGTTCGACTCACCCGGTATGCTATGGCCGAATATTGAAAACGAGCACTCCGGTTATCGTCTGGCGATTACCGGCGGCATCAAAGAAACCGCTTTCGAATTGCCCGACATCGCCAGTTACGCGGCCGAATATTTACTGACACACTACCCGCAACGCTTGAAAGAACGCTATCAGCTTGACGAGCTCCCGCTGCACGATCCTTTCCCGGACGTGGCTTTTTTGGAAACCGTCGGCCGCGACCGCGGCTGTCTGGTCAGCGGCGGGCAGGTGGATTTGGATAAGATTTCCCGTATTTTGATTACCGAAATCCGTGATGGGCAACTTGGTGCCCTAACCTTTGAAACACCGGAGATGATGGAGCAGGAATTACAACAGGTCGACATTAAACGAGAACAAAAAGCGGCCAAAAAACAAGCCCGCCTCGATGCCCGAAAACAAAAGAAAAACAAACGTAACCGCTGACTCCATCAGACCCTGAACACGAGGACGAAAATGTCATGCTCAGCTATCGCCATTCCTTTCATGCGGGTAATTTCGCCGATGTGCTCAAACACAGCGTGACGGTTCAAATCCTCAAGTATCTGACCCTCAAACCCAAACCGATTTATTATCTGGACACCCATTCCGGCGCAGGTGCGTTCACCCTATCCGATAGTGAAGCGCAAAAAACCGGGAGTACGAAAATGGCATCGGGCAACTTTGGCCCCTGCTCGATGAATTGGAAAACTGCCCAGGCCTGGTCAAGGACTATCTGGAGACGGTACAGCAATTCAATCCGCAAACCGAACTGCAAACATACCCGGGTTCTCCCTGGTTTGCGCAGCACCTGCTTCGCGCGCAGGACCGACTGGATTTTTCGATTTACACCCAAATGAAAGCCAGATTTTGCGGAAAAATTTCGCTGGAGACAGGCGTATTCACGTTTATCCAAAAGATGGGTTTCAGGCCTGTATCAGCCAATTGCCGCCCAAGGAAAAACGCGGTTATGTATTGATGGACCCGCCTTACGAAATCAAAACAGATTATGCGAAAGCGGTGGAAACCTTGATTAAAGCACACAAAAAGTTTGCCAACGCGACCTATGCCCTGTGGTATCCAGTTGTAGAACGCCATCGCATTCAAGCGATGGAAAAGCCTTTATCGCCAGCGGCATCCGTAACATTCAATTGTTTGAGTTAGGCATCGCCAGAGACGGCGACAAAGGCATGACCGCCAGCGGCATGATTGTGATTCATCCGCCGTGGAAATTGATGGAAGCCCTGCAAGCCGGCTTACCGTTTTTAAGTGAACGGCTTGGCGGTCGGCACGGCCATTATCGCGCCGAACAGTTGGTCCCGGAATAAACGATCAGACTGATACGCCAACTTCAGACCACTGCCCCAGCTGGGGTCGAGTTGATATTGATTTTGACGATTGCCGTGGCGGTTGTAAAAGCTGAAACGGTAGTCGGCGGAATATTGTCCAAACACATCCAAACGCCAGTTTTTCGACGCCCGATAAGACAACATGACGTCGGCTTTCCAAGTTTGAAGTTCAACATATCCTTTTTCTTCAACCGGGCTATCATCGGCCAACTTAGCCATAAACTGCCGGTACGACGCACCGGTACTGATGTTCCAGTTTTCCGCAAAACCATAAGCCACATAGGCGCGCGGAAAGCCGAGCACCGCCGATAAGCCGTCCCAGCTTCGGGCTCGATACGCCACCCCAATCGCCGGATACAAGCGGCTTCGCACCGGATGGTAGTTGTAAATCAAACCACCCAAAAGCGACACGTCATTCTTCAGTTGATAGGAAACCAAGGCTCTCAGGTTGACGCTGTAAGAATCGTCGGTCTGTTCTTCATATTTGGACGACACCCCAAGACTGCTTAAGAACAGCATTTTCGAGTTGATACGGTGATTGAACTTTCCGCCAATGCGCGCCCCGCGAAGGCCTTTTACCGGTTTGTCATGACCATTCCCAAAAGGCAGTTTATCAATGTCGTGCCAATCCAGACTCCAATAGGTATAGCCCAAGTACGCCAATTGGTTTTCAAGCAGAACATCGTAATAACGATCCGAGACTTCCTCACCATAATCCTGAATGCCCGACGGATTGAAGTAACCGGTTTCCAGCGTAATCTTAGGGGCCCAAGGACTTTTTCCGCCATCGCGAGGGCCGGAACCCCTGCGGTTAAACACACCAACAAAGGTTTCGACATT
>LZQR01000059.1_pt1 | contig 29149 bp, 39 predicted proteins | sample 768601 | NCBI WGS metagenome assembly LZQR01 (sample SAMN05207299, study PRJNA324521) | oil field metagenome | isolation source: sample BH-FW-24 from oil reservoir | place: India: Bombay High | collected 2015-12-04
CAGCGGCGCGCGGCGGCGGCGCGCGCGCGCTGAGCGGCGCGCGCTGGCGCGGGCGATGAGGTTCTCCCACTGAGCCAGCGACAGCATGTGCGCGTAGATGGCGCCCAGATAGGTGTTGTCGCGCAGGCTTGCGAGCGTTTCCGGCTTCAGAGCCCGCAGCTTTTCGGAGGACACGCCCCAATAGCTGGCGATGACCTGCGGCTCTCCCTGGGCTTCGCCCTGGGCGTTGCGCGGCTGGAAGGTCGCCTGTTGCTGATCGAACAGGTCCAGTTCGGTCAGACGCTTGACGAATTCCTCGGTCAGCTTCACGTCGGATTCAAAACGACGCACAAAGTCGATCGCGCGGTTGGTGAACTCGGTCGGCTCGCCCTTGTCATTGAAGAAGGGCTGCTCGGGATTGTCCGAATACAGGTGCGAACCGGTGTCGATGCAGACCGTGAAGCGATCGCTGTCCGGGCCATGATTGGCGGCCACGAAGGGATAGCGGCGCACGAAGGCCGGCAGATAGGCATACGGCTCGTATTCGCCGGTTTCGGCGTTCACGAACAGGTTGTTGCCCGCCTGAAGGCCCATGGCGGCGACCGGGGTCTTGTTCTCGCCCAGGAAGATGATCGGGAAGCGCGAACCCGCTGCACCGAACTCACCCAGGGTGACCGGCACGAAATGGGTCTCTTTCAGGAAATCGAATTGACGGTCGCTATAACGCAGACCCTTGCCCTGATGCTCTTGCGGGTTCAGCGGCTCGGGATTCTTGTAAAGCGGCAAAGACCCGGACAAGGTCGGCTTGTTGGCGGCGGCGTCGGCCATAGGGCTCCCCCTCTTGAAACGTTGATGGATCGTTAGCGCAGACCCGCCTGAGAGGCAACATAACGGGACATACGCTTCAGGACCGGACCACGCCATGCAAAACGGGCGCCCCGCAATCGCGAAGCGCCCGTAACAGTCCCAAACCCCTGAGGGAGGCCCCAGCAGGGGCTCTCCCTTGCGCAGGCGTCTAGTAGCGCCAGCCGAAGCCAACGCCGACAATCCAGGGATCAATGTCCACGTCTGCATTGACGACCGCGTTGAGCGCCGTGCTCGCGTCCACGGTCACATCGGTGTTGATCCAGACCTTCTTGACGTCGAAGTTCAGGAACCAGCGCTCGTTGATCGCGTAATCGACGCCCGCCTGAAGCGCGAGGCCGAAGGACGGGTCATAGTCGATGCCGTCCAGGATCGTGCCGGAGGGCAGATCGTCATTGAAGAAGATCGTGTAGTTCACGCCTGCGCCGAGATACGGACGGACCTGACCTTCAGGGTTGAAGTGATATTGCAGGGTCAGGGTCGGCGGCAGCAGGGTGACGTCGCCCAGATCAAGATCACCGACAGCGGTGTCCACCGCCATCACGTCATGCGGCGTGACGCCCAGGATCAGTTCTGCGGCGATGTTGTCGGTGAAGAAGTAGCTGATGTCGAATTCCGGCACGACAGAGGTGTCGATATCGACATCGCCGCCAATGGTCTGGATGTCCGCGCCTTCATCAGGCTGAACGGTGATGGCGCGCACGCGGAACTGCCAGTCGCCTTTTTCGGCCAGGGCAGCGGGAGCCGTCATGCCGGTCAGTGCAACAACGCCGGCGGCGGCGAGAAGGAGCTTTTTCATGGGTACGTCCCTTTTCCCATAGTGAAGATGGGGACTTTCTGCGCCCGCTCGCGAAGGTTTGATATATGGCAAGGCGCCGCGCGTCCGGCTGACGCGCGGCGCCCTGCCGCAGGGAAGGGAAGCACCCTGCTTTAGAAGCTGGTCCGGACTGCGATGCGCACATTCCGCCCCGGCAACGGCACCTGGTCCTTCAGGAAGGAGGTGTGCACCCGCCCCTCTTCGTCGGTGATGTTGCGCACGCCGAGAATGACGCGCACATCCCGGTCCGCAAACGGGGTCACTTCGAGATCCGCATTGAACATGGCGTAGCCATCGGTCTCGGTCTCGAACGCTGCGGTTTCATCCTGATCGGCCACCAGATGCGCCTCGCCACGCACGGACCAGACGCCCCGTTCGGCGATCAGCGCGATATTGGAGGACAAAGGCGGAATGCGCGGCAGATCGCCGCCGCCATCCACCGTGCCGCAAACATAATCAAGGCTGGCCTCGCCGCTGAACGCCCAGCCTCGGACGGCGCCGAGAGCCGCTGTCAGCTGCGCTTCAAATCCATAGAGCGCCGTATCGGCCTGGCGATATTCAAAGACGTCAAAGCCTTCCTCCTCCTCGCCCGTCGGAAACAGACCGATGAAGCCGTCATAATCGGCGTAGAACACATTGCCCTCAGCCGAGACGCGGGCGCCGGAGTACCGGGCCGTCAATTCGCCCGACCAGGCCACTTCCGTATCGAGATCCAGGCTGCCCCGTTCATAGGCGCGTGTGGCGGCGTGTGGCCCGTCAGCAAAGATTCCGCATCCGTCGGCGCGCGTTCGGTGCGCGACAGGGTCGCTGCGAGGAACCAGTCTTCACGCGGACGCACGAACACCGATCCGGAACCGGACACCGTGTCAAAGAACGCGTTGCACGCTGGCCGCTCAGCTCCCGGCTTTCGACCCGCAGACCGCCTTCAAGACCCCAGTCTCCATTGTCCCAGCGCTCGGTGACGAACGCGCCCCAGTCCTGGGTGGTGACCGGCTCGATATAGCTCTCATCACCCTCAGCGGAGAAGTCCTGGGTCAGCGCCTGAATGCCCCAGGCGCCCTGGCGATCGCCTCCATGGTCATGGCCCACCTCGATCCGGCCTTCAAAGCCGTTCTTGCGGAACAGGGTCCCGATTTCCCCCTCTTCGAGCTCCGCATGAGTGTAATGGGCATGAGCAAAGCTCCAGCGAACCCGGTTGAACAGGGCGTCCCGGTTCAGCTCGCCGCGCAGATCAATGCGAGTCTGGTCCAGCACCAGGCGCGGCGCCTCTTCGCCTTCATGGGCGTGATCATCATGATCCTCGTCGTGATCATCCTCACCCTCTTCGTGGTCATGCGCCTCCTCATGAGCGTGATCATGGCCGGGCAGACCGTATTCGGCATCCGTCTCTTTCACAGAGAGGCCGATAAAACCCCAGTCTCGAACCAGCGAAACGGCGCCGGAATAGGTCTCGAAGGTGTAGTCGGAATCCGGAACCGAGCCATGGGCCGGCTCTTCCTCATCGTGATGATCCTCACCGTCGTCATGGTCTTCATCCTCATGATGGTGGTCTTCACGCAGGGCTTCGGTTTCGGCGAACCCGGGAATGTCGAAATCATCGCCTTCGCGCTTGAGACCTTCGAGCTGGATCATCAGACCATTGAATCAGCGGTGACGCGACCCGCCGCCTGCGCGCCCTCATCCACGCTCGTGGCGCCGAGATAGGCGAAGCCATCAATCAGATTCTCATTGCGCTCGCTCGGGATGCGACCGTCGAGCACGTTGACAACGCCGCCGACTGCGCCGCCGCCATAGGCGATCGCCGCGGGACCTCGCAGCACCTCGATCTGTCGGGCGCCCAGCGCTTCAGCCGATACCGCATGGTCGGGGCTGGCGCTCGACGCGTCCAGCGCGCCCAGACCATTGATCAGGACGCGCACGCGATCCGCGCCCAGACCCCGCACGACCGGGCGACCGGCGGCCGGGCCGAAATAGGTGCTGTTCACGCCCGGAAGACGATCGAGCGTGTCGGCGATATTGCCGTTGAGGTCGCGTTCGATCTGTCGGGCGGAGACGACACCGACAGAGCCCACCATCTCCTCGCTTCTGAGCTGGAGGGGAGCAGAGCGGACCACAATGACGTCATCGGCGTCAGCCTCTGCAGGGATCGCGGTCTGCGCCAGAGCCGCAGATCCGGTCAGCGCAAGCAGGCTGACGGCGGCCCCCAGCCGACGAGCATGTGAGAAATCTGACGCCATGGAACTACCCCGCAATGTTATAAAGTCACGTTACGTAATGTCATAACGTCACCCTCTTGGCGCATCAAGTCGGGATTCCCACTTATGCGCATGAAGAGTTCGCAATCCGGACCACACGATGATCCCCTCAGGCTGGCCCCCGTACTCGCGCCGTCCTGCGAAAGCCGTTAGAGTGAAAGCCATGACCAGTGCGATTCAAACACTCGACGCCGCCGAACGGTTCTGCACCGAGCGCGGCCTGTCGCTGACGCCCATGCGTCGGCGAGTTCTGGAATTGCTGGTGGAGGCTGGCGGTCCGGTCAAAGCCTATGACCTGCTGTCCGCCCTCAAGCCCGGCGGCGCCGCCCAGCCCCCTACGGTCTATCGCGCGCTCGACTTCCTCACCCGCGCAGGTCTCGCCCACAAGGTCGAAGCGCTGAACGCCTATACCGCCTGCCTGAACGGGCATGATGAAGAGGATCCCTGCACCGGGTCAGCCGAACTCTTCATCTGTGAGTCCTGCGGCAATGTCGATGAGCGCCACATGCACCGAGCGCCGTCCGACGCCCCCGACGGCTTCGTGATCAGCCGCAGCGTGGTCGAGCATTACGGCCAGTGCGCGCGCTGCGCCAACTGACGCCTCCTCGCTTTTACGTCCCGGCGCCCTGACAGAGCCGGCGAAGCGCCCTAGCTTTCCATCTGAAACAGATGGGAGTTCAGCCAATGCAGGTCTTGTGGCGCGGCAACGCCAATACATGGGAATGTGACGAGCTGGGCCATCTCAATGTCCGGTTCTACATGGCCAAGGCGCAGGAAGCGCTGGCGGGCCTGGCGGACCAGCTGGGCATGCATCACGCCTTCGCGCCGGACGCCACGGCCACCTTGATCCCCCGCGATGTCACCCTCCGGTTCCTGGCGGAAGCCGTCCGGGGGCGCCCCTGCATATTTCGGGCGGCGTCATCGGTCATGACGAGACCAGCCTGACAGTGGCCATGATCCTGTTTCACGCCGCCAGCAACACGCCCGCCGCCACATTCGAGATCCGCGCAGAGCACTCCCATGCGCTGACCGGACGGGTGTTTGGCTGGCCGCAGCGCAGTCTCGAGGCGCTCGACGCCAGCCTGATCGACCGCCCGGAGCTGCTGACGACGCGCAGCCTGGGCATGGCGGCGCCCAGCGAGACTCTGTCGCTATCCAGGGCGCAGACGCTGGGCCTTCAGGAAATCGGGCGCGGCCGGATCAATCGCGATGAGCTTGACGCCTTTGGCCCGATGCGCGCCGAGTTCGGGATCGGCAAGGTGTCCGACAGCGTCATCCACTTCAGCGACGGCTTTCCCGAGCAATGGCAGGCGTTTGCGGACAATACGCCGATACGCGTCGCCAGCGCCGTCCTGGAATCCCGCCTCAGCTTCCACCGTTTCCCCACCCAGGGCGAAGGTTTCGTCATCCGGTCGGGACTCAAATCCGCAACAGAGACTGTGCGCACCCTGGTGCACTGGGCGCTGGATCCGGTCAGCGGACGTCCGTTGTGGAGCATGGAAGCGGTCGCCTGCATGCTGAACCTTGAAACCCGCCGACTGGAGCGCGTCAGCCCGGACCGGCTCGCCCAGCTGCAATCAAGAACCCAGCCGGAGCTGGTCCTCTGACACTGGCTTACTGACCGCCCGAGCCCGCCAGTTCGCGGGCGCGCCTTGCCGCCATGCGGGCCTGGACCGCCTGACCGTCCGTGCGGGCGGCGCTGGCTGCCGTGTCAAACAATTCCGCGGCGGCCTGATGATCACCCTGATCGCTGAGAATGCGCGCCAGTCCGAGGGCCGCCTGGAAATGGCGCGGATCAAACGCCAGCACCCGCTGATAGAGCGCAACAGCGCCCTCGCTGTCGCCCATGCTCACAAGACAGTCTGCATGCGTAGAGAGCAGGTTCAGATCCCAGGGCGCATCGGCGAGCCGGGCCGCTGAGTCCGGACACACGCTTTCATCAATCACCACGTCCCCGCCCAATTGCATGGGTTGACCCGATGCAGGCTCATGAGCGGAAGTGGCGTGAGATTGCGCAGGCGTATTGCCTGCAGGGGCAGCCTCGCCGGGTTCAGCCTCATGCGTTGAAGGCGCGGCGGACGACGCATGCCCTGACCCGCCATGATCGGCCGATGCGGCTGAGGCTTGGGACGACGCACCCTGCGCCGGCTCCGTGTGCGGGGCGCTCTCGGCCGGACGCGCCTGTTCCGTCGCGTGCGTGCGCGGCGGCGTGCGACTGATCGGGGCGGACACGCCCGTCACGTTCAGGAGCGTGACCAGAACGCCGCCCTGTCGCACTTCCGCCTCGCCGCCGGAAAAGGCGCCCGAAACGGAAATGGAGACGCCATTGGGCGCGCGGCTCAGCGCGAGCGCCGAAACAGGACCCGGACGGCTGGTTCGATCCGGCGGGAGCCTTCGGAGGATACGCCGTCCACGTGCAGGACGAGCCCTTCGCCGGGCCGCACCTGCACCGCCTGGGGTTGCTCGTCGAAGCTGAGCCAGAGCTGGGTCCGCCCTGCCTCCTGCAACACGGAGACGTCGCGCAGGTCCGCCTGGGCGGCGCTGCAGGTCAGGGCGGCCAAAGCCGAAGCTGTCAGAACGCGTATCATCATACCGCATCTCTTGCCGCGAGTCGGAAACCTGACGCCAGATGTTCCGAACCTGACATCAGAAACGCAATCCGGGTTCCAGTTGCGCCATGGGCCCGCTCAGGCAGGCGTCATACCCCAGAGCGCCCAGCGTCTCGCCCGTCTGGTCCACCACGCGCTCATAAACGGCGCAGGCCTCCCCGGTTTCGGGCATCACATTGAGGATGAAGACCGGATCACCCTCGCCCTCACGGGCGGGCGCATCATCACTCACCACCCGCCAGCGGGCCTGTCCGTTCTCCAGCGTGCAATCCCAGCGCCCGGACTCGCCAAACCTCATCCGCACCACGCGTCCGGGCCCGTCGCCGCCACATGCAGGACCTGCGCCCGCCCCGCCCCCCGGACAAACGCCATGGAGGAGGACTGACTCTGATCCAGACAGGTCCGGATCAGAGGCAGATAACGCGGCAATTCATCAGACCAGCTCGGTTGCGGCCCGATTTCCGATGCGCAGCCCTGATAGGCGCCGCCCTCGGTCTCGATGTGGGCGAACCGGCCATACTGGCGATCATTCACTTCGCAGACGCCCGCTTCGAGCTCGATCGTGATCGCCGCCCCGTCCTCGGCATAGCCTTCAAAGCGGCGCACGCCGTCACTCAGCCATTGGCTGTCTGGACGGAGCTCGGCGTAGACGGTGACATCGCCCTCGACGGCATGGGCGTAAACGGCGCGCACGGCTCCGTCCGCTTCCAGAAAGTGCAGATCGCCATAAAAGCCCGCCCCGTCTATCTCATAGCCCGAGGTCGGCTCCGTGTCGGGGCGCGTGTCCGGAGCCAGGCTCGGAGTGGGCGCGAAAACCCGGGACTCCGTGGGCGCGCCGAAATTCGCCACGGGCGAAGGCGGAGGCGGCAAGGTTTGCGAGCATGCGCTCGCCATCAGAACCAGCCCGAAAAGTCCCGCAAAGCGGACGAAATTAAGCCTCATATCGTCGTCATCCTGAAGCTGACCGCCCCTGCCCGTCACAGTCGTGGCGCACTTTAGCGTCCTCTCGCGCTTCGTGAAAAGCGCCAAGCCTGTATGCTGTCGCTCATGCGCAGTGATTCCCGATACGGCTATTACGAGTTCTTCTGTGGCGGCGGGATGGCGCGCCTGGGACTTGGCGCGCATTGGCGCTGCCATTTCGCCAATGATATCGACGCGGACAAGGCGAACGCCTATCGCGACAATTTCGGTGATGACCATTTCCACCAGGCGATGTCTGCGCGCTCAAACCGTCAGACCTGCCCGGCGAAGCGGATCTCGCCTGGGCGAGCTTTCCCTGTCAGGATCTGTCCCTGGCCGGCCCGCGCTCCGGGCTGGCGGGTGAACGTTCGGGCGTGTTCTACGGCTTCTGGCGGCTGATCGAGGGGCTCAGAGCTGAAGGCCGGGCCCCCAAGCTGATCGCGCTCGAGAACGTCACCGGGCTCCTGACCTGTTCAAACGGCGCTGATTTCGCCGCCCTATGCCAGACCCTGGACGAAGGCGGATACCGGGTCGGCGCGCTGGAGATCGATGCGCGCTGGTTCGTGCCGCAATCGCGCCCGCGCCTGTTCGTCGTGGCGCTGCGCAAGGACATCCCCATTCCCGACGAGCTGGTGCTCGATGAAGCGCCGGACGGCATCTCGCCCTTTCATACCCGCGCGGTGCGCCGGGCGGCGGAACGCCTGCCCGAAGCGCAAAAGACTAACTGGCTGTGGTGGGCCCTGCCCGTGCCGCCCATACCGAACCAGACCCTCGGCGATCTGATCGAACCGGCCCGCCGCACCCCCTGGCACAGCCCGGAAGAGACCCGGCGACTGCTCGCCATGATGAGCCCGGGCAACAAGGCCAAGCTCAAGGCGGCGCGTCAGTCCGATACACCCATGATCGGCGCGCTCTATCGCCGGACCCGCATGGAGAAGGGCGAGCGCATCCAGCGCGCGAAGTGCGCTTTGACGGTCTGGCGGGCTGCCTGCGCACGCCGGGCGGCGGCTCGTCGCGCCAGTTCATTGTCTCGGTGCGATCCGGCCGCGTGCGCACCCGACCGATGACGGCGCGGGAATATGCACGCCTGATGGGCCTGCCCGATGAGTACAGACTGCCCCAACGCGAGAGCGCGGGCCTGCATCTGGCGGGTGATGGCGTCGCGGCCCCAGTGGTCGCCTTCCTGCGCGAGAACCTGTTCGAGCCCATCCTGGAACACGCTGAAGCGGTCCTGCCCGCAAGCGAGCCTGCGGAATAGTCATGAAGATCGCCATCATCGGCAGCGGGATATCCGGGCTGGCCAGCGCCGCCCTTCTCGCCCGGGATGGACATGCCGTCAGCGTGTTTGAGCGCTTTGACGCGCCGCGTCCGCTGGGCGCGGGCCTGCTGTTGCAGCCTTCGGGGCTTGAGGCGCTCGACGCCATGGGTCTCAGAGAGAAGGCCGAGACTTGCGGCGCGCAAGTGACCCGCCTGATCGGCCGCACGCCCAAGGGACGCACCGTGCTCGATCTGCGCTATGCCGATGGCCGGCCCGGCGATGTCGGGATCGGCATTCACCGCGCCAGCCTGTTCAACCTGCTACATGACGCCGCGCTTCAAACATCCATCGACTGGCGCACCGGACAGGGCGTTCGCACCCTGCACGACCTGAACGACAAACCGCGACTTGAGCTTGAAACCGGCGATATGAGCGAGCCGTTCGATCTGGTGGTCGCGGCGGACGGCGCCCATTCCAGCCTGCGCCGCCAGATCTGCCCGACCGCGCGTGATCGCGTTTATCCGTGGGGCGCAATGTGGGCGATCCTGCCGGATCCGGAAGGACGGCGGAACGGCATGCTCGATCAGGTCTATCGCGGCTGCGACGTGATGATCGGCCTCCTGCCGGTGGGCGACAATCCCGCCGATCCTGACGGGCGGCCCGGCGTCAGTTTCTTCTGGTCCTTGCGCGGCGACGCCATTCCCGCCTGGCATGCCGACGGGCTCGACGCCTTCAAGGCGCGCCTTCGTGGGCTCTGGCCCCGCGCGGCGGACGTGATCGATCCCGTGACGGACGCCGCAGTCTTCGCCGAGGCCCGATATCGCGATTGTGTGTGCCCCAGCTGGAGGGCGCGGCAAGGCCGTGCTGATCGGGGACGCCGCCCACGGGATGAGCCCGCAACTGGGCCAGGGCGCCAATCTGGCGCTCGGCGATGCGCTGAGCCTCGCCCGTCAGCTCAAGGACGATGCGCCCGTGGTCCATGCGCTCAAGGGCTTTGAAGCCGAACGCAAGCCCGTGGCGGGCTATTACACGCTGATGAGCCGGGCGCTGACGCCGGTGTTTCAGTCAAGCTCGAAGATCATCGGCGTACTGCGGGATGCTTTCATGGGGGTGAGCTGCCGCCTGCCCGGCATCCGCAACTGGATGGGCTGGACGCTGGTGGGGCGGGGCCGGCTGCCATGGTGACCCCCAAGGGCAGCGATGTCTTCACGCCCGAGGACCGCGCCCGGGTCATGCGCGCGGTCAAGGGCAAGGACACCAAGCCCGAAATGATCGTGCGGCGGCTGGCCCATGCACTGGGATATCGCTTCCGCCTGCATCGCAAGGACCTGCCCGGCAAACCCGATCTGGTCTTCCCCGGACGCCGGAAAGTCATCTTCGTGCATGGCTGTTTCTGGCATGGCCATGAGTGCGCGCGCGGATCGCGCCAGCCCAAGCAGAACGCCGAATACTGGCGCAACAAGATTGCGCGCAATGTGGAGCGTGACGCCGACAACCTTCAGGCGCTCGAAAGGCTTGGCTGGCAGACGCAGGTGATCTGGGAATGCGAGATGAAGGACCGCGACGCCCTGGCCGACAGGCTCAGGGCCTTTCTGGTCTAGAGCCGTCCTTGAACCAGTCCTTGAGGTGATCAACCAGAAGCCGCACTCTGTGGGCCAGGTAGCGGTTGGAGGGGAAGACCGCCCAGAGATCGCGATGATCCGGCGCCCATTCAGGAAGAATCTCCACCACATCGCCCGCCTCCAGCGCGGCATGGGCGGCCCAGGCGGGCGAACTGGCGATGCCGGCGTCATGGGCGGCGGCGCAGACAGCCGCACGCGCGCCATTGAGCGTCAGCCGACCGGAGACCTTCACCTCGACGGAGTCCTCCTCACGCTGGAACCGCCAGAGGTTTGGGGCGGGCTTGTTGCGATCGATGATGCAGTCATGCCGGGCCAGGTCATAGGGGTGCTCGGGCGCGCCCGCGGCGTCAGATAGGCCGGGCTCGCCAACACTTTCAGAGGCGCCGGCGCCAGGCGGCGCGCAATCAGGCTGGAATCGGTCAGCTGTCCGATCCGCACCCCGAGGTCGAAACCCTCGTCCACCAGATCCACCATCCGGTCGGAAAACTCCAACCGCACTTCCACGGCTGGCCATTGCGCCATGAAGGCCGTGATCGGCTGGATGAGGCGCGAGGACCCGAAATCGACCGGCGCGGACACGCGCAGAATGCCCGCCGCCGCCGCCTGCTCGGCGACCAGTCCGTTCTCGATGGCGTCATACTCAGACAGCCAGGGGCCGACGCGTCAAGAAGCGCCCGCCCCGCATCGGTCAGGCGCACGGACCGGGTGGTGCGCTCCAGAAGGCGCGCCTGCATGCGTTCCTCCAGCGCCGAGATCTGCTTGGACGCGGCGCCCGCGGTCATGCCCAATCGCTCCGCCGCACGGGTGAAGCTCTCAAGCTCGGCGACAGCGGCGAACAGGCGAAGGGCGTCGATCCGGTCCATATTTTTCCTCTTGGGAAAGAGTAAATCCCGAATTGTGGGTATTATATTCTAGAGCCGGATTTGTCATCTCACTTCTCACATCGACTTGTCCGGAAGCGTTTCATGCCCCGTCGCCCCGCCCTCTTCCTGTCCCATGGCGCGCCCAGCCTGCTGACAGGTCAGTCGCCCGCCCGAGACTTCCTGATCGCCTATGGACAGACAACGCCTGCGCCCGCCGCCTATGTGGTGGTGTCCGCTCATTGGGAGAGCCAGCCCGTCTCCGTGACCACATCTGCGAATCCCGAAACCGTTCATGACTTCCGCGGCTTTGGCGAGGCGCTTCAGAGCTTTGTCTGGCCTGCGCCAGGGGATCCCCTGCGAGCCGCCTCTCTCGTCACCCGCCTCAGGGCGGCCGGCCTTGAGGCCCGGCCGGACGCCCGCCCGCGGACTGGATCACGGCGTCTGGATTCCCCTGGCCCTCATCGAGCCCGACGCGCGGACGCCTGTCATCCAGGTCTCGCTTCCGGCACGCAACACCCCGGATGCAGAAAGCTGGACACTGGGCCGCGCGCTCGCCCCCTGGCTGAGGACAACATCCAGCTCGTCTTTTCAGGCTCCTTGACCCATTCGCTGCGCGACGCCCTGTCCGCGCGGAGGGCGCCCCGCCTGCTCCTTTCGCCATGGCGTTTGCAAACTGGGCGCGCCAGGCCATGGCCGCTGGCGACTGGCGGACGCTAGAGACCTGGCGATCTGCGCCTCACGCACAGCGCAATCATCCAAGTCCCGAGCACATCCGACCGCTGCTGGCGGCGGCGGGGGCGGCGACGGCGCTGCCCGGAGCCTTCACGAGAGCTATACCCATGCCGCCCTGGCGATGGATGTCTGGTCCATACCTGTCTGAGCCCTAACGGCAAAAGGCCCGGAGCGAACTCCGGGCCTTGTCCTGTCCACGACATCGGCGCGTGGTTCAGGGCGCCTTCCAGTCCCAGGGCCCCGGCTGAAGATGTGCTCGCGCTCGGCCTCATCCGCAGCGATGCGGCGGCGGCGCAGGGCCGGGTCTTCATGGGGCGGCTGCTGAGCCGGAGCCGGGCTGCGTGCATTGTCATTGGCGGGTGAGTCATCCATCATCACGTACATTCTGGTCTCCTTGAACAGCCCCTGATCTGGATTTGGAGCTGCAAGCACAGATCGCCAAGACGGCCCGGATTAAACCTTGGCCATGTGCCTCACGCTTGCGCGCGCGCCTTGAGATTTCCGGACACCAGACATGGACCCACCGCCCGGCCCCGCTGGATGGGACGGGGCGGCGGGCGGTGGTTGCACACGGGCCCAAACAGAGCTGACGCCTGTTGCGGCCCAGGGGCTGCGGCCTCCAGGGGAGAGGCCGGTCGTCATGGGCGGCAGTTGAGGGGAACCGCCCGTCAGGACCGAGGGAAGCCTGACATGCCGGGGGTTGGGATCCAGAAGCGGAAACGAGACCGCTTCAAGAGCTCATCGCCACCCAGCACCCCGATCTTAAGCAATAGATTTGGCTTTACTCAAGCACATTGGTTAACGAATCTGTTAACAATTGGAATATCGATATTCTTTCAAGAGGAAAACCATCTCGTTTTTATCAGTAAATGCTGTTCACTCAGATACAGGAAAGCCGGACGCAAGGTCCGGCTTTCCTGTTCGACACACGACTCAGTCGTCGTCATCCTCCTTGTATTCAGACGGTCCGGGCTCGGGCACCCTGTCCGCCTCGGCCCCGTCGGCGCCGGCCTCGCGTCGGCGCTGGGCCTCGCGATCAAGGGATTCCGGTTCACCCGGTTCAGACTGTTCAGACGCATTCTTCATGACAGATTTCCAGACTTGTTCTCGGTCCTAGCTTTCGCCCGGCGAATGGGCGGCGGATCGGAAGCCGGGAAGCTGTCATCAAGGGCGTCATCAAGCTTGTCGTCCTCGTCATCGGGATCCGGACTGTCGTCAGGCTTCTTCTTGGACTTTTCCTTGTCCTCGGACGCCAGACGTTCAACAGCCTCTTCGCTTGCGCCAAGACGCCCCGCGGAAGACTGGTCGACCGTCTCGCCGAACCGTTCTCCACGCGCGCCATCAAGCGCCTGATCAACCGGAACCACATGATCGCCCAGCTTGGCGTCATCGGGGCGTAGCTCGCCCTTGCGACCCGTCGCCTTTGTTTCATCAAAGGGTTGGGCGAAAGCCTGATTGTCGGCCGGGGCGGCGTCGGTGGAATAATGGGAAGCCATTTCCGCCTCCTTCTTGCTGTTGTCCTTGCTCAAACAACGCGCACGCCCCCTGCCCCGTTCCGGGAAAGATCAGTCCGCCAGCACCGCATCGACGCTGACCAGCTCCCAGTCCTGCATCTGGTCGAGATAGGCGTCGAAATAGGCCTTGTGCGAGGCGCCCACGATGACCAGCACTTTCGCGCCCGGCTGATTGCCCGCCGCCTCGACGATATTGGCCGCCATGCGCAGATTGCGGGTCTGCCACCAGCTCACATACTGGCGGGCGACCGCGTCATGGTCGGGCGTGGCGGCGGCGAGGCCGAAATCGCCAGCGATCGTGGCGCGCTGATAGCGCGGCGCATTAATGAAGCGATAGCCCGCCAGCACCCGTTCGGGGGACCCCAGATAGGTGCGCGCCTCCTCAAACACGCCATCCACCTCCGGATCGGATTGCGCCCAGACCGACTGGATGGTCGGTCCCAGCGTATCCGGCGCATGGGCATAGATGGAATCCGCCGTGTGATCATCCATGGTCGCCAGATGATCGAGTCCCAGCTCGGCCCCCAGCGCCACGGCGAGAACCGCGTTCTCGTTGCGTGAGGCCAGCATGGCGTTGAACGCCTCCACCAGCGCCTCGGTCAGACCGTCTTCCGCAAGCCGTTCAGCCTCCTCCAGCTGCGCCCAGTGCAGCGCAGCGGACCAGGGCTCGCCAGCCCCGTAGAGCAGGAGCGCCATCGCCCGGCGCTCGGACGCGCTCGGGGCGTCCGGGAAGTCCTGAAGCCGGGCGCGGGCTTCAATGAAGGCTTCAGGCTGGCTCATCCCCAAGGCGTCGAGCGCCGGCTGGGGATCGCGACAATACTGATCCGCCAGTCCTTCATAGAGCCCGGCATAGCGGCGCAGCTCGTCACAGCCGCGCCCGCCAATGGCTTCAATGGCGATGATGTCGGGGGCGAACGCTTCAAGCCGCTCAAGCACCAGATCCAGATCGCCGGGATTGAGCGCGCCATCAGGCAGTTGATTGAGGTGCGCCGTGCCCAGCACCAGAACCTGTGTCGGCGCCCCGCCGAGCGGATCCTGAACACCGGAAAAATCAATGTCCGGCTCGGTCGCCTGAGCGAGCGTGAGGGCGGCGAAGGCCGTGAGTGTGATGAGCATGATGTTCTGTCCCCGTTGCGATCTCTGATCAGAAGATGCCGCATCCCGTCCCGATGGATGCAGCATGAGCCTGACAGCTCGGGTCCGGACAGACGAGTTACAAATGAAAAGGCCGGGCGAAACGCCCGGCCTTTCCTGTTCGGTCTGCGACCTTGCCTACGCAGCTTTCGCCGGAGCAAAGCGGCCGTAGAAGGTGTCACCCTTGCTGGCCATGTCGCGCAGCAGGGCCGGCACTTCGAACGGCTTGCCGTACTTGGCTTTCAGCGCATCGGCGCGTTCCACGAAGCCTTGGCGCCGATGGTGTCGATGAAACTCAGCACGCCGCCGGTATAGGGCGCAAAGCCCCAGGCGAGGATGGAGCCGACATCGGCTTCACGCGGGTCGGCGACGATCTCTTCTTCCATCGTCCGGGCCGCTTCGAGCGCCTGGGCGTAGAGGATGCGATCCTTCAGCTCGTCCACGGTCGGCTGCTCGTCGAGCAGCTTGCCGTTCGGCGCGAACTGATCGAGCTCGTCCCAGAGTTGCTTGCCTTCGTCGGTATAGACGTAGAAGCCCTTCTGGTTCTTGCGGCCATAACGACCGAGCTCGTACATCTTCTCGATGACTTCCGCGTTCGGGGTGTCCTCGAACGCATCGCCCAGGTCCTTCTTGGTCTGCTGAAGCACCTTGTAACCCAGATCAATGGCCACTTCGTCCTGCAGCGAGAGCGGACCGACCGGCATGCCGGCCATCTTGGCCGCGTTCTCGATCAGGGCCGGCTTCACGCCTTCGGTCAGCATGTACATGCCCTGCTCGATGTAGCGCATCACGCAGCGGTTGGCGTAGAAGCCGCGGGTGTCGGCGACGACGATCGGGGTCTTCTTGATCTTCGCCACGAAGTCCAGGCACAGCGAGATGGCGCGCGGGCCGGTTTTCTCGCCCACGATCAGCTCGACCAGCATCATCTTCTCGACCGGCGAGAAGAAGTGAACGCCGATGAAATTCTCCGGACGCGAAGAGGCTTCGGCCAGCGACGTGATCGGAATGGTCGAGGTGTTCGAGCCAAAGATCGCGTCCTTGGGCAAGTGCTCTTCAGCCGCCTTGGTGATCTGGTGCTTGAGCTCGGAGTTCTCGAACACCGCCTCGACCACCAGATCGACGTCTTTCAGGAGCGAATAGTCGGTGGTCGCGGTGACGAGGTTGGTCTTGGCGTCCGCCGCTTCCTGGGTGAGCTTGCCGCGCTTGACGCCCTTGGCGAAGTGCGCCGCCACATGGGCCTTGCCCTTGTCCGCGCCTTCCTGGTTGACGTCGATCAGCACAACCTCGATGCCCGCCTGGGCGGAGACCGTAGCGATGCCGGCGCCCATGAAGCCCGCGCCGATGACGGCGATCTTCTTGATCTCGGCCTTCTGCTCGCCTGCCGGACGGCGTGCGCCTTTTTCCAGCGCCTGCTTGGACAGGAAGAGCGAACGGATCATGTTCCGGCTCTCGGGGCGCATCAGCAGCTTGGTGAAATAGCGGCTCTCGATGCGCAGGGCGGCGTCCATCGGGACCTGCAGGCCTTCATAGACGCAGGACAGGATGTAACGCTGGGCCGGATAATTGCCGTAGGTTTCCTTGAGCAGCATCGGGGAAGCGCCCATGAAGACCTGCAGGCCGGCGGGATGGTAGGGGCCGCCGCCGGGGATCTTGAACTTGTCCTGATCCCAGGGCTGCTTGCCGCCCATGGCGTCCGCTTTCACGAGTTCCTTCGCCTTGGCGACGATCTCGGAGAGCGGCGCGATCTCATGCACCACGCCCTGCTGCTTGGCGGTTTCAGCGTCGAGCTGCTTGCCCTGCAGCATGACCGGGGCCGCATTCATCACGCCGATCAGGCGCGGGCAGACGCTGGGTGCCGCCGCCGCCCGGCAGAACGCCGACAAGGGCTTCAGGCAGGCCGAGCTTGGCGCCGGTATCGGTCGCCATGACGCGGTAATGGCAGGCGAGCGTGACTTCAAAGCCGCCGCCCAGCGCCAGACCGTTGATGGCGGCTGCGATGGGCTTGCCGCAGGTTTCCAGCGCCCGCAGGGACTGGTTTAGGCGATAGGCCGTGTCGAACAGCTTGGATTTCGCTTCCTCTTCGGACAGGCCCTTGAGGTCGGCCATGCCGCCGCCCAGTTCGGACAGGTCGGCGCCGGCGCAGAAGGCTTTCTTGCCCGAGGTGATGACCGCGCCCTTGATGGCGTCGTCAGAGCCGATCTTCTCGACGATCTGCCCCATCTCCTGCATGACGGAGTTGGACAGAACGTTCATCGAGACGTTCGGAGAGTCAAAGGTGATGAGCGCGATGCCGTCGCCGTCCACCTCGAATTTGAAATGCGTATAGGTCATTGTGAGGTCTCCTGTGACGATGACGCCTGCGCGTCACCGCCCCCTTGGTCATTCTTCTTGAACGTTGAAAAGGCCAGGCCGAACAGAGGCGACAGACACACGCCGATCACGATCCCGGTCGCCAGGCCAAGGGCGAGATTGCCCAGCCAGTCGCCGAAACCGATGCCGAAGATGAGGCCGAGAACCACGCCCGCAGGCAGGCCCTTGCCGATATCCATTTTCGACAGAAGCGTATTGTCCGTCTTCGAAGTCATGCTCCGGTCTCCGTGTCCGTATCGTCTTGATCCTTGGGATCGTCTGACCTGTTCAGCAGAGCTGTTCCGATAGCGACAGCGAACGGTAAACCGACGCCCGGTCCGAAGGCGAGGCCGAGGCCCAGGCCCAGAAGCGGGTTGTCCAGCGAGAGACCGAAGGCCACGCCGAGGGAAATCCCCAGCGCTGCGCCGATGGCCAGCCCGAACGGCAAGCCCTTGAGCAGGGCGTTCTGGCTGGCGGCCGGTTTGGAGTTCGCTTCAGCCATCAGATCAGACGCGCTCGATGATGGTCGCGGTGCCCATGCCGCCGCCGACGCAGAGCGTGGCGAGGCCGGTGCCCTTGCCGGTGCGCTCAAGCTCGTCGAGCACGGTCCCGAGGATCATCGCGCCGGTTGCGCCCAGCGGGTGACCCATGGCGATCGCGCCGCCATTGACGTTGGTCTTGGAGTGCTCGACGCGAGATCTTCCATGAAGCGCAGAACGACGGACGCGAACGCCTCGTTCATCTCGAACAGATCGATGTCGGACGGGCTCATGCCGGCCTTCTTGAGCGCCTTGCGGGCGGACGGAGCCGGACCGGTCAGCATGATGGTCGGCTCGGAGCCGATGGAGGCCATGGCGCGGATGCGGGCGCGCGGCTTGAGGCCGAGCTTCTCGCCCATTTCCTTGGTGCCGATCAGGATGGCGGCGGCGCCATCCACGATGCCCGAGGAGTTGCCGGCGTGGTGGACGAAGTTGATCTTCTCGATGTCGGGATATTTCTGCATCGCGACCTTATCGAGGCCCACGAAAGCCGACAGATCCTTGAAGGACGGCTTGAGGCTCGCCAGCGACTGCATGTCGGTGCCCGGACGCATGTGCTCGTCATGATCAAGCTGGACAAGGCCGAGCTGGTTTTTCACCGGCACGATGGACTTGTCGAAGCGACGCTCTTTCCAGGCGGCTTCGGCGCGGTTCTGGGACTCAATGGCGTAGGCGTCCACATCGTCACGGGAATAGCCGTACTTGGTGGCGATCAGGTCGGCGGACACGCCTTGCGGCACGAAGTAATGGTCAAACGCCATTTCCGGGTCGACCGCCATGGCGCCGCCGTCAGAGCCCATCGGCACGCGGGACATGGCTTCCACGCCGCCGCCAATGGCCATGTCGGCTTCGCCGGACATGACTTTCGCCGCGGCGAGGTTCACCGCTTCAAGGCCGGAAGCGCAGAACCGGTTGACCTGGAAGCCCGAGGCGGTCTCGGCGTAGTTGGCGTTGATCGCGGCGGCGCGGGCGATATTGGCGCCCTGCTCGCGACCGGGGAGACGCAGCCCAGGATCACGTCATCCACATAGGACGTGTCGAGATTGTTGCGCTCACGGATGGCTTCGAGTTGCTGGGTGGCGAGCTGAAGCGCGGTCACTTCGTGAAGCGTGCCGTTCTTCTTGCCCTTGCCGCGCGGGGTCCGCGTGGCGTCAAAGATATAAGCGTCAGTCATTTACTGGGCTCCCTGTGTTTGGGCTCCCGTCGCGCCGCAGGCGTGGCGGGTCCATTCGTAATGTCCGTCCGAGACAGTGATCTCGCTGTCGGAGACGCGACTGAGGATGTGCGTGTTCTCGGCCATTCGCTGGCCTTCTTCTGCGCATTGCGTGCGCGCTGCGATCCGGTCCCCGTCGCGTTCAAGCGCGAGGACGTCGCAGCTGCGTTCGTAGAGCTCGAGCCGGTCCGGGCCGAGCCGGAACAGACCCTCTTCCGCACACGAGGCGTCCATGCCCAGCGTCCGGAAAGGTCTGCTCGAAATAGGCGCGCGGCGAAGCCGCCTCGGGGGCGGCCTCGCTCGCTGGCGGCGCGTCAGGCGCACAGGCGACGAGCAGACCGCCCGCCGCAGCACTTATGACGAACCGCGTCAGCATTACAGCGTCCGGGCGATCAGGAGCTTCATGATCTCGTTGGTGCCGCCATAGATGCGCTGCACCCGCGAGTCCCGCCACATGCGCGCGATGGGATACTCGTTCATGAAGCCATAGCCGCCATGCAGCTGGACGCATTCGTCGATCAGCTCGCACTGGATGTCCGTCGTCCAGTATTTCGCCATCGACGCCGTCGCCGCATCGAGCTGGCCCTTGATCAGAAGATCAGAGCAGTGCTGAACAAAGACCTCGGCGATGGTCGCCTTGGACTTGAGTTCAGCGAGCTTAAACTGGGTGTTCTGGAAGCCCATCACCGGCTTGCCGAACGCCTGGCGTTCCTTGACATAGGCGATGGTCTCGGCGAGGGCGCGTTTCATCATGCCCACGGCCTGGACCGCGATCTGAAGACGCTCCTGCGGCAGCTGTTCCATCAGCTGGAAGAAGCCCTGGCCTTCCGCCTCGCCCAGCAGGGCCTCTGCGGGGACCTTCATGTCCTCAAAGAACAGCTCGGCGGTGTCCTGGGACTTCATGCCGACCTTGTCGAGATTGCGGCCGCGGCGGAAGCCGTCCAGCCCGTCGGTCTCGACGAGGAAGAGCGAAGTGCCCTTGGCGCCGCCCTTGGGATCGGTCTTGGCCACGACCACGATGAAGTTCGCGGTGCCGCCATTGGTGATGAAGGTCTTGGACCCGTTGATCTTGTAGCCATTGCCGTCCTTGACGGCCGTGGTCTTGATGCCCTGAAGATCAGAGCCGGCGCCCGGCTCGGTCATGGCGATCGCGCCGACATATTCGCCGGAGATCAGCTTGGGCAGGATGCGCTTTTTCTGCTCTTCAGTGCCGTAGTGCCAAACGTACGGGGCCACGATGGAGTTGTGCAGGCTCGCGCCCCAGCCATCCACGCCCATTTCGGAAATGGCCATGTGGAAAGCGTAGTCATGGCGCCAGTCGCCGCCCGCTCCGCCGTATTCCTCGGGGGCTGCGGGGCACAGCAGGCCGTTTTCGCCGGCCTTGTTCCAGACCTCGCGGTCCACCATGCCTTCCTTTTCCCAACGATCGCCGTGGGGCAGGCATTCCTTTTCGATGAAGCTGCGCACAGCGCCATCGAAAATGTTGACGTCTTCCTGATCCAGCCATTCAGGCTTGGGCACATTGAGAACTTGCGCCGTCATTTGGTCTCCTCCCAGATAGGTCTTGGCGAAAAGCCTCCGTCCCGGGGACGGAGGGCTTTTCGCAATCAGTCTCAGAACGCCTCGGCTTCGAGGGTCATCATGGTCTCGGCGCCGGATTCGATGCGGGCCAGATGGGCGTCCGCCTGCGGCAACCAGCGTTCGACGAAATATTTCGCCGTCACCAGCTTGGTCGCGTAGATCGGATCGCTGTCGCCCTTCTTGGCGGCCGCCACCTTGGCCATTTTCGCCCACATATAGGCAAAGCAGGTCAGGCCGAAGAGGTGCATGTAATCGGTCGAGGCGGCGCCGGCGTTGTCGAAGTTCTCAAGGCCCTTCTCGACCAGCCAGTTGGTGGCCTTCTGAAGCTTGGCCTTCACGTCCGCGAGACCGTCCACATAGATCTTGAGATCGGCGTCACCCTGGTTCTCGGCGATGAAGTCATCGAGCTCGCCGAAGAAGGAGTTGATCGGACGCATGCCGGCCATGGCCAGCTTGCGGCCCACCAGGTCGAGCGCCTGAACGCCGTTGGTGCCTTCATAGATCAGGGTGATGCGCGCATCGCGCAGCAGCTGCTCGATGCCCCACTCACGGGTGAAGCCCGAACCGCCATGCACCTGCAGGCCGGTGGAGACGCTCTCATAACCCTTGTCGGTCAGATAGCCCTTCACGATCGGGGTCAGCAGCGCCATGAAATCGCCAGCCTTCTCGCGCACGGCCTCGTCCTCGGCCTTGTGCTCGAGATCGCCCTGCAGCGCGGTCCAGTAGGTGAAGGCGCGCGCGCCCTCCACGAACACTTTCTGGTCCATCAGCATGCGGCGCACATCGGGGTGCACGATGATCGGGTCGGCCGGGCCGTCCGGGTTTTCGGACCGGTCAGGGAGCGGCCCTGGATGCGGTCCTTCGCGAAGGCCAGCGAATACTGGTAGGCGGTTTCCGCCAGGCCCAGACCCTGCAGGCCCACGCCCAGACGCGCCTCGTTCATCATGACGAACATGATCTTGAGGCCCTTGTTCTCTTCACCCACGAGCCAGCCGGTCGCCTCGTCATAGTTCATGACGCAGGTGGCGTTGCCGTGAATGCCCATCTTCTCTTCCAGGCCGCCGCACTTGAGCGAGTTGCGCTCGCCCGGATTGCCATCGGCGTCCGGCAGGTATTTGGGCACCACGAACAGCGAGATGCCTTTCACGCCCTGCGGCGCGCCTTCCACGCGCGCCAGCACCAGGTGAACGATATTGCCGCTCATCTCGTGCTCGCCGGCGGAGATCCAGATCTTCTGGCCGGAAATCTTGTAGGTGCCGTCGCCCTGGGGAACCGCCTTGGTGCGCAGCATGCCCAGATCGGTGCCGCAATGGGGCTCGGTCAGGTTCATGGTGCCCGACCATTCGCCGGAGAACATCTTCGGCAGGTAAAGCTCTTTCTGTTCCTGGGAACCGCCCACCAGAAGGGCTTGCGCCGCGCCGTTGGTCAGGCCCGGATACATGCCGAACGCCATGTTGCAGCTCGTGACCATCTCGTTGAAGGCGAGATTGAGATAGTGCGGCAGCGCCTGACCGCCGAATTCCGCCGGCGCGGACAGCGCGGTCCAGCCGCCTTCGGTCATCTGGTCGTAAGCGTCCTTGAAGCCGGTGGGGGTGGTGACCACGCCGTCATCCAGCTTGCAGCCCTCATGGTCGCCGACCTTGTTGAGCGGATGCAGCACGCCTTCGCAGAACTTGCCGCCCTCTTCCAGGATGGCGTTGACGATATCCTCGGACGCATCAGCGAAGCCGGGAATGTCGCTGTATTGCTGAACGTTCAGCAGCTCGTTCAGCACAAATTTCTGGTCTCGATTTGGGGCCTTGTAGTCGGGCATTGGGACCGTCTCCGTAGGGGTCGAGGTGGTTATAGGTATGGGGCCATGTCGGCCTGTGCGCGTCGAGTCCTGTCACGGCCTCTTCGCGAAAGCGTCATATCGGGTCTCCGGCGCATGGCCGGACCATTGCGTCAGTCGGGCCGAGGCCAGCGCCTCGAAGGCGGCGGCGCGGCGCTTGATGTCTTCGGACGGCTCCCGGTCGGCCAGCCGCTCTTCCAGCCAGGCGCAACCGGCGTTCAGTTCGGCGAGGGCGTCCTCGATGTCATTGCGTTGCTGTTCGAGCGCCGTGATCCGCGCACGAAACCGTTTGAGATTGCGCGATAGGGTTTCATGCGAGCGGGCCGCAAGCGCTTCAAGATCCAGCATCTCACCGATTTCCTCGAGCGAGAAGCCCACCCGCCGACCGCGCAGGATCAGGGAGAGGCGCGCAACATCGGCGGCCGTGTACCAGCGCGATCCGCCGCGACGCTTGGGATTGAGCAGGCCTTTCTGCTCGTAAAAGCGCAGCGTGCGCGGGGTCACGTCGAACTTTTCCGCGATCTCGCGGATCGAAAGCTCAACATCAGAGGGCGCGGTCTGAGTCATGGCGGGGAGTGTATGCGCCTTGACGTGAACGTCAACGTCAATCTGGTGACATCTATGCGACGCCCTCAACCTTGTCTTATAGACGCCTTGACCGCGCCGCATTCGTCGATTGATTTGGCGGTTAACTGAAGCAGACTCGCCGTTCATTCGGCCAAGGATTTGCAAATGCGCCTGATCGCGTTCGCCGCCTGCCTTTTGCTGACCTCGCCCGCCTGGGCGCAAGGCGAAGCCGCGTCGGCGCCCGCCGACGAAATCCAGACCCTGTGGCGGGTGGATGTCTCTTCAGTCGGGTCCTCCGCCGCCCGCGAAGGCCGGTCCCGCAGCGTGCGATACGGAGAGGACTGGGCCAGCTGGGTGACCGAACAGGGCGCGCAGATGTGGCTCGATATCGGCCAGCGCGCGCTCTACGCCCAACCCGCCGATCAGACCGATATCGTGCAGACCAGCCTGTATGCCGAGGCGCGGCGCCATCTTGATATCTATGTCGCGCTCAGCGAGGGCGGGCGTCGCGACGTCATCAGCTTCGGCAATGCCGGGACCTTTGACAGGGTCTGGCTCGAAGCCGCCACCGGCGTCGCCTCCCAGAGCGGCGCGCTGGCCCTCACCGACACCCCCACCGGCTTTGTCGCCCAGTACAACAACCAGCTTGTCTTCAGCGCGGATTATGGCGGCGAAGGATCGAGGTGCGAGGCGGACAGCATAGACAATGCACATGCCGCCAGCGCCCTGGCGTGGCTGCCCTATGTCGCTCCGATCCACCCCGAAATCATGGCGCGCCTGTCTCAGTCCTCGCGCTTTCCCTGTGCGTTCAGCTTCATCGTCTACAGCCCCGACAGCCCCGCCGGGCGCATGGAGCGCTGGACCCGTGACGTCGACGCGCCGGAGGTCCTGCCTGGCTTGCCGCCATTGCCCGAGAACGCGACCCTGATCCCGGCGGGCGCGGATCGCCTGAACCAGGTGCTCGAGGCTGCGCAGAGCGCCCTGTCCGGCGCTCGGGGCTCCGCGCCGACGCCGGTGGATTTCTTTGACGAAAGCCAGAGTCTTCAGGAAGACGGCGATTATGCGGGCGCCCTGCTGGTGCAGATTCAGGAAACCCATCATTTCGGCCCCTGCCCGGAAGCCTCCATCGGCAGCGATCGCCTGACCTGCGCCTATGCCAGCGCTCTGGCGCTCCAGGCGCCGAGGATGAAGACTTCCGCACCCTGTCAGCAGGGCTGGAAGCGCTCGCGGAGAATGATCCAGCTGCGGCAGTTGAGCGTTTCGCCCTGTTCATCGACCGGGACGGCCATGCCGGAGCCGCAGCGCGCCTTCTGACCGCGAACGCGCTGATCAGCTGGGGGCGCGTGGGTCTGCAAGCGCATCCTGAACTCGATCCCGCGCAATTGCTGGCTCAGGCCCTGGTCCTGGACCCTTTCGCTCCCGACGCTACTGGCATCTGGGTCAGCGCTATCTGGCCGCTGGCGCCCCCGCGCCGGCCTGGTCCCTGTTCGATCTCGGACGCGAATTGCCGCGCCCGATCGAGGATACGCCGCTCGCCCAGGTCGATGTGCTGGAGGCGCGCATGACCGAGCTGGCCCCCTTCTGGCTGCCGTCAGCCCCCTCCATGCCTGTTCAGTGATCAGATTCTCTCCAGTTTAAGAGAGATTTACGAGGCGTTAACCGCATCACCTGCTCTTGATTCAGAGTTGAGTCCGTGCGTTCGCCCGCCGGAGCGGTGATTCCATGTGGATATACCAGATATGGCGCCTGCCTGACTGGTTTACACAATATTAACCGCGTCTATAGGGTCGAGGCTGGACATTGGAGATGAGTCGGCATGCCGCCTGTGGCGCCCTGGAGTGTGAAGGGGATTGATCCCCGCGCCCGCGCCCTCGCCAAATCTGCGGCGAGGCGTGAAGGCATGACTCTGGGCGAATGGCTCAATCGGGTCATTCTGGATGACGGCGTCTCCGAACCCGCCAAGGACTGATGATCAGCTGTCGCGCTTCCCCGGATTCGGCGGCGGCGATGGCGGCGGATCTGACAGTGATGACGCGCTGAACGAGCTGGTGCAGCGCCTGTCTGACCGGCTGGAGGCGTCCGAGCGGCGCTCTACCCAGGCCCTCTCCCATATCGATCAGTCGGTGACCGCGATCTCGCGCCGCCTCGACATGATCGAGGACAATATCGATGACGACGGCGAAAGCGCGCAGGACGCGCTCAAGCGCACCCGCGCCCAGCAGGATGAACTTCTCGATCGCGTTCGCCGTCTCGAGCGCTCAGGACCGGGCGGAGGCGCAGACCCCGCCGCATTGAAGTCTGTCGAGACCACTGTCGGGAAACTGGCCAGCCGTCTTTACGAGACCGAGCGCGATGTGCGCACCGAACTCGATACCCTGGCGCACAAGGAAGAGCGTCGCCGCGACAGCGCCGAGCGCGGCCTCGAAAAGCTGGGCCAGCGCCTGGAGGACACAGAGAAGAGCCTGACCGACGAGACCCGCGCCCTGCGCGATCTGGTCGAGACCCGCGATGAACGCACCCAGTCCCTGCTGAGCGATCTGCAGGACACTTCACGCTCGCTGCAAAGCCGGATCATCTCGCGGAAAGCGCCACCCAGCGCGCTGCTGAAGCGCTGGCGGGTTCACAGGAGAAGCTCGATGCGCGGTTGCGCCAGCTCGAGAGCCTGCAGTCGAACGCCCTCAAGGAAGAGGATGTGCAGCGGCGCATTGATGCGCTGGCGCGCGAAGTCGCCGATGTGATCCGCGACACGCGCAGCGAATGTGCGCGTCAGATCGCGGACGTCTCCAGGAACGCGGACGGTCCGCGTCTTGAGCGCGCGCTGGCGGAGGCGGAAACGCGACTGCGCGCCGCCGAGCAGCGCCAGTCTGATTCCCTTCAGCGCATCGGCGCGGAAGTGGCCCGCCTGGCGCGGGCCGTGGATCAGAGACTGGACCGGTCAGAGCAGCGCCTTCAGCGCCGCCTGGATGAAGCCGAAGCCAAACGACAGAACAAAGAAGATCGCGCCGACATCGAAGCGCGTCTCGAAAAGGTTCGCCAGGACAATTCCGTTGCGATGCGGCGGATTGGCGAACAGGTGGCCAAGCTTGGGGAAAACTTGGCAGATCGCGTACAGCAGGCCGAGCACCGCTCGGCGCAGGCGGTCGAAGCAGCGGGCGAACGCATGGCCCAGGTTGTCGAACGACTGGAACAGTCCCGCTCCTCCAATACGGAGCAGGATCTGGAAACCCGTATCCGCGCCTCGGAAGAACGCACGGCCCAGCGCATCGAACAGGCCATGACCGGCCTTCATGAGCGTCTGGATCAGGCCCGGCAGGACACCAGCGAAGCGTTGTCGCCTGTCCAGAAGGCCATGAACGCGCTGGCGATCCGGCTTGAAGCCATTGAGGGTCGCAAGGGCAAATCCCGGGACAAGGACAAGGACGAGTCCAAGGCCATCGTTCAGGAAGCGGACGACGCCATCAACGACTTCTCCAGACCCTTGCCCGAAGCGCCCGACCGCTGGGTGAACGCAGACGATTCCGATGAGGATTTCGCGCTGCCCGCGCACGACGATTTCGACATCAAGGCGGAACCCGCTCGCGCCTCTTCCTTCACCCGTCCGGATCCGGTCCCTGTCGCCTCCGCCAAGCCTCAGCCTGCGCCGCAGCACCGCGCGCCCGAAGCCGAGGCCGAACCGCGCAAACCCGCCGCCATGGGCGCGACCGCCATGCGGACTTCCTGGCGAAGGCCCGCAAGCAGGTGCGCGCGAACCGGGGCGGAGAGGCGGGATGGACCCCGCCCGTTCAGAAAGAGCAGCGCGGCTCCAACAAGACCTTGCTCCTGGGCGCCAGCGCGCTGGGCTTTCTCGCCATCGCGGCGGCGGCCGGCATGCTGGTGATGGAAGCGATCAATGGTCCCGAACAGTCGGCCCTGAGCGCGGACCCGTCCGCGTCGCTGTCGAGCCTTTTCTCCGAACCGGCGGACCTGTCCGCGCCCTCCACCGATACCGGCGCTCCCGCAATACAGGCCGAGCCTGCTGCGACGTCTGGGACAGAGACTGCCGCGGCAGACGCTGAGACCGTCCAGAGCCAGCCCGAGGCTGCGCCAGCTCCAACCCAAGCAGCTCCGACCCCCGCCCCGCCTCCGCAACAGCGTGCATCACAAACCGAAGCGGCGCCGAGCCTTGAAAGCGCCGCAGCCAGTGGCGACGCCGTGGCGCGCTATCAGCTGGCGCTGCAGCAGCTGGAAGACCAGCGCTATTCGGACGCCGCCGCCCTGATGCGCCGCGCCGCCGAGCAAGGCGTTCCCGCGGCGCAGCGCCGCTTTGCGCTGATGCTGGCCAATGGCGAGGGCGTGCCCGCCAATCCGGCCGCAGCCCGCGACTGGATGGCCCGCGCCGCCGGGAACGGCAATGTGCAGGCCATGCATGACGCAGGCGGCATGTTCATCAACGCCGAGTCCACGCCTGAATTTCAGGAAACCGCGGCCCGCTGGTTCGAACAGGGGGCGCTTCACGGTCTCGTGGACAGTCAGGTGAATATCGCGCTTCTCTTCAAGGAAGCTTCGGCGTGCCGCAAAGCCCGGCTGACGCCTATGCCTGGTTCACCATCGCTGCGAATGCAGGAGACGCCGAGGCGCGCAATTCCGCCGCCGAGCTGCGCTCCATGCTGACCCCCGAACAGCGCGCGGCGGCGGAATCGGTCGCCCGCAACTTCACCCCGCGCCCATCCGATCCCGAAGCGCAGGGCGATTACGCGCCCCAGCCGTGGGAGACCGACGTCATCGCCAGCCCGGCCCAGATCGCCCGGGCCCAGGCGCTCCTGTCCCAGCTGGGCTACCAGCCCGGCCCTGCGGACGGGATGATGGGCGCGCGCACGCGCAGCGCCATTCGTGACTTCCGCCGTTCTGAAGGCCTGACAGTGTCGGACCGGGTGGACAGCACCCTGCTCTCACGGCTTGAACAAGCGCCGCCGGTTAGGCCGGGGCGGTGCAGATCTACCTGCCCATAGCCGAGATTTCGCTGAACCTCTGGCTCTTGCTGGGCCTGGGTCTGGGAGTGGGATTTCTATCGGGCCTGTTCGGCGTGGGCGGCGGCTTCCTGATGACGCCGATCCTGATCTTTCTCGGGATTCCGCCCGCTGTGGCCGTGTCCAGCCAGGCGAACCAGATTGTCGCCAGCTCGGTTTCCGGCGCGCTCGCCCATTTCCGGCGCAAGACGCTGGATGTGAAAATGGGGCTGATCCTGCTGATCGGCGGCGTGGTCGGCTCGATTTCCGGCGTCCAGCTCTTCGGCCTGCTGCAGCGCCTGGGGCAGATCGATCTCGTGATTTCGCTCTGCTATGTGGGCTTTCTGGGCGTCATCGGCGGCCTGATGCTGGTGGAAAGCGTGAACGCCATCCGTCGTCGGCGCGGCGCGAGCGGCCCGGTGCGCCCCAAGCGCCGCAAGCGCGGACTGATCGACGCCCTGCCCTTCAAGACCCGCTTTGCGGTCTCGGGCCTCTACATGAGCGTCATCCCGCCCATCGCCATCGGGTTTCTCGTGGGCGGACTTGCCGCGCTGATGGGCGTTGGCGGCGGCTTCGTCATGGTTCCCGCCATGATCTACCTTCTGCGCATGCCCACGAATGTGGTGATCGGCACCTCCCTGTTCCAGATCCTCTTCGTGGCCGCGCTGACGAGCTTTCTGCAGGCGGTGCAGAACCAGACCGTGGACATGGTTCTGGCGGGCATCCTGATCCTCGGCAGCGTGGTGGGCGCCCAGATCGGCGCGCGCTTCACCAGCAAGATCCCGGCTGAAGAGCTGCGCGCCCTCCTGGCGCTGATCGTGGTCAGCGTCTGCCTGAAACTGGCCTGGGACCTCACCAGCACGCCGGCCGACCTGTTTGTGCTCATCGACGCACAGGGAGGTCAGTGATGCTCAGACACCTCGCTCTGGTCCTGACCCTTCTCGCCGCCGCGGGCGAGACAGCCTTTGCAGCGCCGCCTGAAGGCGTCCAGCCGCCCGCCCAGATCGCCGCCGCCCTGACCGAGGATGTGGTGGAGATCCGCTCCACCTTCGCCGGCGCCGAGCTGACCCTTTACGGCGCGGCGACAGGGCTGCAGGAGGGGGATGACATCGTGGTGGCCGTACGCGGCCCGGCAGGCGATCTGCGGGTCATGCAGAAACGCCGCGTGCTGGGCATCTGGATCAACGCCGCCCCGGTCCGGTTCGAGGATGTGGCGGGGTATTACGCGGTCGCCTCCACGCGTCCGCTGTCGGACTTCGCCAGCTTCTCGGCGCTCCGCCGCAATCAGATCGGCATGGACCATGTGCGGCTCTACGCGCCTGAAAGCATTCGCCGGGAAACCCTGTTCGGCGTGCGCAACGTGATGGTGACCGATCTTGGGGCGAGATCGTGGACTATCGCGCAGCCTGGTGCGCAACAAGGCCCGGCGCGGCCTGTACGGCGAAGCGCCGGGCGGCGTCGAACTGCTGGAAGGCGG
>LZQR01000060.1_pt1 | contig 28789 bp, 27 predicted proteins | sample 768601 | NCBI WGS metagenome assembly LZQR01 (sample SAMN05207299, study PRJNA324521) | oil field metagenome | isolation source: sample BH-FW-24 from oil reservoir | place: India: Bombay High | collected 2015-12-04
TCTGGCCGAGGCGTCGGGATCATCGACCTCATCGCGGCGGCTATGGCGCCCTTTCTTACGCCTTCATCGCAGTGGTCGTCGCGCCATTGCTGACGCTCGGCATTTCAGGATCGCAGCGTCTGACAATCCAGTTACGGAGGAACCCCGTGTCTCTCGCCAGTCATGACGAACTCCACGGCGAAGCCGTCGCCCCGGACGGGCTCAGCGCGGTCCAGCTCAAGCCTCCCTATCTGATCTATTTCGGGGATGTCCGCGATTACGGTCACGCCAAGACAGGTCTCGGCCTGATCCAGTGGCGACGCGAGCTCTGCGCTGGGCAGTTGCGCGCTGCCGGATGCCAGGTCGATGGCGGTCTGCGCGATATGAGCGTGACCGAGGCGGCCGCCCAGGGGCTGGGCTCGATCATAATTGGCGTCGCCTCCGAGGGCGGCTCAATTCCGCGCGCCTGGGTGAAGGATCTGGCCGAAGCGGCGCGCGCCGGTCTCGATGTCGTGTCCGGCATGCATGTGCGCCTGTCAGATTTTCCGGAAATCGCCATGCGGCGCGCGCGTCCGGCGCGCGGCTGATCGATGTGCGGACGCCGCCAAAGACCATTCCGATCGGGGTCGGGACAAAGCGCCCGGGCAAGCGACTTCTGACCGTGGGCACCGATTGCGCCGTCGGCAAGAAGTACACCGCCCTGGCGATTGAACAGGAAATGCGTCGGCGCGGACTCGACGCCGATTTCCGCGCCACCGGACAGACCGGCATCATGATCGCCGGAACGGGCGTGCCCATGGATTGCGTGGTGTCCGACTTCCTGTCCGGCGCCGCCGAGATGCTCTCGCCGGCGGCTGCGTCGGACCATTGGGACGTCATCGAAGGTCAGGGCGCCTTGTCTCATCCCAGCTTCGCCGGGGTCAGTCTGGGCCTGCTTCACGGCGCACAGCCTGATGCGCTGGTGCTCTGTCACGACCCGTCGCGCACCTATCTGCTGGGCGCTCAGGACCGTCAGGAATTTCCGATTCTGCCGATCCCGGAAGCCATCGAGCAATGCCTGACCTTCGCCCGCCGGGTGAATCCCAAAGCGCGCTTTGTGGGGCTGTCGGTGAACAGCTCCTCGCTCTCCGATGCCGAGCGGCGCGAGCTCTTTACCCGCTATGAACGCGAGACGGGCCTTCCGGTCGCCGATCCGATCCGGGACGGCACGGCCCGCATCGTCGACAAACTGCTTGAAGAATAGGACTTCCCCATGCGTTTGAGCGTGCATCGCACAAGCTGGCCCATGACGGCGCCTTTCGTCATCACGGGGCATGTCTTTGACAGTCTCGAGGCTGTGGTCGTGACCCTGGAGCGTGAGGGCGTCTGCGGATCGGGAGAGGGCGTGCCGGTCTACTATCTTCAGGAAAGCGCCGTCGAAATGCTGGACCAGATCGAGGCGGTGCGAGCCGAGATCGAGGCCGGGATCACCCGGGAAGGGCTGCTGGATCTGATGCCGGCCGGCGGGGCGCGCAACGCGGTTGATTGCGCCTTGTGGGACCTGGAGGCCAAGAGCACCGGTCAATCGGTCTGGGACATGGCGGACATCCGCCCTCAGCCGTGCCGGACGGCGTACACGCTGGGCATTCAGAAGCAGCCCGATCTCATGGCCGCACAGGCCACACGCGCTCGGGATTTCAAGCTCATCAAGATCAAGCTCGACGGCGTGGATCCGGTAGAGAGGGTCATGGCGGTGCGCAAGGCGCGCCCGGATGTCCAGATCATCATCGACGCCAATCAGGGCTTCACATTCGAGATGCTGCAGTCCGTGCTCGAGCCCTTTGCGGCGCTGGGGGTGGCCATGGTGGAGCAGCCCTTGCCGCGCGGCGATGACGCGGCGCTGGAAGGGTTCAAGTCCCCGATCCCCCTGTGCGCGGATGAAAGCTGCCTGCATCGCGGCGAGCTGGCTCAGGCTCTGGGCCGCTATGACATGATCAATATCAAGCTCGACAAGACAGGCGGGCTGACGGAAGCGCTCCTGCTGGCGCGCGAGGCGCGGGCGGCGGGCAAGGGCCTGATGGTGGGCAATATGCTGGGCACATCCCTGTCCATGGCGCCAGCTTTGTCATCGCCCAGCTCTGCGACTTCGTCGATCTGGACGGACCGCTCAATCTCAAATCCGATACTGCGCCGGCCATGCGCTATCATGAGGGTCTGGTCGAGGCGCCGACCCGGAATTTCTGGGGGTGTGCGTGACCCTGCGCCCCCCCTGCCTGTTCGCGCGTGAGCGTGGGAGTGCGGCCTCATGATCGGAGCGGAGAACATCTTCGGTCTCATGGCGGCGCTTCTGGGCATATGCGCATTGGCCGCGGGTCTGGAACGCACAGCTGGGGACGTCGCATCTCCGGAGCAGGGATCATCCTGCTGACGGCGCTGCTCGCGGCGCAGTTCGGCGTCATTCCCAGAAGCGCGCCGCTCTATGGAACGATCTGGACCTATCTGGTGCCTCTGGCGATCGCGCTGTTTCTGCTCAAGGCGGACCTGATCAAGGTCTTCACCGAAGGCGGGCGCGTCCTGATCGCCTTCCTGGCCGGGATGGCGGGCACGATCGCCGGTGCGGCGCTCGCGGCGCTGATCGTTGATCTGGCGTCAATGAAGCCCGGATCGCCGGCGTGTTCGCCGCCACCTATACCGGCGGCTCCCTCAATTTCGTCGCCGTGGCGGAGGCGGTGGGTCTGCAGGACAGCTCCCAGCTCTCGGCTGCGCTCGCCATCGACAATATCTTCGGCGTCGGCTTCATCCTCCTGCTCAATCTTGCCGCGGGCTGGAGCCTGTTCCAGCGCTGGTATGGCTGGCGGGCGGACCGGCTTGGCGAACGCCTCCTTCCCGTAGAGGACGCAGACGCCGGCGGCGCCAGCCTGTTCGGTCTTCTGTCCGCGCTTGCGGTTTCAGCGGCGGCTGTTGCGGTCAGCGGCGCCGTTTCAACCGCGCTGGGCATCGCCAATTACGAGATGCTGGTCCTGACGGTGATCGTGACCGTCCTTGCAACACTCGGTCGCTCAGTGCTCGCAGGACTGAAGGGCGAGGACGTGATCGCCATGATGTTCATGTATCTGTTCTTCGCCATCATCGGCGCCGGGGCGGATCTGGGCGAGATGCTGCAGGCCGCGCCGGGCATGTTCGTGATGGTGGGCTGCATCTTCGTGGTGCATGCCCTGGCCGTTCTGGCCGTCGGGCGGTTGTTGAAGTTGAACTATGCCGAGATGGTCACCGCCTCTCTGGCCTGTATCGCCGGCCCGCCCATCGCGGCGGCGATCGCAATTCTTTTCAAATGGCGAAACCTGGTCGCGCCCGGAATCCTCACGGGGATTCTTGGCTATGTGCTGGGCAATTTCGCGGCGTGGGTCTGTTCACCCTGCTCCAGGGCGGCGCCCCATGAGCTTTCACCTGAAATGTCGGGAGGCGTTGATGTCTTTGAGAACGCACATGAAATGGCTTGGGAGCCTGGTGCTGGCGCTCAGTTGCGCCACCGCGCTGGCGCAGGAGGGCGGGGCCGATCCGCAACCGCTCGACAGCCCGGTTCCGCGTGTTGAAACGCCAGAGCCTGTCTCGCAGGGGCCGGCCAGTCTGACCCGCACCGATGTGGACGCCTGGCTGGACGGCTTCATGCCCAATGCCATGAGCGTGGCCGATATTGTCGGCGCTCAGGTTGTGGTGGTGAAGGATGGCGAGATCCTGACGGCCCGGGGCTTCGGGTACTCCGACCTCGAGGCGCGCACGCCGGTGGACGGGTCTGGAGACATGTTCAGGCCGGGCTCCATCTCAAAGCTCTTTACCTGGATCGCGGTCATGCAGCAGGTGGAAGCGGGGCGGATCGATCTCGACGCGGATGTGAACACCTATCTCGATTTCGAGATTCCCGACGCATTCGACGCACCGATCACCATGCGGAACCTGATGACCCATACGGCCGGTTTCCAGGAACGGCTTTACAACCTGATCATCGGGGATCCTGCGCTCAACCTGTCGCTGGAGGAGTTTCTCAAACAGGCGCCGCCGCCCTCACGGATCTTCCCGCCGGGTGAAACGCCGGGCTATTCCAATTACGGCACGGCGCTCGCAGGCTATATCGTTCAACGCGTCACGGGGCAGGGCTTTGAGGACTATGTGGACGAGCATGTCTTCGCCCCCATGGGCATGGAGCGGGCGACCTTCCGCCAGCCTCTGCCGGCCGAGTTCGAGCCTTTCATGGTCAATGGGTATGCCAGCGCATCTGATGGCGTGGCCCAGTATTACGAGCTGGTGCCCATGTCGCCCGCCGGCTCGGTCGCCGCGAGCGGCGAGGCCATGGGCCGGTTCATGATTGCGCTGCTCGAGCGCAATCCCGAGGTCATGTCGGCGGAAACCTGGGAGCAGATGTATGAGACGCTCTACCCGCTGACGCCCCCTTGAACGCGATGGCGCTGGGCTTCTGGCAGCTCGACAAGGGCGATTTGCGCATTCGCGGGCATGGCGGCGACACCAATTTCTTCCACTCCGACCTCAACGTCATGCTCGATGACGGCGTGGGCATCTATGTCACGGTGAACAGCACCGGGCCGGCCGGTGAAGCGGGGGCGCTGCGCTTCGCCGTGACCACGCGGTTCGAGGAACGCTATTTTTCCGAAGTCACCCAGCCGGTCGGGCCGCGCCTGGATACGGCGATGGAGCACGGCGCGCTGGTCGCCGGGACCTATGAGAGCTCGCGCACCATCGAGACCAATTTCGCCGCCATCCTGCGTTTCGCCGGGCAATCGACGATTACGCAGAATGAAGACGGGGATCTGGTCTTTCCGCTGTTCGGCCCACCCGTGGTCTGGCGAGAGGTCGAGCCGTTCGTCTGGCGACATGTGGGCGGGTATGAACGCATGGCCGCCGTTCTCGATGAGGACGGTCAGGTCGAGTATGTGACCTTCGAGCCGGTCTCTCCGATCATGCATCTGATCCCTGCGCCCTGGTGGCGCACGGCTTCACTGGTCACCCCGGTCCTGATTCTGGCGATCCTGGCGCTTCTGGCGACATTGGCGCTCTGGCCGGTCCGCGCAATCGTGCGCTGGCGCTACAAGCGGGCCTTCCCGCTGACGGGGCGGGAGGCGCTGGCCTATCGCGCCGCTCGCGGCGGCATTGTGCTGGTCTTCGCCTTTCTGCTGATCTGGGGGCTGACCTTCCAGACCATGTTCGCGAACCTGACGGGCTTGGGTTCGGGCTTCATCAGCCAGCTCTACATCGCCATCGCCGCGCAGTTCCTGTTGTATCTTGCGCTGGCGGCGACGGTCTGGAACGCCTTCGTGGTCTGGACCAGCGCTCAGAGCTGGTTCGCCAAGCTGTGGAGTGTTGTGATCATCGCCTCGGTGGCGCTGGTGCTCTTCTTCGCCGGCACGAACGGTCTGCTGAGCTGGGAGACCAGCTTCTAGCCCCACCTATCCTGAGGTGTCTGCGTTCCGCTGATCCCCCCGGCCTCCGCGCCGGGGGGATTATGCGTTCAGGCGGGCTTTGACCGGTGCAATCGCAAGGATTTTTCCGTGCTGGAGGCTAGACTGTCCCCCAGCATGGAAGGTCAGCACATGAAGCTTGGATACGGATTGTTGTCGGGCGTTGCGGCCCTGGCTCTGACAGGTTGTGACGCCGCCCCATCCACGCCGACGCTTGAAGGGGCGGGGCGGTCCCTGGAATTGACCCTGGCGCCTGTCGCGGCGCCGGAGGGCGCCCGCATCGATGCCGTCGAACTGACCTATGTGTTTGAAGGCGTCTCTGTCAGCGCGGGGGAGCCCTTGTTCCGCCTGCCCCTCATCGCCAGCAATGTGGACACAGTTGCGACGGTTCTTGATGAGCTCATCGCCGCGGATGATCTGGGCGAGATCCCGCTCAGCTTCGAGGATGTCGATCTGCCCGAAACCGCCGCGCGCGACGCGGTCAGCGGCGGTCCGACCCGGCAATGGATCGCGGGGCGTGACACGCAAGGCCCGGTGACCGTGCGCTATACCGTGCCTGCGGACGCCACTCTGCCCCCGCGCGGACCGGCGCCGCCTTTCGGCTTCAGCAATCAGGGTGAAGGGGTGTCCGCCGCCGGGCATGTCTTTGTCATCCTGCCGCCGGGCGATGAGCGCTATGACACGGTGATCAGCTGGGACATGAGTCAGGCGCCGGAAGGCGCGCGCGGCTTCAGCTCGCTCGGGGAAGGCCGGGTCGAGGCCTCCCAGCCGATGAGCGGGCAGGAATTGCGCATGAGCTTTTACATGGCCGGCGCGCTCGATAGCTGGCCCGAACCGACCCCGGATACCGGCTTCTTCGGGGTCGTGCAGGGTGAGCCGCCCTTTGACGGACAGGCGCTGCTAGGCTGGGCGGGCGAGCTTTACGAGGACTATGCCGGTTTCTTCGGTCAGGAGGAGACGCCACTTACGGGGTCTTCATCCGCTACAACCCGATCAATGGCGGGGGCGGGGTGGGTCTGCACCATTCCTTCGTGCTGACCTACAAGGAGGACAGCACAGATGTGGCGGCGCTCCAGTCCACGCTGGCCCATGAAATGTTCCACACCTTCCAGCCCTTCATTGCAGAGCCGGGGGGGCTTGAATCCTCCTGGTTCGGCGAAGGTCTGGCGGTGTTCTATCAGGCGCGGCTGCCCTTGCGGTTCGGCATGCTGAGCCCGGAAGACTTTCTTGAAGACCTGAACTTCCATGCCGGGCGTTATTATACGAGCCTGATGGCCACGGCGCCCAACTCCGAAGTGCCCGCGCGCTTCTGGGCCGACACTCGTATCCGGACGCTGCCCTATGACCGCGGCATGCTCTACTTCGTCACCATTGACCATGCCGTGCGCGAGGCCAGTGAGGGCGCGCGTTCGCTGGATGACCTGATGCTGGAGATGCTGCGCCGCGCGCAAGCGGGCGAAACCCTGACCAATGCCGTATGGGAAGAGGTCCTGGAAGCGGAGCTGGGGGATGCGGCGGTGACCGAATTCCGCAATTTCCTGGAGGGCGAAATGCCGGTTCCGGCCTCGGACGCCTTCGGTCCCTGCTTTGAGCGCACCACCCGTCCCATGCGACGTTACGAGCTGGGCTTTGATACCGCGGTTCTGGCCGAACCCACCCGCATCATTCGTGGACTGGAACCAGGGACAGCGGCGGCTGAAGCCGGTCTCCAGAACGGGGACGAGATTGTCCGCCCGGTGCCGCAGGATGCGCTGCAGGGTGATCAGGACGCGCTTTTGACGCTGGACATCCGCCGCGGGGAAGAAACCTTCACGGTCACGTATTCGCCGCGCGGCGAAACCGTGGACGCCTATCAGTGGGTGCGTGTCGAAGGCGTGCCGGCGCGCACCTGCGGTCTTTGAGGGCGGCCGACCGATTGCGGAACGTCAGACGACTTTGCGCAGACGGGTCTCTCGATACAGTTCAAGGCCTTCGCCGAAACGCGTCAGGGCGTCTTCAAGCTGGGCCGGGTCCTGCATGAAGCCCAGCCGCACATGTCCGGCCTGACCAAAGAGCTCGCCCGGCGCAACGATGACGTTGTTGTGCGCCATCAGCCAATCCGAGAAGGCGTGGGTGTCTTCGATGTCGCTGAGCTTGAGAAAGGCGACGCAACCGTGCTCGGGCCGTTCGCCCTCGACCCAGCCTGCATCACGCCAGCGGCCGAGATGGTGATCCATCACAGGCCTTGCGGCGTCTGACAGCCCCTGGACATAAGCATCAAACCGGTCGCTCCGTTCCAGCACCAGAGCCGCCATGGCGTGACCGAGCTTGGAGACGCCAAAGGCGTAGTGGTCGTTGTAATGGCGCAGGGTCCGAAGCGCCTCGCCGGACGCGATGATCCAGCCGCAGCGAAGCGTGCTCAGCCCGTAGATCTTGGTCAGCGAGCTGATGGTGATGAAGCGCTCCGAACGCTTCGCGCTGATGGAGGTGCGGTTCCGGAGCGGGCCATAATCGCGATAGACCTCGTCCACCACGACCCAGAGCCCCTTGGCCTCTGCAAGTCGGGCGAGGGCGTCAAGTTGCGCCTCCGGTACGGGATGACTTGAAGGATTGTGCAGATCGGAGATGACGATCATGCGGGTTTTCGGCGTCAGCGCGTTTTCGAGCGCCTCAAGATCAAGCGTGAAGCGGGGGGCGAGACGGGAAAAGTGTGAGACCTGGAGATGGTTGGCCGACGCCAGACTGTCGAACAGCTCGAAGCGGGGCGTTTCCACCAGCACATGATCGCCGGGCTCCAGCAGGGCCCGGTAGACCGTGTGGAGCCCTTCGGTCGCCCCGGTGGTGCAGATGATGGCCTCCCGGGCAATGTCATAGCGTCGCGCCAACGCAGCGACCGTATACGGATTGCCGCCAATGAAGGCGCTCGCATAGCGCGAGGTCAAAGGCTCCCGGAACGCTTCGGAAACCAGCTCCTGAACGAGAGCTTTCGGTTCCGGCACCGCACTGTCAAACAACGCCAGGGCGTCGCGAGGCTCCCGAGAGAGCCTGTCGATCATGCTGCGTATCCACGACGCATAGTCCATGCCGTCTGTACTTCCTGCTGATGTGCAGCCGCTGTCGCCGAGGCCTTCACCCTCCGTTTTCTATCGGAGGGCTGGAGGCTTTTTTATGTGATCCGCGGCGCGGCCTCTGAGCGGGCCGCATAAAAGTTTCCTGCGTCATGTCAGGGAGATGACAGTCCCGGAGACGCAGAGCGCAATCGGGAGCGCCCCCTGGAGGCGCTCCCGTCACTGTCAGCTAGAAGCGATAATTGGCGCCGACGAACCAGCGACGTCCAAGGATGTCGCCATAGCTGAGCGAGGGGTAGGACGGCTCTTCATCAGTGAAGTTGATGACGCCGGCCCGCAGGCTCAGATCCTCGGTCAGCTGGTAGATGCCCGAGATGTCATGGGTGATGTTGGAGTCCAGCACCGGGTTGGGATTGTTCTCGATATTCGCGCCCGGCGCGGCGAGCGACTGATCAAGATAATAGGCCTGATAGGTCATGCGCAGCGGACCGCGGGTCCAGGCTGCATCAAACCGGCCCACCCATTCGGGCTGATCAACCGTGCCGTCAGTGCGGATGAAGGTCGACCCGTGGCCGAGGTGGTCAGGAGGCTCGTATGGGTCGCCTGCAGACCCAGGCTCAGCTGGCCCGGATCAAAGCTGGTGAACCAGCTCTCGAGCGGAACCTCGTACTGGGCGTAATAGACCTCGCCCTCATAGCGGATCTCACCCGCGTTCACCGTGGTCGTGCGGCCGGCCACCACCGTGCCTGCCGGGCTGGCGCCATCCGCCGCCGCCAGACGGGTAAAGGCGGCGCAGATGTCGGCCGGCTGATCCACGCTGTCATAGCAGGTCGCCATGAAGTCTTCAGTGGTGAAGGCGGACAGGCCATCGGTGAGGTCGATTTCGATCCGGTCCACGGTCAGGGTCAGACCCGGAATGAAGCTCGGCTCGAAAACGAAGCCATAGGTCCAGGTGTCGGACACCTCGTTCTTGAGCTGACTGTTGCCGCCCGTGGTCACGTAGGTGAGCGAGAAGTTCTCGGCCGGGTTCTGGAAGCTGGCGAGGTCGCCATAATTCGGGTTTGCGGCCCATTCCGCTTCGCAATTGGCGCGGCGCACGGCCGGATTGGGGCCGCCATCAATGCGGTCTGCATCACACGGATCGATGCCCGAATTGCTCAGCTCGACGCTTGTCGGCGCAAACAGCTGGGTCAGCGTCGGCGCCCGGAAGTTCCGGCTGCGGGACGCCCGCACCATCAGGTCCTCGCTGATCCGCCAGCGCAGGCCCGCGCCCCAGACGGTCTCGGCATCGGTGATGGAATTGTCCACATAGCGGAACGAGCCGGAGAATTCGAGTTCCTGCACGAAAGGCAGGGTGAAATCGCCGCCCACCAGCGGGGCCAGAAGTTCGAGGGAGGCTTCGTGCGTCTTGTAGTCGCCGTCCTGGGGTTCGACCTGAGTGCCCGTGCCCACAAGCCCCAGCCGGTTGGCCTCAAGCGGGGTGAACTCCGCATCCTCGGAGCGATGCTCATAGGCGAGCACATAGTCCACCGGACCGGCAGGCAGATCGAACAGGGTGCTGCCGATGGTCGCCAGGAAGTCGAACTGACGGTTGGTGAAGTCCTGGCCGGTTCGGGCCGACACATAGTTCTGCGCTTCGGCCGAGATATTGCCGAATCCGAACGGGTTGAGCGGCGCACAGGCCGGATCGTCATTGCTGGCGTCAGCATCGGCGTTGATGGCGCAGACAATCTCGCCAGAACCGTTCCGTACGGCGTTGAGCGCATTGTTCATGTGGGCGTTGTTCGCGCCCCAGGAGCGGATCTCGCCCTCGACGCCGGCGTACGAGCCCGACAGGGTCCAGTAGAAGTCGCGATCCGCCATCACGAACTCGCCTTCGGCGCCCAGCATGGCGCGCCAGGTGTCGGTGGTGTGGGTCTGGCGATTTTCCGGGAACAGCTGACCGTCAAAATGCTTGGACATCCACATGGGCGCGCCGAAGGCGAAGCCGGGATTGACCTGGCTGAGCGCCGCAATGGCGTTGTCGGTCAGGAAGGGGTTGTTGATCGTGAACATGATCGGCCCCGAGCCGCTGGCCGCGCTGTTCAGCACGGTGCGGGAAGCGCCTTGCGGACGCTCTTCGGCCTCTGTGGAGGAGTACATCAACTCACCCGTCAGGCGCAGGGTCGGAGAGACGTCGTAATGGCCGATGACATTGGCCGCCAGGCGCTCGACGCCCGTGCGAAGACCGGCCAGATCGCTGTAGCGGAAGCCTTCGCCGCCTTCGGCAAACGGAATGCCCAGAATGTTGCCCGGATCATAGGGGATCACGTCGCCATTGGCGCCGAACTGGATCGGGCTGCCGTTCAGGCGCGCCAGGAAGTTCGGGGGCGGAGCCGGCGTGGTGTAGATCACGCCATTGGTGTTGAAGTTCCAGAAATAGGCCGGGATCAGCTCACGCACGGACGGAATGCCGTCATTGGGACCGGTGTCGAGCGGATTGCCCTGGGTGATGCGCGACAGGTTGGAGCGCGGGCGATCCGAGAACTGCAGGCTTGGGGTGTCCGACCATTCCAGATTGAAGGCGATATTGCCCTGGCCATCGGCGAAGTTCGTGCCGCCGGTTACGCGGATCGCGGGCTGCTCGTAATCATTATACTCCCAGGAGTCGCCGTATTGCAGGTCGATCTCAAGGCCTTCGAAATCATCGACCAGAATGTAGTTCACCACGCCGGCGATGGCGTCAGAGCCATAGACGGCCGCGCCGCCGCCCTGGACGATCTCGACCCGTTCGATCAGGCCGGTCGGTATGATGTTGGCGTCAACCTGCGCATCGCCAAGGCCGCTGGAGGTTGTCACGAAGCGGCGTCCGTTCACGAGGCTCAGCGTGCGGCCGGCGCCCAGACCGAACAGAGACGGGTATTGCTGACCTGAGCCGCTGGAATTGCCGCTGCCGTCAGCCTGATTGAGCTGCGGCGCCATGGAGGGAATGTCGTTGAGCGCGTCTGCAGCGCTCAGATAGCCACGGTCCTCGATAGTCTGGGCGCCGATCTCCGCGACCGGCGCAGGCGTCGAGGACACCGAGCGGCGAATACGCGAACCGGTGATGACGATGATTTCGGCTGAAGTCGCATCTTCGGCTTCGCTGTCGGTGTCAGTTTGCGCCAGAACGCCGGGCGCGGCGCCCAGTACGAGGGCTGTCGCCAGCGCGCTTGTCGCATACAGCCGTTTCAGAGTGTGACGTTTCATACTGCTTCCCCATTAGGCTTTTGCTTGCACCCGGTCCTTTGATTGTTGTGCTGACCTGGGTCCGTCCTGAATTCCAGTTTCATGCATGAGGCGCGAAATATTTAGGCGTTCTGGGGGAGCCGGAGGTTAAAATGAGGAGGGTCTATGCGCTGTTCTGATTGAAGCGCGCAAAATTTCGCCTGAGATGACAGGCGTGCGACATCGGTATGGCGCAAAAGAAAACCCCGCAGATATCCGCGGGGTTCTCTCTGCTGGGATGTCATCGGTTCAGAGCGGACACTCGTCCTCGTCGACACTATCAACGCGGGTCCAGGTGTAGACCGTCGTCGGTTCGCCGCGTGGCAGGTATTCCAGGGTGAACTGTTCCTCGCCGCGTCCCACCGATAGGGTCAGCGTCCGGCCTGGATCAGATTGCACCGCCTCCAGCGCGACAGGCTCCAGGATACGGTCGCCATTCCGCAGTCCGGCCGCTTCAGCGGTCGAACCTTCGATCAGACCCGAGACGATGCGGTCCTCGCTGCTCAGGGTGGCGGCGTCAAAGCCAAGCTGGAAGACGCGGCTCGGCGTCTCCTCTCGCGTGAAACAGGGACCGAATGCGTTTGAGGGCGGGATCTGGATTGCCCCCGCCATCATTTCCTGAAAGCGCGTTCGAGCCTCATCGCCGAGTTCTGCGGCGATCAGGTCTTCCCAGACTTCGGGTGTAAAGGGTTCGCCTGCCTCACGGATGGCGTCGATCTGGAAGAAGATGTCATCCATGCTCCGCTCGCCCTGGCTGGCTTCGCGGATGCGCGCATCCTCGCCGGCGAAATACATGGATCCACGATCATAGGGCAGGGTGCGAACCCGGGTGTCGCGCCAGAACAGATACGGGATCTGGTCGTTAGGCAAATCATTGATCGCATTTGTGTAATAGCGCCGAGCGTGCTTGTTCACATCCTCGATGAAGGCATCCGGCTCAACAGCCCGTACTTCAGCGGCACCCGACGCGTATAGAAGACGTTCATGCCTTCGGAGAACCAGGAGGTGGCTCCGGGCGGTCCCGCAACGCCGCCAATCCACTTGTGGCTCATTTCGTGGATGATCGTGATCGCGATGTCATCGAGATTGGCCGTGTCCTGAGGATAGGACAGCATGAAGGAATTGGTGAGTCCTGCGCCGCCGCCGCCCGGATAGGGGTTCGGGCGGGACATGAAGGTGTAGGGTTCGGGGTTCTCGATACCGAAGAAATCGAGCTGCGCCTCATAGACCTCTTCGGACCAGGGCATGGTCTCGACCGGATCAAAGGGAGGTTCGCCGATCCAGTAGGCGCTGAACGGGTGATCTTCTCCGTCCGTGGGGTAGCGGCCCACCGGTCCCGCCATGTAATAGGCGGTCGAAAGCTGTCCGGGAGGGCCTTTCAGCTCGGTCCGGTTCCGTCCGAAACTTGAGACTCCAATTGAGTTTTCAGGCATCTCGCTCAGATCCCAATCGATCGTGATGTCGAAGGGATCCTGGGTGTCCGGCGTCACCAGGAAAGTCACGCCCGCGCCTGTCACCACAGTCTCATTCAGGCGCAAGTCAAAGGGCGGCCCGGCTCCCAGCGTCGGCGGGACCAGCTGGATCGGCGCGCGATAATGCACCGTGATCGGACCGACAGTGTCGCGGTCAGCCAGCCAACGCCGGAAATAGATGAAGTTATTGGGATCGGCGGGATTGTCATCGCGGCTCAGCGGGATCGGACCGTTTGCGTCGGATGCTTCCACAGGCGCCACATCGCCCTCTCCATAAGGCGCGCCCAGAACGCCGGCGAAGATCGCGGGCGAGGTCAGGAAGGGCTCGCTCGCCGCAAAGCTCTGGCCGTCTATCTCCACCGTCACATCCACAAAGGCCTCTGAGGACAGGCCGCCGGGCATGAGGGTGACGGTCATGTCTGGAAAGTCTGGCCCCGCTTCGGTTTCAGGCGCGGTGGAGGGCGGGTTCTGCGGGGCGTCTGCGCAACCGGCGAGGAGCGCCAGGCTCGCCGCCGCCACGCCGAGCGCCCCCAGACGCGTCTGTGTCACATTAGCCATTCAACGTCTCCTCATTCGTCTTGTCCGCCCCGGTGGGACGTTTGCGCCAGTCTATCGAGCAGTGTGCGGAAGGATTTGCCGAATCGTCCGGGTCGAGCGGCTTTTTTATGCCGATGCGAGGGCTGAAGTCCGGGCGGACGCCCCTCTCTATGCGGGCCAGGCGCAGCCATCTGAATGGCGAAACTCTTCCCGAATTCAGCGTGTGGCGCATTCATTATGCGCTCACTGCGTCTGCCGGGCTTGAATTGGCATGAATTAGGGGAGGAAGCTGGCCTATCCTGTGGGGCATCAGCGAGCAGCGCCAAAGACCAGGCCGGGGAGATCACCATGAACGCAGCACACAAGGGTGTCCGTCTGACGCGTCGCGCCTGCCTGGTCGGGGCGGGCGCTGCGCCTTTGGCGGCCAGCGCCGCCGGCAAGGCCGCGGCAAAGACCCTGAAGAACACCGGCGCGCTGCCTGATCATGACGAGTTCGGGGACATTCAGGGCGTCTATCTCAATTCCGGCTCGGTCCATCCCTTCAGCCGCGGCGCCCGCCGTTCCGTAGAGCGCTTCCTGCAGTCGCGCAGCATGAGCGGGGAGCCCGAAGGCTACAGCATGAACCAGATGCGCGACAGCGTGCTGGCGCGCTATGCGGCGCTGATCAATGCCGAGGTGTCTGAAGTCGCCTATGTGTCCAGCACGTCGGCGGGCGAGGCGCTGGTCGTCAAGGCGCTGGGTCTGCCGCAACGCGGCGGACGCATCGTCACGGACGCCCTGCACTTCTTCGGCTCCTTCCATCTTTATAACGAGTTGAGCGCTGCGGGCATGGATGTGGTCATCATCCGTCCCCGCGAGGATCACCAGATCCATCTTGAGGACATGGCCGCCGCCATGACCAATGACACGGTGCTGGTGGCGGTGTCGGCCATCTCCACCATCAACGGTTTCCAGCATGACCTCGCCGCCGTCGCCGAAATGGCCCATGCCCATGGCGCGAAGGTCTATGTGGACGCGATCCACGCGATCGGGGCGGTTCCCTTTGACGTTCGGGCCAGCAATATCGATTTTGCTGCAGCGTCCAGCTTCAAATGCTGATGGGCGATATGGGCCTGGGCTTCGCTATATCCGCCACGACCTGATCGCTGAGGTTCAGCGCCCCTGGGCGGGCTATCACCAGCTCGCCAGTTTCGCCAGTCATGTCTACCCCTATGACGCGCCGGGCGACGTCGCCTTCGAAACGGGCGCGCGGGAGGACGCGACGGGCCTCTTCGCCATGGGCACCTTCTCAAATACCGGCGTGGCGCATCTGGACTGGTCGCTCGATTACATCAGCCGTCTCGGCGTTGAGACCATTCAGGCGCATCGCCAGCCGCTGATCGAGAAGGCCCGCCGTGAAATGCCGCGACTGGGCTTCGAGCCGCTGACGGCGGAGGACAGCACCGGACCGCTGATCAGCTGGGCGCGTGAAAACGCGCGCGCCGAGCTTTATGAGCGCCTGGCTGCGGCGGGCGTGGAGGTGTCACTGTCGCGTCACCGGCTTCGCATCTCGCCTTCCGTCTTCAACACAGAGGCGGATATCGACCGGGTCCTGGAGGCGCTGTCTTGAGGACTGCGCCCCTGTTTTTCGATGCTCAGACGGTCGCCGAGACGCTTGACTATACCAGCTGCATGACTGCGCTGCGCCCCGCGATGATTGCGCTCTCCACGGGGGCGGACAATCCTTTGCTGCGCAGTTTCATAGGGTTGGGCGAGGGGCGGACCTTCGCCCTGATGCCGGGCAATCTGGGCGAACTGGGCTTCGGCGCCAAGCTCGTCAGCGTTTGTCAGACCGAGCAAGGCAAGACCCATGAGGGTCTGGTCATCCTGTTTGACGCTGAAACCGGCGCGCCGGTTTGTGTGGCGGATGGCGGCGAAGTCACGCGCATCCGCACTGCGGCCATGAGCGCGCTCGCCACTGATGTCCTGGCAAGACCCGATGCGCGCCGCCTTGCGCTTCTGGGCGCCGGGGCGCAGGCGCGCGCCCCATGCCGAGGCGCTGATGAAGGTGCGGCCGTTTGAGACCATCGTTCTCTGGGCGCGAAACCCGGATCAGGCCCGCGATCAGGCCAGGGCGCTTGAGGCGCAGACCGGCGTCGCGGTTCAAGTCGCAAATACTGCAGAGGCCGCCGTCACGGGGGCGGATGTCATTTGCACCGTTACGGGCGCCCGCGATCCAGTGCTGTCGGGCGACTGGGTGCAACCGGGCGCGCATATCAATCTGGTCGGATCGTCCGGACCCATGGCGGCGGAAACGGACGCCGCCCTATTGCTGAAATCCACCGTGTTTCCCGATCACCGCCCGCATGTGATCGCCCATGGCGGCGAGGTGCTGCGCGCGGTCGAGGCGGGGCAGTACGCCACAGATCAGCTGGGACCGGAGATCGGTCAGGTGCTGGCCGGGGACAAACCGGGGCGCCAGTCGGATCAGGAGATCACGGTCTATAAGTCGCTGGGGCACGCCGTTCAGGATCTGAGCGCGGTGGCCTGGATATACAAAACGCATGGGGAGAGCTGAATGAGTAAGGACGATCAGCTGAGGAAAGGCGTTGGCCTCTTCCCGGTCATTGCGCTGGGCCTGGGCACGGCGATTGGCGTGTCGATCTTCTCGGTCATCGCCCCGGCCACCGCGCTGGCCGGCCCGGCCATGCTGCTCTCGGTCGTGCTGGCCGCGGTCCCCATGTTCGTCATTGCGGTCACCTACGCTTCATGGGATCGGCATTGCCCGCGTCGGGCGCGTCCTATGAATGGCCGCGGCGCTTCGTGTCGGAAAAGCTCGCCTTCATCATCGTCTGGCTGCGGATCGCGGGGAATGTGGGCGCCATGTTCATCCTGGCGCTGGTGCTTGTCAGATACATGTCCTTCCTCGTGCCGCTGCGACCAAACTCACCATGGCGGGCCTGTTCGTGCTGGTGTTCGGGCTCAACATTCTGGGCGTCTCGATCGCAGCGACGGTGCAGACCGCGCTGATGGTGGTGCTGGTGGGGTTCTTCGCCATCTTTGTCGGGTTCGGCGGCACAGGCGTTCAGCCTGACGCCTTCAGCCCCTTCCTGGGCGGCGGATGGAGCGGTGTGTTCGCCGCCATCCCGTTGCTGGTGGGGCTGTTCTTCGGTATCGAAGCGGCGACGGAAGTCGGCGGCGAGGTGCGAAACAGCCGCCGCAACATTCCGCTCGGCATCGCGCTGGCGATCAGTACGGCCGTGGTGGTCTACCTCCTGGTCGGAGGAGTGACGCTGGGTCTGCTGGGCGTTGAACGCCTCGCGGCAAGCGAAACGCCTATCCTCGACGCCATGGCCGAACTGGTCGGCCGCGATCTCGCTCAACCCATTGTCGCACTGGCGGCGGTCGCGGCGATCGGCACGTCTCTGAACGCGCTTGCCATGGGCTTCAGCCGTTCGCTCTACGCCATGGGGCAGAGCGGGGCGCTGCCGTCGGCGCTGGGGCGTGTGCATCCGCGTTTCGGCACGCCCTATGTGGCGCTGGCGACCATGTTCGTCGCCTGCATTCTGGGCCTGTTCATGCCGACCAGCCTCGCGCCGCTTTTTCTGGCGGTGAATATCCCGACCTTGCTCAAATTCTGCACCACCTGCCTGTCCTCCATCGTGGTCGTGCGCACCCGACCGGAGCTTTATGAAAGCGCCGGTTTCAAGCTGGGCAAGGCCGCCACCCAGATCTGGGCGGTGCTGGGCATGGTGATGGCGCTGCTCGTCACCGCACTGGGCGTCTCCACCGACTGGCGGCCCTATCTGGCGCTGGGCCTGTGGGGGCTGGTGGCGTCGGCGTCTATCTGATGCGCCCGCTCTGGACCAAGGAGACCTCTCATGACGCTGTTTAAGCGACCCATTCTCGCAAGCGCTGCGCTCACTCTCGCACTCTCGTTTGAAACAGCCTGCGCGCAACAGATTGAGCTCGGCCAGACGGCGCAAACCACACATGAGGGCGTCTTCCACGGTGAAGCTGTCGCCTATGACGCACTGGTCGAGACCTATCTGCTGTCCGGACCGGATGGAGAAACGGCGGGCCGGTTTGTGACCACCAGCTATGTGGCGCAGGGCGCAGGCGATCCGGCGGAGCGCCCGGTGCTGTTTCTGTTCAATGGCGGGCCCGGCGCCTCCACCACGCCGCTTCATCTGAGCGCTTTCGGGCCCATGCGCCGGTTCGGCGACGGCGAAACCGCCTTCATGCAGCCCAATCCTGACAGTCTTCTGGATACAGCCGATCTCGTCTTCATCGATCCGGTGGGGACGGGCTTCTCCATCCCTGAAGCCGAGGAGGACGGCGCACAGTTCTGGAGCCGGGAAGGGGATGCGCTGTCGGTGGCGGCGGTGATCGAGCGCTGGCTGGACCGCCATGGCCGTACGACCTCGCCTCGCTATGTGCTGGGACAGTCCTATGGCACGTTGCGCGCCGCGGAGATCGCCCGACTGGCCCCTGAACTGGAACTGGACGGAATTCTCCTCTTCGCGCTTGTCCCTGACAGGGCGGAGGGCGACGTCTCCTACGCGCTCAGCTTTCCGAGCATGAGTGCGGCGGCCTGGTATCATGACCGGATCGACCGGGAGGGGCGCAGCGGCTCTGATGTCTTTGAAGAGGCGGTCGCCTACGCCCGGACCCGCTATCTGCCTGCGCTGGCTCAAGGTGACGCGCTCAGCAGAGTGGACGAGGACGAGATCGCAGAGGCGCTGTCCGGCTTTGTCGGTCTGCCCGCGGACTACATCCTCGAAAAGGATCTCCGGCTGAGCAATGAGGACTTCATGTTCGAATTGCTGGCCGATGAGGGCCTGCGCACGGGGCAGCTGGATGCGCGCGCCACGCGGCGCCTCGATGCGCCCGCCCAGCGTCCGCCCTATGACGATCCGGGCCTGAGTTATCACCCCGGTGAGCCTTCAGAGCCCGAAGGCGAGCCCGCCTTCAGCTTTGACGCAGCGGCCTATCCCTCGATCGTCGAGGCCTATTACGACGAAGTGTTGGGATTTGATCCGGAGCGGCCCTATCGCGCGCTCAATCTCGAGGTGAATGCGGCGTGGGATCATCAGGGCTGGCGGCCGGCCATTCCCTATATCGCGACGGCGATGGACAATGATCCCCGGTTGCGGGTGTTCTGGGCAGCCGGAATCTATGACCTCTCCACCCCGGCCTTCGGCGGGCGCTACGCGCTTGAGCAGGCCGGCATACCCGCGGCCAGGCTGACCGCCGCCTACTTCCCGGCCGGTCATTCCGTCTTTGTCGGTGAAGAGAACCGCGCGCTTCTGGGCGAGGCGGTGCGCGCCTTCCTGAACCCGCAGGACTGAGGCGACAGCCTGCGCGGCCCTAGAAAGGTTGTGCAGGCACGCCCAGTTCTTGCGCTTTCATTTCGAGATAGCGACCACACACCAGGTCCTGGACGATATGGCCGAGCGATTTGTAGGCGGTGATCGTATCGCTGTCAGGACGGCCGCAGAGCTGGCCGTCATAGACCTCGCCGATTTCCCCAACCACATGGGCGTCACTGATGCGCCCGGACGCCTGGTGTTCAGGAATTCCGCCCCCTGCGCCAGCACGCCCTCGCGGTGGTCGGCGACGAAGTAGCTTTGCGCCACCAGATCCTCATCGACCTCGACGGGGCCGGCATAGCTTGAGCCGACAATGTTGATATGGGCGCCGGGCGACACCCAGGCGCCCTTCACCACCGGGGTTTGAGAGGCGGTGACCGTGCAGATGATATCAGCCTGTTCGACCGAGGCGCGGATGTCGTCGCTGGCCTTGAGGTCTAGTCCTGTCCGTCCGCGCAGCGTGTCCGCCAGCGCCTGGGCCTTGTCGATATTGCGGCCTGTGATGATCACCTGTTTGAGCGCACGCACCTTGGAGATGGCGAGGACGTGGGAGGCGGCCTGTTCGCCATAACCGACCACGGTCAGGCGTTCGGCGTCGTGGCGCGCCATGGCGTTCGTCGCCGCCGCACTGGCCGCGCCTGTCCGGATGGAGGTGACCTCGCCGGCATGCACCAGCGCCGTTGGTTCGCCGGTTTCAGGGTTGAACATCAAGATGCCGCCCTGATGGGATTGGCGGCCCCGGTCGGCATTGCCGGGAAAGACGCTGACCAGCTTGGCCCCGAAGGCATCCGAGGCTCCCATGCGCCGGGCATCACACCGAACATCCGGCTGTCGGCCATGCGCAGGATCGAGCGCAGGGGCTGGATGCTCTGTCCGCGCGACAGAGCGATCATGCCTTCATGCATCAGCGCGATCGTTTCCTCATAGGTGAGGTGTTCGCGCACGAAATCCTGTCCGATCACTCTCACTGGGTCGCTCCCGGCAAGGTGACAGGCTCCGCGAAGGGCTGGATGCCAAGGGCGCGATGGATCTCGGCGGCAGATAGGCGACGCCATCCTTCATCACGAGGCGGATCTCGCGAATGTTGGAGATGTCTTCCAGCGGATCGTTCGGGATCAGGAAGAAGTCCGCTCTTTTGCCGATCTCGATGCTGCCCAGCCAGGCGTCGCGGCCCAGATAGCGTTCCGCTTCCAGCGTCGCCAGCGCCAGCGCTCGCGCCGGGCTGAGACCCGCCTCAACATAAAGCTCCACCTCGCGCAGGGCGGGGAAGCCATAGGCGGAATCCGTTCCGGGCAGCAGCTGCACGCCGCGCTCGTCCAGAAGCTTCATCGTATCGAGAAGGCTCTGGAAACCGTTGCGGTATTCCGCATCAGTCTCGTCGCTGTCTATGGTCACGAAGGCGCGGCGGCGATTGCGCTGAAAGCCGATGGGCATGTGATCGGCATGGCCGGCCGCGGCGCTCGGGAACTCGCCCGACCGGCTGAGCATCAATAGTTCGAGCGTGACCGCGGTCGTATCGAGCGCCGTGCCATGCTCGACCATCAGATCAACCGTGTGCTGGACCTTGTCGCTCTGAAGGTCGAGCGTCGCTGCGCGGCGCATGCCGGTCAGGCGGATCGGGGTGCGTGTGTCTTCGTCGGCTTCCAGCAACCAGCCCAGCATCAGCTGATTGATGTGGGAAATGTCGTCATACCCGGCCTCGATGGCGTAATCGGGCGTCACGAAGGCGGGGACATGGCCCGTCACGCCTAGACCCCAGGCATGGGCTTCGGCGATGACAGGGGCGATCCAGTCGCCGGGCAGGGAGTTGTAGATCTTCACCTGCCAATAGCCGTGGCTGGCGTACCAGCGCACCGCATCCAGCGCATTGTCCAGCGTGTCGGCGATGATGCCGGTGCGCACCGAATAGGGGGAGCGGCCTTCCAGCATGCCGTTGCGGACGGTGCGCGGCCCGGCCAGTTCGCCCGCATCAATGCGATTGATGAGGCGGATCAGGCCTTCGGGATCATTGCCCATATCGCGCACGCTGGTGACGCCCGCTGAGAGATAGCGCAGCCCGGTGGCGGTGCTGATATGGGCGTGCATGTCATGAAGGCCGGGAACCAGAACGCCGCCTTCGCCATCGATGAGCTGATGGTCCTCGCCGATCCAGGCGGCGTCATCCGGCTGCACGCCGACAATCTCTCCCTCGAACACCGTGACGGCGGACAGGCCCGTCAGCGCGTCCGCCTCCGGATCAAACAGGCGCACATTGCGGATCACCACCGGCGTGTCGAACCGATGGGCCAGCTGCTCCTGCAGCGCTTCCTGATGCTGCACATCGAAGTCCGAGCGCAACCGGGCCAGTTGCGGCGCCAGGTCCGCGTACTCCTCAAGAATGGTCATGCCCGACAGGTTGGCGATCAGGCGGAGATCTGAGTCCATCACCACATAGCTGGCGTCGAGATTGAGCCCGGTCAGGCGATAGACCGTGGCGTCCTCCAGCCCTTCGATCGGGGCGTCGAGCGGGACAGGCTCCACCGTCAGCTCGCCTGCGGGCGCGACGGGCAGGCTGTCGCCATCGCTCGCCAGCACGGCGCGGACATACATCCCCTCGCTCCAGGGACTGTCATCGGCGGCGATATAGAGACGGGGTTCGCTGACCTCGATCGAGCCGCTATCGGACTGGCTTGTCCAGCTCAGCGTGTCGCCGGACTGGATCAGGGTTTCTTGGACGGGATCGCCGAACAGCGAATGTCCTTCGATGGTCCAGCTTAACGGGATGCCGTCTGCGTTGAGGGTCAGCGTCTGATGGTTGCCTGGCCCCCGCCCGTTATTGTCCACGTCATAGTCGATCTCGACCTGATCGCCGGTCCGGGTCGCCTGCAGATAGCCCACCTGTTCGCCCGCCGCGATGACCACATAGGAGTCTGTCTCAGGCGCCTGGGCCTGAGCGGGATGGGAGGACAGCGAGACAAGAAGAGTGGTGACGCTGAATGTGACGAGGGACAGGCGCATGAGCGGAAAACTCCGTTCTGTAAACACGGCGCCTGAGGGCGCTTCATGCAAACTAGCGCGCTTGTAGTCGATAATTATTCCAAACGTAGTTCTTGGTGCGAGAGGTTGGGGAGATTTTTGCCATGATCCCGGTCAAATGCGACCGGATCAAGTCTCGGAAATATGAACGGGGAGGGCCGTCGTATTCTTCATCTGAGAGAGCGCGACGATGGAGCTGACGTCCTCGACGCCGGGCAGTTTCAGGATCGTATTAAAGATAAACTCTTGATACCATTTGATATCGGGGGCCACGACCTTGATCATGACATCGCGCTCGCCCAAGATGGAATAGCATTCCACAACTTCCGGAATCGACATTACGCCACGCACAAATTTTTGCCGGTCGCGTCCGCAAGGTAGGAGATTTTCAGCTGGGCGAAGACATGCAGGTGCACGCCCAGCTTCTCCGGATCCAGCAGCGCGACCTGGGCGCGGATATAGCCTTCCTCGCGAAGACGCTGGATGCGTCGCCAGCAGGGCGATTGTGACAGGCCCACACGATCCGCGAGCTCGGCGGTGGAGATGGAGCAGTCCTTCTGGAGCTGCTCGAGAATGCGCACATCAATGGCGTCGAGCTTCTGGCTCATTGCATCACTCCCCTGTGCTTGCGCATGCGTCATTCGGACCGTGACGCATTCAAAGGTGAAACTTCAGTGTTTCATCGTCAGGGCGATTAAACAATTTGCCAGAGCCGAAAACAACAGAATTTCAAACCTGAGCTATCGGCTCAGGAATGCGCGCAAATCCGCGGTCATCGCCGCCAGCGCTTCGGGGTTGGTGTAGGCCATATGCCCGCCCTCATACTCGGAGATGAATACCCGACCCTGACCGCCTTCCAGATGATCCGCCAGATACCGTGCGGGCCCCAGCGTGGTGGTGGTGTCGTAAATCCCGGTTCCGATCAGCACGCCGAACGTCTCAGACGCCGCCAGAGCAAGCTCCAGAGAGGATGCATAATCATAGTCGTCAAACGGGCCGCCCATTCCACCGGTCGGCAACCAGCGCCAGTCCGAGGCATTGGCCGCATACCAGGCGTAGTCTTCCATGGGCAGGCTGACATTCAGGGTTTCGGTGAAATGCGCGCTCAGCGCCTGGGGCACCCAGCTGGCGACCGGAGCGAACGGGTCTGCGGGGCGTTCGCCCGCCGCCGGCGCATCGCCGACATAGCGCGCATCATAGACGGCGAGACGCTGGTCTACGTCTGCCAGCAGAACGCCCCGGAACGCCGCCTTGGTGATGGCGAGGCGATGGGTGAGGAAATAGTCCGCCGGCACGCCTGTATAGGCTTCAAGCTGTGCGGCGATCGTTTGTCGGTCAGGGGGTGGCAGGGCCTCGCCTTGTGACAGCGCCAGCAAATACTCGCTCATTGCCCAGGCATGCACCTCGTCGATGAAGGCGGCCATCGTGCGCCCTTCAAGGTCAGCCTTGCCATGATAGGCGGCGATGGCGGCGAGGGAGGCCAGATTGGTGGCGTGTGAGACGATATTGTCGGCGCGCTGGGAGGTCTCGATCATGTTCACGGCCTGCCCGAGCAGGATGACGCCCTCAAGCGGCCGGGTCTGCGCCATCAACCCGGCGACCACGCTGGCGCGCAAGGTGCCGTAGCTTTCACCCAGCACATAGACCGGCGCATCGTTTCGCCCATGATCCTCCAGCCAGCGGGTGATGAAGTTGGCGGTCAGCTGCGCATCGCCCATGACGGTCAGCAGGACGTTGTCTTCATCCTCGCCGGTGACGCGACTGAAGCCCGTGGCGGGCGGATCGATGAAGACGAGATCGGCCACATCCAGAAGCGTATCGGTGTTCGCCGTGAGTTCGGCGTCCGCCGGAACAGGCGCAGCCGGGTCCGCCGGCGCATTGATCCGAACAGGACCGAGCCCGCCCATATGCAGCCAGCTTGACGGCGCGCCGGGCCCCCCATTGAACAGGAAGATCACAGGCCGTTCTTCTGGCGCTCCGGCTTCGCCAGATAGGCGGTCGTCACAAGGCTGACGGCGGGCAGGCCGCCCGTCGCCGCCATATGCGTGCGTTCGACCCGGGCTTCATACGTCACGCGCTCGCCGCCAAACTCGCCCTCAAAACGGGTGTTGGCGTTCAGACGTTCGTTCTGGGCCAGAGCTGGCAGGGCGCAGGTGCTGGCGAGCGTGGTCGCAAGAAGGGCGGCGCGCAGAGAGATCATGGAGGTATCCTGTTTTCAGTCCGGCCCAGTCTAGCGCGGCGGCTTTGCATGGATGGACCAAAATCGGCGCCGCCCACAGCCGCTTGCGGCAAACTCATGCAAAAACAGGGAAGTTGATGCTTAGAGCTTTCCGTATTCGGGCGTGTCCGGATTGGTCCTCACCCGCGCTCCCATGAAAAAGCCCGCCCGGATCGTGCGGGCGGGCCTGATTCTGCTGTTAGGCTCTGGGTCTAGTTCAGGACCGAGACGGCCTTGGCGTTGACGAACTCCTTCATGCCGAAGCCGCCATGCTCGCGGCCATAGCCGGAATTCTTGACCCCGCCGAAGGGCAGGTTGGGCGTGGCGATGTCATAGCCGTTGATCATCACCATGCCGGTGTCGAAATGGTCGCGCGCCAGCTTGAGCGCCTTGTCCTCATCCTTCGAGAAGATGCCGCCGCCCAGACCGTAGCGGCTGTCATTGGCGATGCGCATGGCGTCTTCATCGTCCTTGGCGCGAATGACCGAGGCGACCGGACCGAACAATTCGTCATCATAGGCGGGCTGACCCGGCTTGACGTCCACCAGCACCGTGGCGGGATAATAGGCGCCGTCCTTGTCCGGCACTTCACCGCCGCACAGAGCCCGGGCGCCGTTCTCGATGCTCTTGCGGACCTGGTCGTGAAGCTGGTCGCGCAGCTCAACACGGGACATGGGGCCGAGCTCGGTCTCCTCTTTCATGGGGTCGCCCATTTTGATTTCGGCCATGGCCGTGGCGTAACGGTCGACAAAGGCGTCATAGTGTTTGTCCGTGACGATGAAGCGCTTGCCGTTCACACAGGTCTGGCCGTTGTTGAACAGGCGCGCCTGAACACAGGTCTCAACCGCAAGATCAAGATCCGCGTCCTCCAGAACGACATAGGCGTCATTGGAGCCCAGTTCGAGCACGGTCTTTTTCAGGTGTTCCCCGGCCTTCCTGGCGACGGTCTTGCCGGCGCCCTCGCTGCCGGTCAGGGTCACGCCGCGCACCTTGTCATGGGCGATCACGTCATCGGACTGGTCATGGTCGATCAGCAGCACCGTGAACAGGCCTTTGGGCAAGCCGGCCTCCTCATAGATCTGCTTGAGCAACAGCCCGCTTCCGGTGCAGCTTTCCGCGTGCTTGAGCAGGACGCCATTGCCCGCCATGAGGTTGGCGATGGAATAGCGCACAGCCTGGTAGCAGGGGAAATTCCAGGGCTGGATGCCATAGATGACCCCGATGGGCGAATAGGTGACGAGCCCCTTGCCGTCCGGACGTTCACGCGTTTCATCGGCGAGTTCCGAGGCCCTTCATCCGCCGTGTACTCGCAGATGCTGGCGCACAGTTCGATCTCGGCCTGTCCGTCCTGAAAACGCTTGCCGGTCTCCCGGGTCATCAGCTCGGCATACTCGTCCTTGCGGGCGCGCAGGGCGTCCGCAATGGCGCGAATGACCGAGGCCCGCTTGGCCAGTGAGGTCAGCCGCCAGTCTTCATAGGCCGCATGGCAGAGTTCGATGGCCTGCTCGACGTCCTGATCCGACATCAGGTCATACTGCTTGAGCGTTTCGTTGGTGGCGGGGTTGATGGTGGTGAGTTGAGCCATGGGGAGGGTCCTCGTTTTGCGCATTCGCATTACGGGATCAACGAGACACCCTGACCGGTTGTTCCATCGTGCGTGACATAATCGCAGGAGCGGGAGGCTCTGGCGGCGCGTCCAGTCAGCGTGCGAGGGCGAACAGGCGGTCCCGCTTGGCGAGGTGAACCTCGAGGGGCAGGCCGTCAATCGTCGGCGCGGATTCGGCTGTCACGCCATCCACCGCGCCTGCGCTGAGCGCTGCTGAGAGACGGTGGCATTCGCGGGCATCGCTGACAGCGTCGCGCCAGACCGCGGAATCGCCCGGCGCGACAGCGGCCATGGCGGCGGCGAGCGCGTAGCTGGTCCAGTGGCTGACGCCGGTCACGATCAAGGCGTCGGCGCCGGTGGCGCTCGCGATGGTCTGGCCATCGGCGATATGGCTGAAAAGCGCGGATTTCGGCAGGGCGCCCATGCCGATTTCATTGCCGCCATCCCCCGCCGCCAGGCGCGTATAGCCAGACCGGGGACTGAAGACCGCGTCAAAGGCGAGCGTATGGGCTGTCAGGTCCTGAGCGCGCATGGAGTAACAGCGTCCGTCGATCGCGCGTCCGGGGCGCTCGATGGCGAACACGGTGTCGACCCCACGCGCCCTGAGTGCAGGGTCGAGCATGTCTGGCGTTTCGGGAACATACAGCACATCCGCCGGCAGGCGGCTTCGGCCACCAGGCGATAGAGCACGGGCGCGCAGGGGGCGTCGGTGATGATTACCGCCTCGCGTCCCAGGGCGAAGAGCGCTTCTGCGATCGCCATTACGGTCAGCGGCCCGTCGGTTTCCGCTGCGGGTTTTGCAGCGTGGGCGACGTAAAAGCCTGTGAACAGGGCGAGCGGGCTGCGGGATTGTGCGAGATGTCTCGCCGCCCGTTCCAGCCCGCCAGCCGCATATGGCGCAAGCTTGTCCGCGCCGCGGCTTGCGCCCTGCGCCAGTTCCGCCTCCAGCGCCGCAAACAGGCTGTGACTGTCCCGGGTCTGCGTGTCGGAGGCGGGGGCGGGGCTCATCAGTCAGGATTTCCTTTCAGGATGCGCAGGGCTTCACCGCCACGCAGGAGAACCAGCATCGCGCCTGCGACCCATGTGAGGCAAGCGGCGATGAAGAGGGCGGGGCTCCAATCGGTCGGTTGACCGTTGTCCCAGGCGGTCGGGGTCTCGATCCCAAGCGGCGTGAAGAGGTGAAACACGATCGCCCCGCTCATGACCGCGAGGGCCAGCAGACCGCCCAGGGTCTGACTCAGCGCGGCCTGGCCCGGTTTTCGCGTGGTCAGCAGGATGATGAAGGGAACACCCAGCACCAGCAAGGAGGCGGTCAGCTCCGCCAGTCCGATGATCCAGGGACCCGCGGGATAGAAGAGCGCGATGCCCGACCAGTCGCGCAGGGTTTCGAAGATATGTCGGGGCGTTTCGTGACCCGTGAACTTGAAGCGCAGGGAATCCAGGAAGATCGCGGAGATCCAGACGCCCAGAACGTAAGCGGGGATTTTGCGCAGGAGTGAGCCGGCCATATCCGTTCCCTACTCGTCCACAAGACCGGGATAGTTCGCATTCGCCCGCTCGATATGGCCGGGAATGTCGGTACTCCAGCGGTCCTGGATCTGGGCGTTGTAGTTCAGGTAGAGAACGCCATCGACGATGTTCCAGACATTGGGATCGCCCTTGGCTGTATAGCCTTCCGAGACCGCCCAGGCGCAATACCCGCCATAGGCCGGGGCATAGGCCTCGGGGTCGGACAGGAACAGGTCGAGATTGGCCTGGCTGGCGAAGCGGAACTCGGCGCCGCGCCATTCTGTTGAGAATTCACGCTCGCCGCGGATCGCCTGGCCTTCGGTATGGTAGGCGACGGCGTCGTAACCGCCGACGGCGGTATTGCTGAATCGGCCGGTATAGATCGGGTCTTCCGCCCAGGCGGCGTCCGCAGGAAGGACGGCGCCGGCAGCCGCCAGAGCGGCGGCGAGGAACAAGGCTTTACGCATGATCAACTCCCATCTCATCGGCACAATCGCCGGTCAGGGCAGGCATACGCGATGTATCCGCTTACCGCTTTACACAGCTTTGCACGAGCGCGTGAGAAAGACGTGATCACACTTCTTTACAGACGGGTGCTGGCGTCAGGACGATCCTGCGCCTAGATGTGCGCGCAATAATGACGTCACAGCATGCAGGAACCTGTTATGGCCGAAGAAATGAGCACCGCGGTCGAGGGTGAAACCAAGGCCGAAGCCTATGTCCGGATCGGCAAGGAGATCGCCGCGATCGTCGCCGGTGAGACCAGCCGGACCGCGCGATACGCCACGGCGGCCTGTCTGCTGGCGCACAATTTCGGCCCGCGCTTTTTCTGGACCGGCTTCTACGTGGTGGATCCGCAGAAACCTCAGGAGCTTGTGGTGGGCCCGTATCAGGGGACGCTGGGCTGTCTGCGGATCCCGTTCGGTCGCGGCGTGTGCGGCGCGGCTGCGCAGAGCGGCGAGACCCAGCTGGTGCGGGACGTCGAAGCGTTTCCGGGCCACATCGCCTGCGACAGCCGGTCTCGATCGGAAATCGTCGTGCCGGTCCTTGACGCCGATGGCGCGCTCGCTGCCGTTCTGGACGTGGACTCAGCCGAACTCGACGCGTTTGACGCCGAGGATCAGGCGGGTCTGAAGCGATCTGCAAGATCCTGCTGACGGCCTAGAACAGCCAGAAGAAGCGGCGGCGACGCGGCTCTCGGGGCTCGGCGCTGCGGGATTCCCTGGCATTGTCGGCGACGGAGGGTTGTGCGACCGCGGGCGCCGCTCGACCTCTCCCATCAGCGCGGCGCGCGAGGCGTCAGTCATGGCAGGCGGAGCCGGAGCGCAGACATCAGCGTCGCAGAGCGCTGCGTCCATG
>LZQR01000061.1_pt1 | contig 28587 bp, 30 predicted proteins | sample 768601 | NCBI WGS metagenome assembly LZQR01 (sample SAMN05207299, study PRJNA324521) | oil field metagenome | isolation source: sample BH-FW-24 from oil reservoir | place: India: Bombay High | collected 2015-12-04
CGCGAGTCGGAGATAATAGCGGACGCCCACACCACCGCACTCCGCACGGCTCCGAAGTCCGGCGTTCGTCGCGTCCGGCCCCGGCGGAGTCGACAAAGACGACCCCCCCCAACGCCGCGACTTCCTCCACCGCAGCTCGACGCTCGATTCCACGATCGAACGGCCGCCGATCAGATCACCGTCCGCATTGCGCGGCGACAATGACTGATAATCATACCCCCGCGCCGAGCCGCCGCCGCCGGCGAAGAAGCGCTGCTCAGGGGGCAGGGTTTCAAGCGGGGCTCCGATAAGCCCGCCAGCACGCAAACGTCCGGCTATGATCAGCGATGAGGTCAGGCGCTGATAACGGCGTCCCTCCGCGACCGCCCTGAAATATGTGGATGACGCGTCGCCCGCCAGCAGCGTGGGCGAGACCTCCATCGAAACCAGGGCGCCTTGCGTTGGCGCGATCGCGCTGTCGCGCTGATCCCAGACCGCCCCGAATGAGACCGAGCCGGTGTAGACATTGAGATCCAGCGTCTCGTTCTCACTGTGCGAGACGCTCAGGTCCGCGCCGGCCGACAAGGTCAGCGTGTCTGTTATCGGACGCGAGACGCGTGCCCCGACGCCCGCCTCGACCAGATCGTAGGCATCGGTTTCCTCCCGTTGCGTGCGGGCCTCAAGCGTCAGGGCCTGCCCCAGACGCCGCCAATGCGGCGCCGTCAGCTCGACCTGAAGACCGCTTTGCACCGTCGCCAGGTTCAGATTGACATCAAGGGTCTCGTCGCCACCGAAGAGATTGCGGCGCTTGTAGGCCCCGCTTACGCCGCCCCCTCACTCGTGGACAGGCTGAAACCGGCTTCCGCAACATGTCGGGGCGAAGGCGAGGTCGAGACCAGGACCGCTCTTTGTTGAGGGCCATCAAGACCGGTCGGCTCTTCCAGGGTCACGGCGGCGCTGGACATGCTTTCCAGCGATTCAAGCGGCTTTCGAACACGCGCATCTGGGCAGCGCTCGCCGCCTCGCCTGTTTCGAATGGCGACAGTCGCTCGATAAAGCTCTGACGCCAGCGGGCAGACTGCAGGTTGATGTCCCCGAAACGGCTTTCGACGCCCGGGTCATAGACAAAGACGGCCCGTGCGCTCGCATCCGCATGGTCGATGGTGACAGTCCGATCCTCCAGTCGGGCGTCCGGCCAGCCGGAATTGCGCAGGGCTCTCAAACCCTCGGTCTCAGCCGCGAGCACATCTTCAGCGCGCACAGCGGCGCCGGACGAAAGGGGCAGCGCGTCCCGAGCAATGGTAGCCGCCTCCCGGCTCCCTCCAGCCTCGACCTCCAGCGCCGTGAAATGAAACTGTTGGCCCGGCGTCACTTGGAAGATCGGAGCATCCTCGCTCTGGTCCGTGATGACGCGAGCCGTGTAATACCCTTCGGCACGCAAATAGCGCACGATAAGATCCGCTCCGGCGCGCGTATTGACCGCGCCCGATTTGGACCGTTCCTCGATCAGCGATTGCAGGGCGTTTTCAAGAGCCGCGTCGTCAGAGTCATTGAGATTGACGGTTTGCGCCTGGGCCGAGGCGGTCATGGCGGCTAATGCCGTAAATGCGATCGCCCTTAGCAGCATCATCTGAAACTCAGTTCGTCCCATGCATGAAGAAAAGCAGCGGGGCCTTCGCCTCGCCGCTCTGGTATCGTATTCGCCTCAAACATGGCCAAAAACAACAGGCCAGTTTGTCAGTCGTTGTGCAATTCCCCGGTCTCGAAGCGGATTTCTCCGTCCCCGAACTGAATTTCGACCGTATCAGACTGCGCTTCCTGCCACACCAGAACTCCCAGAGTGACGATCAGGACAAGAACAATGGCGGCTCCGACGAGGACGACAGGGCTTGGTTTTTGGTTTTTCATCTCCTGCTCCTTGCTGTTTCGTTGTGACCCAAACGCATACGTCAGCAAAAGGGTTCCGTAAAAAAGCGGAACCCTCTGATCACTCCGGCGTTTTACGCGTATGAAGATAATCGCATTGATCACCTATGGTCGCAGCCTGATGGCGCTGACCATGGCGGAATCGGTCCAACCGCTCGTCGACCGGGTTATTGGGCTGGACACCATCGGGCTGACCGCCCTGTCCTTTTCAAAGTACTGCGATGAAACGCGCACCGTGCGCGAACCGTCGGAGGGACGCGGCTATACAGAAGACATCGCCTCAATCTGCAGGGAGTTCGCGGATGACCGGGTCCTGATCATGCCCGGGTTCGAGGACATGGAGACGCTGGCGGAGCACCGCAGCCTTCTGCCTGCCAACGCTGTTCTGGCCGCTCCCGATCAGAATTCGATAGAGCAAGTCACCCCGAAGCATCATTTCGCCAAGCTGGTGAAAGAGCATGACATCAACGCCCCTGAAACCGAGGTTTTTGAAACCGAGGATGAGGCGCAGTCCGGTCCGAGCATGGACTTTCCGCTCCTGATGAAGCCCAGCCGCGGCGCTGGCGGCCGGGGAATTTCAAAGGTCGAGAACCGCGAGGCCTATGAGGCCTACCTCACCGATCATGCCCAGAGCTATCCGCTGTTGGCCCAGTCCCTTGCTGAGGGAGACGACTATTGCGTCAGCGCGCTCGCCCATGACGGCGAGGTGATTGTCATGTCCGCCTATACCAATCTGGAAAACCAGCCGCGCGAGGCGGGAGCAGGCGTTGTGCGGGAAACAGTGAGCGCCAAGCCCTTCGAGGATGATATCCGCAAGATCGCCCTGGCGACGGGCTGGACCGGCGTCTTCGAAACAGACTTCATGTGGAGCGGAGACGATGCGGACTCTCCCGCCGTCATTGAGGTGAACGCCCGCTTCTGGGCCGGTCTGCGTCATTCGACTCTCAGCGGCGTCGACTATGCGCGACACCTGGCTGAACTGACGCTTTACGATGAGCTCAAATCCACGCCAGGCACGCCCGAGATCGGCTATCGCTCGCAAGTCCCCCTGGCCTGGATCCCTTCAGCGTTAGACGGCGCCTTCAGTGAGAGCGACTATGCCAGACAGTTGTCAGAAAGCTGGGAGAAAGTGAAAAACGCCAAGGGATTCAGTCTGAAGAACTTTGGAAAACTCATCGCCTCCCTTTCCGACGCGAAGGCCGCCAAGGAAGCGCTCGAGGATGTGACCCATCGTGTCATGGACCGATCGTCCCTGGATGTCGACCTGCTCGCGAAGGATGATCCGGCTGCGGCGCTTGGAGCTCTCTTCATCGTCTCCCACCTCGCCAAGTTTGGAGAACTGCCGCCCGAAGTCAGCTTTGATTCCGTAGGGTCATGACCCGCCCTGTCATTGCATATGTGACGGCGCCCAAGGGCGATCTCTTCCTCTCCTTGCTTGTAGGGGCAGTCATCAGACTGTCAGGCGGGAAACCCTTGCGCCTGCGCGAGGAACCCCGCAGTGGAGAACGTCTGTTTGACGGTCTGATCCTGATGGGAGGGCTGGATATCCACCCCAGCCGCTATGACGCAAGCATAGAAATCGAAAGCCGTTTCGATCCGGAGCGGGACGGGTTGGAGATAGGCTGGCTGCAACATGCCCGGGACCAGGACCTCCCGGTTTTGGGCATTTGCCGCGGTCTGCAGATGCTGAACATCTTCTATGGCGGGGACCTGCATCAGAAGCTCGACCCCGAGCTGACCCGAGACTGGCCGAACGGCCCCTTGGGCTACACGTTTTTCCGGAAGCCGATACAGCTCACAGGCCAGAGCTTCCTGTCGGACGTCTTCGCCCCGCACGAAACGGTCAGCGTCAACAGCCTGCACCGCCGGGCCGTAAGAACGATCGCCCCCGGATTTCACGCTACCGCCTGCGGCGAACGGGGCGGCGTCCAGGCGATCGAAGCGGACAGCGCGCCGCTGCGGCTGGGCGTCCAGTTCCATCCCGAACTCCTGGTCTACAGAGCGGACATGCGTCGCTTGTTTCGAGCCTTCATCAAGGCCTGCGCATAAAAAACGGCCCCGTCTGAGGACGGGGCGTTTTGCATAAAGGCGCGGAAGACCCTAGTTGCGGTTTTCCTCGGCGGTGTCCTCGATCGCGTCACCAGCTTCTTCAATGTCGCGACCGGCGCCCGCAATCGTGTTGCAGCCGGTGAGGATCAGCGTGGACACGGCCAGAGCGCAAAGCATAGCGTACTTCATTATAGCCTCCTTTTTTATGGCCTATTTGAAACGAACCAGACCATCAGAGGTTCCCTGTACTCAGCTCTTTTCTTCGCCAACCCGCAGCACAAAATCCATACCGCCTTCAGCATTGGCCTCAGACCAGGTTTCACCGTCCACCTGCATGGCGAACGCCTCCATCAGGGACGACCCTGTGCCCTGAGACGCCGTATCAGACATGCCCACGCCATCATCACGGATGCGCAAGGTCAGATCCTGCGCCGAGCTGGCGGTCAAAGACACGATAATGCGCCCGCTCTTGCGGTCCTGGAAGGCATGCTTGTAGGCATTGGTGACCGCTTCAGTGACGAACAGAGCGATCGGAACAGCCGTATCAGGCTCAAAGGCGACGTCCTCACACTCGGCCTGGACAGAGATCGATCTTGAACCGTCATCACTGACCTGTTGCAAGTTCATGGCGAGCTCTGACAGGAAGCCGGGCATGTGCACCGCGCGCAAATCATCAGCCTCGTACAGGCTCCTGTGAACGAGCGAGAGCGCATTGATCCGCCGGCGCGCCTCCATGAGCGCGGAGCGCCCCTCCCCATCGGCCATCCGGCCCGCCTGCAGGTTGAGCAGGCTCACAATGATCTGCAGGTTGTTCTTCACCCGGTGGTGGATTTCCCGAAGCAGGGCGCCGCGTTGCTCCACCGAGCCTCCAGCTCGCTGTGTTGCTCTTCAAGCGAGGTGGCCATTTCCGACATCGTATTCGCGAGTTCGCGTATTTCACGGGGCGCGTTCTGGGCGCGGATGGGCACAACGTCCAGACGCCCGCTGCCATACACGGCCGCGATCCGACGAAGATATCCCAGCCAGCGCAGCACGTAGTGATCCACGGCGAGCCAGACACTGGCGAGAGCCAGAGCGTACATGAGCAAAGGGATCAGGAAGGTCGCGGCGACCGACACCAGACCCACTGTGTCACAGGCGCAGGAGATATCAGGAGAAGCGCCAGCTCATCCTCGACCAGGGGCGTCAACACCGCCGGGCGCTCACCCCCGTCCATCGACAGGCGCAGGGGTTCGGGACGGGACAATCCCTCAACCCGCCCGAGCAGGTCATCCTGCAGCTCTATCGCCACAGGCTTGAGGACGCGCGCCGTGTCGACTTCACGGGCTTCGGAGGGCGTCACGAGCACCACCTGACTCCCCTCGGCCACAGCATTGTCGATCAAGTTGCGAGACGCCTGCAGCACATCAATCGCTGCGGCCGCCGCGCCTCTGAACTCGTCCTCCTGCCCCAGTCGGGAGGCGACAATCAGAATCGGTCGTCGTGTGACGCGTCCCAGCGTCACGCCGGAAACAGAGCGTTCCGCCCCATTCTGCAAACTCTGATGCCAGTCCTCGGTACTCAGATCGAGCTGCCGGGCGTCCTCCAGGGCGGAACAGATGATCTCGCCATTGGCATTGGTCAGCGCGATATTGGTGAGAACCGTATCGCCGCTTGCAATCTGGGCCATGGCCCGACTGCAGCCGCCCGGCGCACTCATGAAAGCGAACCCGCGAGTCGATACGGCATCAATGATGCCTTGCGCCCGAGATATGGATTCATTGAGTTCTGACGCAGCAAGCGCGCCCAGAATGATCATGCGATCCCTCTGAACGCGCTGTTCTTCCCGCGCCTCGCTCCAGGTTTGCGCCATGGCGATCAGCAATAGGGGAAAAAGCGCCACAGCCAGCACCAGAGCGAGCACGAACCGCAATCGCCCGGTCATTTCCCCGCCCGGTTTGAACGGCATGCCTACCGAGCCTGTTCAGCGAGGTCGCTGACCTGATCAAGAAGCGTGTCGACGGCGTCTGAGGCGGCGATGCCATCTGAATTGGCCTTGGCGGCCGGTCCGGCTTCATGATCCCTTCCAGAGCGAGACGCGCCCGGGACACACGGCTTTTCACGGTCCCTATCGCGCAATCGCAAATTTCAGCGGCTTCCTCATAGGAATACCCGCCCGCACCGACCAGGATCAGGCTCTGCGCTGGTCATCAGGAAGCTCGGCAAGGCCACGACGCAATTCGTCCAGCGCCACGATCTGTTCCTGATTGTCCACTGCAGGCAGCGTGCGCTCCGCCAGTTCCTGATCCCACTCGGCCTGCCGCCAGGACCGGCGCTTGTCGGAGTAGAACTGATTGCGGACAATGGTCAGGACCCAGGCGCGAAAATTCGTGCCCGCCTTGAACTTGTCCCGTGCAGACCAGGCTTTCATCATGGCGTCCTGCGCCAGGTCGTCTGCGCTGGCCGCGTCGCCAGTCAGGCTTCGTGCGAAGGCGCGCATATGGGGGATCGCATCCGTCAGCTCTTTTCGAAACTGCGGCTGGGTCATCAATTCGGACGGCGACAGGCCGACCTTTTCTGAATCGACCTTACTCACGGGCGCCGCCTTTCTGGTCGCCGCGCTTGGCCTCGCCTTCTTCGAGACGGTCAAGCAAATCGGCAAAATCGTCAGGGACGCCTTCGTCCAGCACGGAATCAAACATGTGGCGCAATCCCGCGCCAATGTTTTCCTGCTGCTTGCGGGTCCGCTGCACGAGCGAGGGATCCGGGGCGCTCCGGGCGCCATTCTTGTCCTCTGACATTGCCATTCTAAGTCGCCATTCTCATGTCTTCATTTATGGTCGATAGGACCGAATTACATAAAAGAACGCAGGTTCCCTGATCGGGTTCCCAAAAAACTGAATCTTTTTTGGAACCCTTTCGGAAATCGGTCGTTTTGTACCGACATAGTTTTGTGGGGAGAGCCCAGAATGAGTTTCGTTTCAGCAATTCGCGCACACATTCCTTATCTGCGCAGATATGCTCGCATCCTGACCGGTTCTCAGCAAAGCGGCGACGCTCATGTGCGCGCTTGCCTAGAAGCCGCCGTTGAAGGCAATGAAGAGCTAGGCCATGACCTGCCGCCCCAGGTCGCCTTGTTCCAGTTATTCCATGCCTGCTGGAATCCCGAACTGGATACGAGCGATCTCCAGGATGAGGCCACCCCGCTCTCGCACGTCACCCCCAAGGCCCGCCAGGTCATGCTGCTGACATCCGTCGAGGGCTTCTCGATTGAGGATGTCGCCAAGATCCTGCGCATAGATGACGCCGAGGCCCAGTCGCTTCTGGTCTCAGCGCAACAGGAGCTGAACGCTGGTCTCGCCACGCGCGTCATGATCATCGAGGATGAGCCCGTGATCGCCCTGGATCTGCGGGCCATTGTGGAAAACGCCGGCCACAGCGTGACCGGCGTGGCAAGGACCCGGGATCAGGCCGTCGCGCTGGCGCAGAAATCTCCGCCGGGCCTCGTGCTGGCTGACATCCAGCTCGCCGACGACAGCTCGGGCATTGATGCGGTCAAGGATATTCTTGATGAAATGAATGTTCCGGTGATTTTCATCACCGCCTACCCCGAACGTCTTCTGACCGGTGAAAAACCCGAGCCGACCTACCTCGTGACCAAGCCTTTCATGCCGGAAACCGTGTCCGCCACGATCAGCCAGGCCCTGTTCTTTTTCGAACGCAAGTCGGTTGCAGCTGAGTAGACCCCCGCTTTCCCATTTGAAAAAGGGCGCTGCGAATAAATTCGCAGCGCCCTTTTCTTTGTCATGCCGCAAATGCAAAATCCAGACACATTAAAGACATGATGAATTCACGAAATTGCCTGAAGAGAATCCGGAACACATAAGCATGCTCAACGTTTCCTTATTGCGTTCGACTTGATCGCTAGCAATGAAGGAGAGACATTATGTTGAACAAGCTGATGCTGACCACCTCGATCGCTCTGATTTCCACCACCGCTCTGGCGACGGCGCAGCCAGGACGCGGGATGCAGGCCGAGATGGAGACGAGCGCAGAAGCGACGATGTCCAGCGACATGGTCAAGGCGTCCGACATTGTCGGCGCAGACCTTGAATATGCGGACGGTGCTTCGGCCATCACGGACATTCGCATGAATGACGCCGGCGACCCGGAAGCGCTCGTGATCTCACGTGGTGGTTTCCTGGGACTGTTTGACGAGGAAGTCGCCGTCTCCACCGTCGCCGCCAGCATCGCTCATGACGCAGAGGGCGAGCTGGTCGTCACCGCATCTTTGACCGATGCGCAGCTTGAAGACGCCGAAGCCATCCAGGACAGCCCGTTTGTGGTCTCGATCGAAGATCAACGCGAGGATGGCGACCTGTTTTACAGCGATCTCACCGGCGCTGCGATCCTCAACGACGCCGGCGAAACCATCGCTCACCTTGAGGACGTGAAGTTCACGCTGAGCGGTGAAACCGAATACGCGATCATCCGCGACGGCGGCTTTCTGGGCCTGGGCGGCGAAGTCGGCCTTGTCGACTTTGACGAGCTGGAACTGGCCTATTCCGCTGAAACCGGTTGGACCGTGACGTCTGACATCACCGGCGATGACGTGCGTGTGATGGAAGAGACGCCCATCAATACCGGCGCCTATCTGGATGGCCGTTAATTCCCAAGGGGCTGACCAACCCCAAACTGGGGGCGCGCTTCGGCGCGCCCCCTTTTTGTTCACGATAGGCTGCTCTGACTTATTCCGTCGGCAAAGCAAACGCAGCTGCCGTGAAAGTCTGCCTGATGTCTCTTTGCTCACAGATCTCGCCGTATCGATCATCAGAGGTGGAGCCTGTCTGATACAGACAGCGGAACGGTCTGCTCCCTCTTTCGAATTCACAAGCCCGTTGATGACGGCGCGCTGGCTCAACTTCAGTTCCACTGACCTGACGGGCTTCTTGCAACGCATTGAGAGCGTTTCAGGGTTCCAGAACAGCGCCAACAAAGAAGCCGCCCTCATATGGAGGGCGGCTTCAAAAGCGGCTGCGCAAGGCCGTCAGGGGGAGGGTCAGCCTTCGCAGCTGGGTCGTCAATCATCCCGGCGGGGACCGGGATATCCGACTAACGCCCCGGTGCGAACGCGGTTCCCTGAAATCTGGACTCTCTAATCGATTTCCTCGTGCACCTGGCCATAGGCCAGACCTGCAAACAGAGCGGCGCCGCCCAGCGTATTGCCGACAAGCACGGGGAGGATGAAGGCCAGCCCCTCCCCTGCGCCCCAGACGCCGGCGACCATCAGGACAGTCGTTTCGACCGTCCCCGCCACGATATGCGGGAAACCGCCCGCCCCCACTAAATAGGTCACGATGAAGACCGCGCCGAGCTTCTCGTAAGGCAATCCTGGCAGCGACCAGGCCATCAGGCCAATGAGGAAGCCGGCAGGCAGGGCCGAAATGAAGTTCCCCAAAGCATCCCTGTGTGTGATGTGAGAGGATGCCGAGACCATCGCCTCGAACAGATCCGGCTCGGTCACATGCGATAGCACAGCCCCGATGGCGACTGCGCCAACGAGATTGCCGAACAGCACAATCGCCCACAACCGCCCCAGAAGACGGACGGAGCGCCAGCGACGATTCTTGGTGACCGGCAGGACCGCGGTCAGCGTATTCTCCGTAAAGAGCTGCATGCGCGCCATGGCGATCAGAAGAAAGCCCGCCGGGTACCCCACGGCGATCGCCAGCGAGCTCCAGGACGCGTCTCCGACCGCTTTCTCGATCGCCCCCATGAGCAGCACGGACGCGCCCATGGCCAGACCGGCTGTCAGCGCCGAGTAAAGCAAGGAGCTGGAGGGGCGAAGCAGCTCTTCCTTCCCGGTCTCCGCAATGACGGAATATAGGGTTTTGGACGCAATTTCGCTGCGCGCCGCAAGTCGCTTGGCGCGCAGCTCATGATCAGTTTTCTTCGACAAGGGCAGACCCTTTATTTGGAAAGCGCGAACCGGGACAGGGTTTCCATGGCGAGCTTGGGTTTTCGAGCGAGAAGTGCGCCGAACCCCATCAGCGTCGCCGTTGTTTGCAAAGGCTTGCGCTTCATGGCCAGCTCCACGAGCGCCAGGGGCGAGGCGGAGCTGGACGTCGTTTCAGAAGGCGGCTCTTTGCGGTTGGCTTTCCAGAGAAGGATTGCTGCGGCGATCGAGCCAGAGAGGCATAGATAGCGCCAACAAGGGCGCTGGCCACCCACGGGGAGTACTGGACTGACGCCCAGCTCCATCCCGCATGGGTGGCGAACACTGCGCCGATGATCGGGCCGATCAGGGCAATGACTATCAGCAGTGCGTTCACGATGCGCTCCCTAGCGGCGCATCAGCAATGCGCCGAGAAAGCCGGCGCCGATGGCGGCGCCGCAAGCGCCCAGCGGGTTTTCACGAATAAGTTCGCGAAGCTGGTCCGGGGCCTCTTCGGCGGCTTCCATGCCGTCCTCCAGGACGGACTTGCCGGCCTTCACGCCGTTTTCACCGCTCTGCTGGACAATCTTCGACAGATCACCCACCAGCTGGTCCATGTCCTCGCGCAGAGAATCCAGATCCGCTTTGAGTTCTTCAGTTGTAATGTCGGGTTTAGCAGCGGCGCGTGCCATTTTGCTCTCCTTTTCTGAAGTCTGTGAGTGGGCGATAAGTCTGTCTTAGCGGGACGGTTCGTCCGTAGCCTCTTCAGCTTCATCCACGCTTCGTCCACTTCCTCGCCGGCGTTCTCGAAGGTGTCCTGGTCCTCGCCAGTCACATTCTCGACCGCCTCATCCATGTCTTCGCCTGCGTTTTCCGCCGGACCATCAGAACAAGCGACAGCCGTCAGCAGGAACGGAGCGGCGAACAGGGGGGCAAACTTTTTCATGATTTCAATTCCTTCACGTCTATATGGCGATGCGGCTGCGGGGGTCCGCCCCGCAGCCGTGGCGATCAGTCCAGGGTCAGGCTCGCGGCGTCCGACCACGCAGTGCGCCAAACAGCAGCGACACCACGAACAGAACCAGGAAAACGAAGAACAGCACTTGCGCGATAGAGGCCGCGCCGGCTGCAATGCCGCCAAACCCGAACAGGGCTGCGATCAGGGCGACGACGAAAAATCCAAGGGCCAGTCTCAGCATGGGTTAGCTCCGTGTGTATCAATCAGGCCCCCAATCAACGCATCGACCTCAACAGGTTCCAGAAACTCCAAAATCATTTCAAAATTTCGCGCGTATATATAAAGCATACATTATCTCATTCAGGGTCGCCGGAGCACTTGGCAAGATATTGCAAAATTGCGGCAGGCGCTGACTGCAGTTTTATTCTTCCTCTCCGGGAACCTTAACGCATCCGTCCGCGTTTATCGGTCCCGCAATATGATGGAGATTGATAATGAGCAGCGCCGCTCTTGCTTCCAAAACCGCTCAATTTGATCAGAAAGCCGGCATTCAACCTGAAGACCGCTCCAAGATCGCGAGCGAGCTGGGCAAGGTCCTGGCTGACAGCTACATGCTCTTCATCAAGACCCAGGGCGTTCACTGGAACGTCGTCGGCCCCACCTTCTACAGCCTGCACAAGCTGACTGAAGAGCACTACGGCAACCTCTATGCCGCCATCGACGAGATCGCCGAACGCATCCGCGCCCTGGGCGAGAAGGCCCCGGCCTCTTATCGCAAATATGGCGAGTTGTCCGACATTCAGGATTATGACCTGGAGCAAACGGCCGAACAGCATGTGAAAATGCTGATCGATGACCACCGGACCGCCGTCAAATCCATGCGCGGCGCCATCGAATGGTGTGAGGACAAGAAAGACTTCGTCACGGCCGACATGCTGATCGAGCGCATGAGCTGGCACGAGGAAGCCATCTGGATGCTCAACTCGATCATCGCCGAGAAATAGGCTGTCAGACGTCTGAAAAAGCGGGCCTTCGAGCCCGCTTTTTCGCGTGAGGAGAAACGATGAGCCAATCGCCAGACGCCGCCGCCTCTGAAGCCCTCAACGCGATGGAAGCGAATGTCCAGAGCGTGGTCGAGCAAGGTCGGAACGCCGTCTCGGTCCTGATCGACTGGATCGCTGAGGACACGCAGGCCGTCACGCTCGCCCTGGCGATCACGCTTGGCGTCGCGGTCGTCGCAACCTTGATCAAATGGGGCGTTTCCCTGATCCGGCAGCGCTCCGAACAGAGCAGTCTGGCGTATGTCTTCCTGGGCGCCGCGGATCGCTTGTCCGCCATGACCTTTCTGGTCGTCGGCGCGGTGATCGGTCTTGGGGCGACGGGCGCGCCATCCCAGGTCATTGATGCAACCTGGTATATCCTTGGGCTCATCCTGATCATCCAGATCGCCGCAATCATACGCGGGCTTCTGGTGGATCTTGTCCAGCGACGCGCCCTGAAACGATCGGACACCCGCAGCGCCGTCTGGAACGGCATCGCGATCATCAAATGGGCGATCAGCACCTTTATCTGGTCGGCCGCCCTGCTGCTGGTTCTGGATAACGCAGGCGTGGATATCACTGCGCTGATCGCAGGCCTGGGCGTGGGCGGCATCGCGATCGGCCTGGCGGCGCAGGGCCTTTTCAGCGATCTCTTCGCAGGCGTGTCGATCCTTTTCGACAAGCCCTTCCAGCGAGACGACTTCATCGAATTTGGCGATTTTCTGGGCACGGTCAGCAAGATCGGCCTCAAGACGACGCGACTGCGCTCGCTCTCAGGCGAGGAAGTCATCATCCGCAACACCAATCTGCTGGATGAGACGATCCGCAATTACCAGCGCCTGGAGGAACGCCGCTGGCGGTTCCGCATTGGCGTGATCTATCAGACAGGCGCTGACAAGCTCGCGCAGATTCCGGACTGGATCGAGACCATCATCGATGAAACCGAGCAGGTCCGTTTCGAGCGCGCTCATTTCGCCGGTTTTGGCGACAGCGCGCTTGAATTCGAGATCGTCTGTCATGCCCAGAGCATGGAGTATGCCGTTTACATGGATGTCCGCCACGCCGTGAACCTCGCCCTCGTCCGGAAGTTCGCCGAAGAAGGCGTCGAGTTCGCCTATCCCACCCGCACTCTCATGGTGGCGCGCGGGGACGGCTCTGTTGTAGATCCCGCGCGCGCCCCCTCCGAGCCCTCTGAAGCAGGAGACCAGCAATGACCAAGGATCATGGCCCATCCGTCAAGGACGACGAAACCTATGAAGCCTTGCGTGAGGACGGGGCCTCCAAATCCAAGGCCGCCCGTATCGCCAATGCCCAGGCGTCCGATGAAACTGACGCCTCGGCAAAGGGCGGTGCGCACGAACCATATGAGGAGTGGACCAAGGATGAGCTGTACGAGCGCGCCCAGGAAATCGGCATAGAAGGCCGGTCCGACATGACCAAGGATGAGCTGATCAAGGCTCTGCGCAACGGACAATAGCGCGTTCATCTGAACTTCAGCCTCACAATATCGGGAACATCCTGTCTTTCAGCGCGTTTCTGAATTGAGGCTGATTTTGGAGGACTGCATGTTCGTTACGACCGCTTTATTGCTGACGATGCAGACTGCGACTGTTCCGGGCGTGCAAGATCCGGGTCCTGAACCTGAGTCCCGGCTCGTCCTGAGAAACTTTACCGATCAGCTCCATGCCGAGTTCGGCGACACCAGCCAGAGCAGCTGGTCCATCCCGTTGGGCGGCGATGACAGCCCTTCGCTGGTTCCCTCCCTTTCTGCGCAGAATGAAAGCCGGAACGACAGCGACGAGCTGTCGGCTCTGGGGATCGGCCTGGAGCTTGAGACCAGCCCCCTCGCCTTCCGCTCCATCCGTCGTCTCAGCCTGATTGTTTCCTATGACCAGGAGACTGTGATCATGCGACCTGGCGGCGGCGGCGTCAGCGCCCTGACCCGTGTCGCGGGCGAAGTCGGCGTGGCCGACGGGTTCGCTGGCATCGGCATGTCCCTGAGCGAACATGGCGCCCTGACTGCGGGCTATATCCGACAGGAACGCGAAATCCGCTTCGGTGAGAATAGCTGGGAAGCGGAATCAAGCTTTGTCGGGCTCACCTATCGACAAGCCTGGTAGGCTGATTTTCAACGCTTGAGTCTGCCGCACCCCTCGACCCCGAAAATGCATAAGCATCTGCGGGGTTTGTTCTTTTTGCGATTCGTCTTGCCTGATTCCTGTTCAGACCCGCCACGAAAACGGGAACCGCCGGGAGACTGGAACGTTTGTTCGGCAGCCCTGACCCTTTTCAAGGAGGCCTGACCGATGAAGACCGCCATCACCCTGACCGCCGTTGTTGCGCTGGCTGGACTATCGGCAGCCGCCTTCACCCAGACCAGTCAGACGACTGAACCCGAATTTGTTCAGGAGACCGTCAGCGGCAAGCCGTTCTATCTGGCGTCCACCCTTCTGTCCTCGCGCCTGATGCTCGAGGACAGCCAGGTCCAGATCAAGGATCTGCTTCTGGATGAAACCGGCAATCTGCAAGCTGTTGTCGTGGACAATCCGAACTTCATGAGCGGCGACGCCGCAATTGCGGCGGACCTGATCTACCGGGCTGGCGCAGAGGGTCAGGAGACGTTGCGCGTGGATCTGGATCGCACGGACTTCCAGATGCTGAGCCAGGGCGCCGGCTATCAGCGATCGGTCTGAGCTGGGCGTCAGAGTATGAGAATGCACGCTCACTGAGGGCGTTGATGGGGCGTCCCATCTCCGTCAGTGAGACGTCTGCCCACATCGCCGTGGACGACATCGAGATCAGCGAAGGCGGAGCGGTGTTGGCTGTACGGTTTGAATCCCGCGGCTGGAGCGCCTTTGACCGCCTGGAAGGCCGCCTTCCCGTGAATGCGGTGCGGTTTGACTACGCCCAACCTCAAGGCTGGATCATCGCCTCCACCGTCAACGACGCCCAGCTGAACGCGCTGGCCGGTCGTGACACCGCGATCTTCCTGAGCGCCGCTTCGGCGTCCTGATTTATTGATTGAAGGAGACCCTTATGAGTACGCAACAAGCGACCGCTACCGGCGGTGACATTTTCCGCATCATCCTGGCCATCCTGCTGCCGCCGCTCGGCGTGTTCTTCCAGGTCGGTCTGGGCCTGCACTTCTGGCTGAACATTCTGCTGACCCTGTTCGGCTATGTGCCCGGCATCATCCACGCGGTGTGGATCATCGCCACCCGTCGCTAGGCCATACGCCAGAATTCGGGCGCTGGAAGTCTCCCCGTTCCAGCGCCCGAACTATATCTGCAAACAGGCGCGCCCGCGCGCCTACACCGAAGCGAGGATCGAACGAACCGAGTGAGGGAGAACAGGAAAGAAGTGGTGCGGGTGAGAAGACTCGAACTTCCACGTCATAAGACACTGGAACCTAAATCCAGCGCGTCTACCAATTCCGCCACACCCGCACAGGCAAGGCAGGCCGCAGAGTTAGCGTCTGGCGCAACCCGCGGTCAATCTGTCATTGCCGCTGATCCCGCCTCCGGATGCATTCTGCAAAGCACCATGGACCCAGATGCCTGATGCGCCATCATGGACAGCGCGTTCAACAGGCGAGACGACCATGACCCAGGCCTCTTCCGACACCCCCTGCTCCGAAGACCGTAGCGGCTTTGACTGGGAATCCCGGTTTCAGTCCGATGACGCGCCCTGGGAGCGTCAGGGCGTCCATCCGGCAGCACAAGACTGGGTCCGCAATGGCGAGATCAAACCCGGACAGGCCATACTGACGCCCGGCTGCGGACGCAGTCAGGAACCGGCGTTCCTGGCGAGCCGGGGCTTTGATGTGACGGCCACCGATATCGCCCCGACCGCCATCGCCTGGCAGAAGACCCGGTTCCAGACTCTGGGCGTGATGGCTGAAGCGATCGAGACAGATGCGCTCGCCTGGCGTCCCGAGACCGGGTTTGACGCGCTCTATGAACAGACTTTCCTGTGCGCCATCCACCCCAAACGGCGGCAGGACTATGAGGCCATGGCCCATGCCTGTCTGAAGTCTGGCGGAAAACTGCTCGCGCTTTTCATGCAGAAGGCCGAGTTGGGCGGTCCGCCCTATGGCTGCGGACTGGACGCCATGCGTGAACTGTTTGCGGACACACGGTGGGTCTGGCCTGACGGCGAGGCTCGCCCCTACCTGCACCCCGGCCTGAATGCGAAGGCCGAGCTCGCCATGGTGCTGATCCGCCGCTAGCGCGCCGATAGCAGACTTTTAAGCCCTTTGCGGCAGCATGACGGCTCCAGAATGGAGCCCTCATGGCCGCAGTAAGCGCCTCCTACGTTTCATCGCTCTACAACGCCGACGCTTTCGCGCGAGGCGCGGGAAAGCGCGCATCTTCATCGGAAGGGGCTCCGCCCGCCAAAGTCGCGACCAAGGTTCAGGACCGGCTGAGCGACGCGTTAGAGGCCATGAAACGCGCCCTGAAGACCATAAGCAGGCCGCCCGGAACCGGGCGCGCGACCGTGTGGAAGCTGTCCGCGAACAGCTCAAGATCATCAAGGAACTCTACGCGCAGAACCCCAAGGAAATGGCGAAAGCGCTTCGCCATCTCGTCAAGGAACTTCAGACCGCGCTCAAGGCCTACAAGGAGGCCGGCGGAGATATGACGTCGATAGGCGGCGCAGGCCTCATCGCCATGACCGCGAGCGCCGCGCCTTCTCGATCTACAGACGCCCCTGGCTCTGAGCCTGATGCAAACGCAGCGGAAACGGGGGCGGAGACTGATGACGCCCCTGTGTTCGGCGAGTCGGCCGCAAGTCCGGCCCACTCGCCAGGCGAAGGGCCACGTCCTGACTCGTCTGACATGTCCGTTGAAGAGCTTGAGGCCCGACTGGGCGTGCTGATGGGCGATGAGGAATTCGTCCGGTCTGTCGACGGATTGAAGCGCAAGATCAAGGAATTGTTTGAGACTTCGAAAATCCAGTCCTCTTTCCTGTCCCGGGACCGGTCGCGGGATGAGGCCTTTGAAGCGCTTGACGAAGATCTCGAGGCCCTCGATGAGGATGTCACCGCGTACAAGCGTGACGTTCAGGATGAGCTGATCGCGGTGAGGCTTGAGATCAAGCTGATTGAACGCGGTGAGCTGTCTGCGCCTGTCGCACTGGATGTGAGAGCCTGATCCGGGTCTATCGCTTGCCGCCTTCCTTGGCGGTCAGGGGCGCGAACTTCAGCACCAGGAAGGCGATCACGACGCCAGCAATCAGGTTTGCGGCGAACAGGCCCCAGATCACGCCGTTGGCGCCGCCCAGAGAATTGCCCAGCCAGGCCAGCGGAATGATCAGGGCGACTCCGCGGAAGGCATTGCACGCCACTCCGATCAGCGGGCGACCGAGACCGTTGAATCCCGCCGCCGCCGCCATCGCCACTCCATACCCGCCCATGGCGAACGGCGCGATCGCCCAATAAGTGCTCGCGACAGCCTGTCCTTCAGCCGATGGCAGGAAGACCGGGGCCAGGAACCGCCCCAGCACGAAAAGCATGACCGCCATCGCAAATCCCCAGCCGGCGCAGAAGAGGAAGGATTTGACGAACGCTTCGCGCACCCGGTGATCCAGTCCGGCCCCGCCATTCTGCCCGGTGATGGGGCCAATGGAGCCCGAGAGCGCGAACAGTGGAATCAAAGCCAGCGCCTCGACCCGCATGCCCACGCCGAGGCCCGCGACTGCAGGCTCGCCAAACGGCGCCATTGCGGCGAACACCATCGTATTGGCCAGGGGGCCGATCATGTTCGAGCCTGACGCCGGCGCGCCGATGCGCGCGATCTCGCGCCAGTTCCAGAACAGGGTGTCAAAGCCCGGCCAGCTGAAGTCGAGCATCTTCTCGCGGAAGACCAGAACGCCGAGCGCAATCATGAAGACCGCCATGTTGGCGATCAGGGTCGCCAGCGCCGCGCCCGTCACCTCCATCGCCGGGATGGGGCCGAGACCGAAGATCAGGATCGGGTCGAGGATCATGTTGATGACGGCGGCGATGATCATGATCACGCTGGGCACGATGGCGTCGCCCATGGCGCGCAGCAGGTTGCTCGCCACCATCGGGCCCACCATGAAGACCGCGCCGGCGAACCAGATCGTCATGTACTCCCGCACATAGGGCATCATCTGGTCGGTCGCGCCCATGGCTCGAAAGACCGGATCGATCAGCGGAATGCCGATCACGCTGACCAGCAGCACCATTATGAAGGACAGACTCAACGCATCCGTCGCCACGCGTTTGGTGGATTCGCCGTCCCCGCGCCCGGCCGCACGCGCCACCACCGACACGGCGCCGGCGCCCAGGCCGATCGATATGCTCATCACCAGCATGGAGACCGGAAACACGAACTGCACCGCCGCCTGCTGGTCCGTGCCCAGCCGTCCTACCCAATACGCGTCGATCACGCCGACCAGCATCATGGCCAGAATGCCAAAGCTCATCGGGGCGACCAGACGGATGATGTGACGGAAGACCGATCCCTGAGTCAGATCGTTCGAGGCGCGGGTGGAGGCCATGGGAAGGCTTTCTAAAAGTCAGAAAATCAAACAGCGCCATAGGTAGGACACCCCATGGCGCTGTTCCATGCCCGAAATGGAAAAGGTCTGTTCAGGACCCCGATCCAGGCCTACTCAGGGCGTGTGGTTGAGATCGTAGGCGGCAAGTCCGGCCAGATTGACGATGTCGGATACATTCGACCCGACACGCGCCACCTGCACGGATTTCTCGAGCCCGATCAGCAGGCCTTCGATCACCGTGGCGCCGCCCGCGGATTTCAGAAGCCGCGCCGCGATCGAGGCCGAGTGCACCGCAGGCATCACCAGCACATTGGCCGCGTCCGACAGGCGCGAGAACGGATAGCGTTCGCGATGATTGGGATCGAGCGCGATATCGACCGCCATTTCGCCCTCATACTCGAAATCAAGATCCAGCTGATCAAGACGCGCGACCGCACTCTGGACTTTCGTGGTCCGCTCGCCCGGCGGATTGCCGAAGGTGGAATAGCTCATGAAGGCCACGCGCGGATCGAGGCCCAGACGGCGCGCGGCATGGGCTGCGCCCACCGCGATCTCGGCCAGACCTTCGGAGTCGGGGAATTCCGTCACGTTGGTGTCGGCGATCACCAGCATCTTGCCGCGCGCCAGCGCCACTGTCAGGCCGATCACCCGCCCGCCCGGCGCGGGGTCGAGCACCAGACGGATATCGCTCATCGTATTGGTGAAGTGACGCGTTACCCCCGTCACCATGCCGTCGGCGTCCTCGAACTTGAGCATGCAGGCGGAGAACACGTTCCGGTCATTGTTCACCAGACGCTGCACGTCGCGACGCAGGTAGCCGCAACGCTGGAGACGCTTGTACAGCCAGTCCGCGTAATCGGCGTTGCGGTCCGACAGACGCGCATTCTGGATCTCCAGCACGTCATCCGGCAGTCCGAGAGAGCGCATGTTCGCCTTGGCCACTTCTTCGCGCGCTACCAGCACAGCCTGCCCCAACCCCTGGGACTGGAAGGCGAAGGCGGCGCGGATGACGGACGGCTCCTCGCCTTCCGCGAAGACGATGCGCTTGTCGGAGCCGGAAATGGACTGTGTAACGCGCTGCTGGAGCGCAGCGGTCGGATCGAGGCGACGCGCCAGCGACTGACGATATTTCTCCTCATCCTCGATCGGGATGCGCGCCACGCCCGTCTCGATCGCAGCGCGCGCCACATAGGGCGGAACGAAACTGATCAGGCGCGGATCGAAGGGAGACGGGATGATGTAGTCCCGGCCGAACCGCAGACCGCCATCCGATTTGTTGGCTGTGGAGACCTCGTCCGGCACGTCCTGACGCGCCAGATCGGCAAGGGCGCGAGCCGCGGCCAGCTTCATCTCCTCGTTGATCGTCCGCGCGCGCACATCAAGCGCCCCGCGGAAGATATAGGGAAACCCCAGCACATTATTGACCTGATTGGGAAAATCCGAACGGCCTGTCGCGATGATCGCATCAGAACGCGCCGCCCGGACCTCGTCGGGCATGATTTCGGGCGTTGGATTCGCCATGGCGAAAATGATCGGGTCCGCCGCCATGGATTTCACCATGTCCTGCGAGACGATGCCGCCTGCGGACAGGCCCAGGAAGACGTCTGCGTCCACCATGGCCTCTTTCAGCGTGCGCAGATCGGTCTCGCGCGCATGCTGGGCCAGGCGGTCATGCAGGTCGTTGCGACCGGTATGCACAACGCCATTCACATCCACCACCGTGACATTGTCGTGCCTGACGCCAAGCGATTTCACCAGTTCCAGCACCGAGAGGCCGGCCGCGCCCGCTCCGCACAGCACCAGCTTGACGTCTTCAAACTTGCGGTCGGTCAGATGACAGGCGTTGATCAGGCCAGCTGCAGCAATAATGGCCGTGCCGTGCTGGTCATCATGAAACACAGGAATATCGAGCTTTTCGCGCAGGCGCGCCTCGATCTCGAAGCATTCCGGGCTCTTGATGTCCTCGAGATTGATCCCGCCAAAGCTGTCGCCGAACCCGGCGACGCAATCGACGAATTTGTCGGGGTCCGTGTAATTGATCTCGAGATCGAAACCGTCAATGTCGGCAAAGCGCTTGAACAGCACGGCCTTGCCTTCCATCACCGGCTTTGAGGCGGCGGCCCCCAGATTGCCCAGCCCCAGGATCGCGGTGCCATTGGACACCACGGCGACAGTGTTGCCCTTGGACGTGTAGTCATAGACCGCGTCAGGATTTTCGGCGATCGCGCGCACGGGTGCGGCCACGCCAGGCGAATAGGCCAGCACCAGATCGCCGCTGGTCGCCATCGGCTTTGTCGGGATCATCGCCACCTTGCCCGGCGGGCTCGCGCGGTGAAATTCCAGCGCGTCGGCGTCGGTCGAGGAAAGCTTTTCGTTGTCGGACATGGCGATGATGAATCTAACTGGTCTGGTGGAAACTCATGTGAGCTATACGCGTCTGCGCAGCTGCTTGCTACACCGGCGCACGCATCAAACGCTGCAGGGCCGCCTTGCGTCCTTGCAAGCCGCTGACGTGCGCAAGTGCTTGAGGCAAGCAGGAGAGGACCGTCTCCACACTCCCGCCCATGCCCAGTCGACGCCCGGCGTCACCATGGCAGTAAACCGCCGCTGACGCCGCGTCATAGACGCCTTGCCCCTGCGCCAGAAACGCGCCGATCAGACCCGCCAGCACATCGCCTGTACCTGCTGTCGCCAGACGCGGGCTGGCGTGGACATTGACCCTGACATCACCTCCGGGAGCGGCAATCACGGTATCTGCCCCTTGAAGACCACGACGGCGCCACATCGGCGGGCCGCCAGACGAGTGCGCTCTATCTTGTTGCCATCACCGGTCTTTTCCGTGAGATCGGGAAACAGTCGCTCGAATTCTCCTCCATGAGGCGTCAGCACGCATGTGTCGTGAAGCGCTTCGAACAGACGGTCAGGTTCATCCCGAAACACGCTCAGGGCGTCCGCATCCAGAACCAGCGGAATCTGCGAGCGGCACGCTGACAGCACGCGTTGTTTCAGACGCTCATCCGGCCCCGCTCCGGGCCCGAGAACTGCCGCGCTGGCGCGATGGTCTGCGAGCACCTCTCCAAAGTCGGCGTCATGGTCATAGGCTCGCGCGACAAGGCTGTCGGAAGCGGAGGCGATTTCATTCAGGCGCCCCCTGTCCGGACAGAAGCGTGACAAACCCGGCTCCACCAATCTGACCGGCCCGCGCCGCCAGACGCGACGCCCCTGTGGCGCCATATCCTCCCGCAAGCACACACAACCTTCCGCGCGAGTGCTTGTGCGCATCGGCCTCGATATCGGCGCCTGGAAGCTCCTACAGATCAGGATGATTGAGCATGGCGCAGGGATGAGCCGTCTCGCTCCAGCCATCCGGAATGCCGATATCGCACAGAACGACCTCTCCGCATCCCTGTCGGCCGGGAGACAGCAAATGGGCCGGCTTGAGCCGATGAAAGGTGACGCTCAGATCCGCCCGGAAGCAGGGTCCGTCAAGCGGCGCGAGATCGCCTGACAATCCGCTCGGCACATCGACTGCAACACAGACGCCGTCAAAGGACTGGCTTTCGTTTGAAAGACGGGCCGGTTCCCCCTCCAGCGGCCGGTTCAGCCCGGCGCCAAACAACGCGTCCACGATGAGCGCATGATCTTTCAGGCGCAGTCGGACAAGGCGTGAATGTCACCAGTCCACTCTTGCGCGCACGTTGCGGCGTCTCCAGTCAGGTTCTGACGGTCCACTGCCGAATAGATCGTCACAGCCCAACCGGCCTGACGCAGCTGCTCGCCGACAACCCAGCCGTCACCGCCATTATTGCCAGGTCCGCACAACACGGCCGCCGATCTAGGGGCCCAGCGGGACATGATCGCCCGGGCCACACCCGTCCCGGCGCTTTGCATGAGGCGGCGTCCGTCCACTCCTTGTTCAATGGCGAAGCTATCCGCTGCGCTCATTGCAGAAACCGTTAGTATGGCGTGCGGCTGGTCTGACATTTCACATCACCCTCAGGCATCGCCCCACTTTCGAGCATTAGCGCTCACAAATGCAGCATCGGTAAATTTCAACATCCGTGCGACGTAACCATCACTTGCGAGGCCCAAAGCGATCCTTAGCGTGCCAGTCGTGAGCGGAGGCCCCGAATGAAAAAATCGAAGCGATCATCAAGCCGTTCAAACTGGACGACGTGAAGGAAGCCCTGCAGGAGATCGGTCTTCAAGGTCTGACTGTCACTGAAGCCAAGGGGTTTGGCCGCCAGAAAGGTCATACCGAGCTCTATCGCGGCGCGGAATACGTTGTCGACTTCCTGCCCAAGATCAAAATCGAGCTTGTGATCCCGGACAACCGCGTCGAGGCCGCCGTGGAAGCCATTCAGACCGCCGCCCAGACCGGGCGGATCGGCGACGGCAAGATCTTCATTCTCCCGGTCGAAGGCGCCATCCGCATCCGCACCGGCGAAACGGATGACGACGCCATCTGATCCACACTCTTTCAATCGCCCGCCAGCACCCACAGCCAGCAATTAAGGACCCTGCCATGTCTGCTGACAAGATCCTCAAACAAATCAAGGACGAAGACGTCGAATTCGTCGATCTGCGTTTCACCGACCCGCGCGGCAAGCTGCAACACGTCACCTTTGACGTTGATATGGTCGACGAAGATTTCTTCGAAGAAGGCTCCATGTTCGACGGATCCTCGATCGCTGGCTGGAAGGCCATCAACGAGTCCGACATGGTTCTGATGCCGGACGTGAAGACCGCGGCCATCGACCCTTCTTCCAGCAGACCACGCTCTCGATCGTTTGCGATATTCTCGAACCGGACAGTGGCGAAGCCTATAACCGCGATCCGCGCACCACGGCCAAGAAGGCCGAGAACTTCCTCGCCGCCTCCGGCATTGGCGACAAGGCGTTCTTCGGTCCGGAAGCCGAATTCTTCATTTTTGACGATGTGCGCTGGTCGACCGCCCAGAACAACACCTTCTATGCGCTCGACTCCGAGGAAGGCCCCTATAATTCCGGCACGAAGATGGAAGGCGGCAACCTCGCCCACCGTCCGGGCCCGAAAGGCGGCTATTTCCCTGTGCCGCCGATCGATTCGCTTCAGGACATGCGGTCTGAAATGCTGTCCGTGATGAAAGAGCTCGGCCTGCAGCCCGAGAAACATCACCACGAAGTGGCGCCGTCCCAACACGAGCTGGGGATGAAATTCTCCACGCTCACCGAGATGGCCGACCGCATGCAGACCTACAAATACATCGTGCACAACGTCGCCGCCGCCTATGGCAAGACCGCGACCTTCATGCCGAAACCGGTCTATGCCGACAACGGTTCGGGCATGCACGTGCACCAGTCGATCTGGAAGGACGGCAATCCGCTGTTCGCCGGCGACAAGTATGCCGGCCTGTCCGACACCTGCCTGTATTACATCGGCGGCATCATCAAGCATGCGCGCGCGATCAACGCCTTCGCCAACGCATCCACGAACTCCTACAAGCGCCTGGTCCCGGGCTTCGAGGCCCCGGTCCTGCTGGCCTATTCGGCCCGCAACCGCTCGGCGTCGATCCGTATCCCGCACGTGCCATCCGCCAAGGGCAAGCGTATCGAGACGCGCTTCCCCGATCCGGCCGGCAACCCGTACCTGACTTTCGCCGCGCTTCTGATGGCGGGCCTCGACGGCATCGAGAACCAGATTCATCCCGGCGACGCGATGGACAAGGATCTCTATGACCTGCCGGCTGAAGAGCTCAAGGACATCCCGACGGTCTGCTCGTCCCTGCGCCAGGCGCTCGAATCTCTCGACGCCGACCGTGACTTCCTCAAGAAGGGCGGCGTGATGGATGATGACCAGATCGACGCCTATATCGATCTGAAGATGGAAGAAGTGTCCCGGATCGAACACCACCCGCACCCGGTGGAATTCGAGCTGTACTACAAGGTGTAGTTCTCCTTCCTGTCAGGACGTCTGCGGCCGCTCCGGATTGCTCCGGGGCGGCCGTTTTCATTTCAGCCTCTTCTGCACAAAGCGAAATTGGCTGCGGCGCAGGGTCGAGCGATGGTCGACGCGCGCAAAACCATGGGCTAGAAAGACTCTCCTACGCACGTATGGTTCACCTCTTGTGAACTTGCGCCCGACCGGAGACCGACGCATGCGCCGCAGCCTTCTCGCCGCCGTTTCCCTGTCCGCACTGATCGCCACGCCTGCCTGGGCGGATGAGGAGATCAATGACGAACGCACCGAGCCGGTCGAGACCGCCGATGCGGATGGCGCAGGCAATGCCGACAATATCGTCATCGGTTCAAACGGCCGCGTCACCCTGATCGGGGTTCCGGGCCCTGCCGTACACGTCAATTCGAACAACGATCTGACCACTCAGAACGGGTCGATCATCCGCATCAATGACCGCGATGGCGACGGCGATCCTGTCAGCGTGGATGGCGCGGTGGGCATTCAGGTCGATCCCGGCGTCGAAGGCGATATCTCTCATGGCGGCCGCATCGTGCTGGATGACAGCAACGATCCGGCGGACCTGGGCACGGACGATCTCGTGGATGCCGACAATGACGGCGAGGTCGACGATCCGGACGGCGAGGCGGACGGCGCTTTTGCTCAGGACCAGAACAAGACCGGCCTGCTGATCGGCGCCGTCGACGGCGATTACAATCCGTTGGCCGGCCAGGATGCGGTGACGGGCGATGTCGCCATCACCAGCACCGGCGCCATCGTCGTCCAAGGCCAGAACAGTTTCGGCGTGCGCGCGTGACCGCGATCGACGGCGATTTCTTCTCGGATGGATCGGTCACCGTGACCGGCGAGAACAGCCGCGGCATCTCCCTCGAGGATGATGTGTCCGGCAATGTGGAAATCATTTCCGTGAACACGGTCTCCCCGGGCGGCAATGCCGTTGTGGTGGAGGGCGATGTGGGCGGCGGCGTTCGCGCCAATGGGACTGTTTCCGCGCACGGCTATCGCACCACAACCCGCTATCGTGAAAATCTCATGGTTCTCTTCGAGAATGAAGAGGAAGCGGCTGCGCGCGGCGATGTGGCGGACAATCTTGATTCGGGTTCGGCCTTTCTGGTGGCGGGGTCTGTCGCCGACGGCGTCTTCATCTCCACCAGCGGCACCATCCAGGCCTATACGGGCGGCGGCGCTGCGCTGGAACTGCGCCCTGACGAGGACGGCACGGGCGATCAGGTGATCGGCGAGGTCTCCCTGCCCGATGATTACACCACCAATCGCACCGATGACGATGATGAGGGCGATCAGCTGGGTTATGCGGTGGTCAACGAGGGCACCATCGCCAACAACGCTGTGTTTGACGGCAAGGACGCCACGGCGTTCCTGGTCGTCGGCCGTGACGACAATGGCGTGCTGCGCTCGGTGATACTGGGCGCCGGCGGGGTCATGAACACCCGCACGGTCACCGCCACCGCCTATGACGGCACTGCGCGCGCCATGCATTTCGGCGCGGGCGCTCAGGCCGACACGATCCTGAACTCCGGTGTTCTGCGCGCCGCCGCCGTGCTCGGCCATGAAGAGGACGGATTCGCAGACGACGCCTATGGCGCAGGACGCGCCATCGCGCTTGATCTGGACGAGAACTCACAGATTCGCCGCATCCTCAACGAGGCCGGCAATATCAACGCCACCATCACCGGCGGCGGCCAAAGCGCAATTGCGATCCGCTCCAATGACGATTCACTCGATGAAATCCGCAACTCCGGGATCATCAGCGCCGTCGCCGGCGGTCTGGAAGACGGCTTTTCGCGCGATGACATGGAGATCCTGGCGATCGACGCCCGCAACAATGACGGCGGCCTCGCGATCATTCAGGAGCAGGCCTATGACGATGAGGGCGAACCGATCTCTACACCCTCCATCACCGGCGACATCCTGCTTGGCGACGGGGATGATCGCGTCGAGATCAACGCAGGCTCTATCACTGGCGACATCTCGTTCGGCCTGGGCGCCGACGTTCTTGTCATCAATAACGGCTCGCTGAACGGCGCCGTCAGCGATGCGGACGGCGATCTCGTGCTGGATGTGACCAATGGCGAGATCGGTTTGACGGGAACGGACGCACTGGCCCTTCGCGACGCGATTTTCCGCAATGGAGGCGTTCTGGAAGTCGTCATTGACGCCCAGGATCGCACAAACGCCTTCCTGAACGCGTCCGGCGACGTGACCTTCGAGGAAGGATCCTCGCTTTCGGTCGGTCTGGGCGATGTGATCGGCGCTGGCGGAACCTTCGAGATCATTACGGCCGGCACGCTGAGCATTGCAGATGAAGCGGGCACCCTGACCACCACCGAGTCGCCCTATCTGTATAACGCCACGCTGGCGCGCTCGAGCGAGGACGAAAACAAGATCCTTCTCACGCTCGAGCTGAAGACGGCGGACGAGCTGGGCATGCATGTCAATCAGGCTGCGGCCTATGACGAAGCGCTGGCCGCGTTCGAGACCATTGAATCCCTGGGCGCCGCCTTCGCCGGACTGCGCACCGCCGAGGAATTCTACGGCGCCTATGACCAGCTGCTGCCGGAATACGCCGCCAGCGCGATCCAGTTCGCCCTGGCGTCCAACGACGCCGCCGCAGGCGCCCTTCAGGGCCGTTTGCGCAATGCCCGTCTGGCTCCCGATGATCTGGCCGGCGTCTGGATCCAGGAGTTCGGCTATTACGCAGACCGGTCCAGCACCGCCTTCGGCCCGGGCTATCGCGGTCAGGGCGTCGGTCTGGCGGTTGGTCTCGACCGTCCCGTCGGCCCCTTCTACGCCGTCGGCCTCCAGCTCGTGGGCGCCGCCAGCGAGATCGAGGAGACCAATGGTTTTGACCAGCCTATGGTGTCCATGACAGGTCAGATTGGCGGTTACGCCGCCCTGAATCTCGGCGGCTTCGACATCTCGGGCAATGTCGGCCTCGGCTACGACTATTTCGAAACCGACCGTGAAATCCGCATTGGCGACTTCACCGCTCTGACCAGTGCGGATTGGAGCGGCTGGCATGCGACCGCCAGCTTCCAGGCGGGCCGGGACATCGCCTTTGGCAAATGGGTGCTGCGTCCTGAAGCTGACCTGACCTATGTGACCCTGTTTGAGAGCGGGTATTCGGAAACCACATCCGGAACGAATGCGGACGCCATCTCGGATCTGGCGCTGATCGTAGACGACCGCGAGTCCTCCACCCTGCTCGGTTCGGGCACGCTGACGCTGGCTCGCCGGTTCGGCACGGATGAATCCTGGTGGGCGCCCTCGCTGCGCGTGGGTTACCGCGGCGAGTTCTCCAGCTCCGGCGGCGAAACCACGGCCCAGTTTGGCCAGGATGGCAATCCGTTCACCCTGCGCTCTGAACAACTGGCCAATTCCGGCGCCCTGCTGGGGTTTGGCCTGAGCGCAGGCTCGAACTACTCCACCTTCACGTTCGCGTATGATGCGGATGTCCGTGACGACTTCGTCCGACATGTCGCCCGTCTGGTCATCCGACTGACATTCTAGAACAACTTCACATAGATGCATTGCACGCATCAGGGAGTCTGGTAAGGATAATTCGTCTTCCTGTCCTGACCCCATGCATTGACGGCGAAGACATGGGTCGGCGCGTATGACGCAGGCGCGCCGACCCCACGCTTCCCCTCGCACGCGAAACGCGCACGCTTGCACAGGCGTGCGTTTTTCATTTGGCGCCCGTCAGGGTTTCACTGCCGGTTAACCGTGTGAGAGCAGAGTGCGGACATGGTGATCCGGTCCGTCATTCTTGGCCTTGTTGGTCTTGTTCTTCTGTCAGGCTGCGCGTCCGGCCCGCCTGATCAGGTGCATGACGCCTGCCTCATCTTGCAGGACAATCGCAGCTGGTGGCGGGATCTGCAGCGGACTGAGCGGCGCTGGGGCATTTCGCCCGGCACCCAGCTCGCCTTCCTCAAAAAGGAATCCAGCTTCAATCGTCATGCGCGACCGGCGCGGCGACGCCTGCTGGGCGTCATTCCCGGCGCCCGTCCCTCTTCCGCCTATGGCTATGCGCAGGCGCTCAACAGCACCTGGGACTGGTATCGCGAGGACACGGGACGGCGGGGGGCGGACCGCGACGACTTTGGCGACGCCGTGGACTTTATCGGCTGGTATGCGAGCAAATCCCAGCGCCTCTCGGGCATAGCCTGGATGATCCCTATTCGCTCTATCTGGCCTATCACGAAGGTCATGGGGGCTTTAAC
>LZQR01000062.1_pt1 | contig 28000 bp, 29 predicted proteins | sample 768601 | NCBI WGS metagenome assembly LZQR01 (sample SAMN05207299, study PRJNA324521) | oil field metagenome | isolation source: sample BH-FW-24 from oil reservoir | place: India: Bombay High | collected 2015-12-04
CCCGGAGTGTCGTCCGGCGAGGGGGCGGCGTAATCAAAGTGCAGACGGAAGCCGACGCTGGGATCATGAAAGCGGGTCACCGCGCGCCACGGCACCTTGCTGAGCATCATCGTGTATCGCCCTGGCCCGGAGTGTCGTCCGGCGAGGGGGCGGCGTAATCAAAGTGCAGACGGAAGCCGACGCTGGGATCATGAAAGCGGGTCACCGCGCGCCACGGCACCTTGAGATATTTCGGCACGCCGCCGAATTTCAGCGTGACTTCAAAGCCTGCGTCATCGACCTCGAGATCCCAGAACTGATGTTCCAGTACGATCGTCATTTCCTCGGGGTAGGCGCTGGCGAGGGATTCATCGATATCGCATCCCGGATCGGAGGTGCGAAACGTGATGTAGAAATGGTGCGCGCCCGGCAGGCCGTCGCCCGCCGCCCGTTCCAGAGACTTCCGAACAACATCGCGCAGAGCTTCCTGCGCGAGCTGTTCATATTGCATCAGGTCTTTGGCCACCTGCATCGCCCTTTCCCAGCCACGGCAATCTGGAGGGAAGGGTACTTGTTCCCTGCGAGGCGTCAATCGATCGTGGCCGCTGTGCGCACCTGTGCGATTTCGTCGATCGGGAGAAATTCGGCTCTCGGCAATCGTAAAAGGTGACATCGCGCCATTTGTGTAGGATTCTGGCAACGAAACCCTAAGGTCTGTGGTGTATCGAGCTGGGGTGGAGCGGGGCGCCGGGGATGGACGCGGCTTGCAGCCCCGGGGAGGCGGATGATGCGTTCTGTACTCGATCGATACTGGCCCGTCTCGGGCAGTCAGGACCGCATGGGGGTCGCTTCCGAGCGTTTGCTGACCGTTTTCTGCATCCTTGCGGGGTTGAGCGGTCTGTGCGTCAACATCATCAATACCCGCTTCCTGCCCGATTACGCAGCCGAGGTCGGAACGGGTTTCGCCGTATCGGCGCTGTTGCTGATCGCGCCCTACCTCATCAACGGGCGCTCGAACTTCAATCTTCGCGTTCGGGTGATCGGCCTGACGGTGGTGGGGGTTCTCGGCCTGCTGTCGCTGATCAATGGCAACCTGACCAATGTCTGCAATCTGGGTCTGATCCCGGCGGTTCTGACCTTCTGTCTGGTGCTGGGCGTGTCAGATGGCCTGATGATCGTGCTGTTCAGCATCGGGGTCTATCTGGCGACCTATTTCATGAGCCGGGCAGGCGGCGCCGCGCCGTCATCTCTGGAAACCTTGCTGGCGGGGCTGATCCTCTCGCAGATCTTCGTATATGTCTCGGCGGCCTTTTTCCGCTTCAACATGATGGCGGCCGTCAAGGCGCTCGCCGCCGAGAAGGCCAAGGCCGAGCAGGCCAATCAGGCCAAGTCGCAATTCCTGGCCAATATGAGTCACGAGATCCGGACGCCCCTGAACGGGGTTCTGGGGATGACCGCGGTGCTGGCCCTGTCCAAACTCGATGAGCGCCAACGCAAGGCGGTCGAGGTGATCCGGATGTCCGGCGACCATTTGCTGTCGACCCTGAATGACATTCTGGACCTCGCCAAGATCGATGCCGGCCAGATGGATGTGGAGACCGTCGAGTTCGTGCTGGGCGATGTCGCGGAGCAGATCGAAGCCCTGTACGCGCCCCAGGCCGAGAAGGCTGGACTGAGCTTTTCACTGCGCTACGAGCAGGGGGTCAGCGCGCAAAGTCTGCGGGTCGGCGATCCGACGCGGCTTAGCCAGATCGTGCACAATCTGGTCTCGAATGCGTTGAAGTTCACCCGCAAGGGCGGAGTCCGGCTCAGCTTCGCTCAGGATGAGGACACCGAAGAGCTGATCCTGCGGGTCCGTGACACGGGCTGCGGCATGACGGTCGATCAGCTCGAACGGGTCTTCATGCCGTTCACGCAGGCGGACGCCTCCACCTCGCGCGAATATGGCGGAACGGGGCTCGGCCTTTCGATCGTCAAGCGTCTGCTGGAAGTCATGAAGGGACGCATCGATGTGGAGAGCGAGCCTGATGTGGGCACGCTGTTCACCGTCTACCTGCCCTTCCGTCCGGTCGGCAGCGGGGATGCGGACGTCATCGTGAAGCCGTCCTGTGATTGTGCCGACACCCTGCCGCACGGGCTGAGAATTCTGGTGGTCGATGATTGCGAGACCAACCAGACCGTCGCGGCGGGCCTGTTGCGGGCCTGTGACGTTGAAGTGAGCCTGGCCGGTGACGCCCAGACGGCGCTCGACCTTTGTACAAAAGCCGACTTCGACCTGGTTCTGATGGATATCCGCATGCCGGGACGGGACGGCGTGGCGGTGCTGGGCGATCTGCAGACCGCCCGCAAGGCGGATGGTCGTGACATGCCGCCGGTGATCGCGATGACCGCCAATATCATGGCCCATCAGGTGGAAAGCTACATCGAGGCCGGCTTTGTGGATACGCTGGCCAAACCCCTGCGCCAGGATGTGCTGGTTCAGGCGGTGTCGGACGCCGTGTCGGAAGCGGGGCGGGGACTCAAGCGTCGGCATCGGTGCGAACCGCCTAGGCCGAGGCTTCCGACAGATAGGCAAGGCGCAAGCCGCCCCAGTGCCTGCCGCCGATATGTATGGGGGCGCTGATGTCCTTCATCATCACGAAGCGGCCCGCGCCCATATCCCGACGATAGGTCTGAAGCAGGACAGGCTCGGTGTTCTGACCGGCGCGCAAACCGACGCGGTCATTGAAGATGCGCCGGTTCCTGCAATGGGCCGCATTCCAGTCCGGGTCATCGCCCTGGGGTCTGGAAAATTTCAGGTTATGGGTTGGAAGATACCCGTTCTGATCCACCGCCGCGCAGAACACGATATCGGGATGGCTCTCCGCCACGGCTTCCTGAATCGGGGGAAGCAGGCGGTCGGTGATCGGCGTGAACCGGGTCATGAATTGCTGGGGATTCGTTCCCTCGATCGGGCGGTACCGATCGTCAAAGAAGTCCTCCAGCTGCGCCTCTGCGTTTGCAATGGCTTCTGAAAAGGCCGTCTCGATCTTCGCACGGGCGTCCAGAAGCGTGCGAATGAAAGCGCTGTCGCGCGTTTGTGCGCCGGACATGGCGGCGCGCACGACCATGCGTCGGCCTCGTCGACAGTGGTGCTGATCCGACTGGCGGATTGGTCGAGCGCTTCGCTCGAGCGGCTGACGACGCTGTTCAGGTCTCGCACCTTGCTGGTCAGATCCGCCGTGCGATCCTGAATGGCGCGCGCATCGCTCGCCGCGGCTGCGCTGGAGGCGGACATCCCCGAGACGGAGTCGGACATGCCGTTGACCAGGGCGCTCAGCTGCGTGGTGGATTCGCTGACCTGATCTCCGGCGCCCGCCGCGGTCCGCCCCAGATTGACCAGGGCGTCGCTTTCGCCGCGGATTTCCGTAAGAAGGCCCTGGATCGTGAGCGTCGCATTGGCGGTTTCGCCGGCCAGCGCCTTCACCTCGCCGGCGACCACGGCGAAGCCGCGGCCAGCCTCCCCGGCGCGTGCAGCCTCGATCGTGGCGTTCAGAGCCAGAAGATTGGTCTGGCTGGCGATGCGTTCGATGGCGTCGGACATGTCCCCGACCCGGTTGAGCGCATCCAGAAGAACCCTGACCTGATCCTGCATGGCGCTGACCGTCGAAACGAGCGTGGAGATGTCCTCTCCCGTGCGGTTCAGCGCGCCCTGCGCTTCAGCCATCGCGGATGCGGCGGAGCGGGCATGGGTCTCTGTCTCTTCCGTCACGGACAGGATAGATCGGCTCTGTCCCAGTGTTTGTTCGGCGTCCTGGCCCAGAGCGCGAAGGCGTCTTTCAGTCCGAGAATGGCCTGGGAGGTTTCATCGATCAGGCCAGAGACATCGGCCATGGAGACGCCGAAGGCAGAGAGCGCATCTGAACGAGACGCTTCAGCGGGTTCAGACGTTTCTGGGCTTGCAAAAGAGTCGGCGGGGTCAGGTCGGGATGACATGCCGGTCCCCAAACGGATCGAATCTGTCGCTCAAGCTTCGGCGCGGATCGATTAACAAAACCTTCCGCATGCCGGGTTGGGCTATGCGACCTTCGTCGAAAGGGTGGGAAAGTGGGGGCTTCTGTTGCCAGGCGCCCCCGAGCCCCGCCTGACCTTGCTAGAGGTCAGGACTTAAGTGCGAGATACCCGCGCTGCTATGCAGCGAGAGCGACCTCTTCAGCATAGTTGTCGTTGGCAACTACTAAATATGGGCTGGTAACGAAGCCCATTCGGGCGAAAGCCACGTCTTTAGCCATCTGTCGATCCTATTCGGCCCCATGCTCGCCGCCCAACGTGCGGAAGAGGATTGGTGGAGCCGCCGGGATTCGCACCCGGGTCCAGCCTGGTTATTACACGCGCGTTTATCGCCATAGTCCGCCGAAGCGAACATCATGAATATAGGTGATGAGCCCACTGGGTTAAAGAGGGCGGGCGCATCAGACTCCTGCCTCTCAAAGCCTATCCGCCGCCCGGAAGCGAGCTGCAGTCTGGCAGTACGGCCATGTACTCCGCCAAGGGCGGCAGCCCCACCTCAGCGCGCCGGGCATCAACCACGGCTTCCGGGTCTGCCAGCGGCGTTTGCAGACGCTGCTCGCCGTCGACGCATTCAAACTGTGAGCCATAGGGTTGAGGCGCGTTGTCCATGACGGCCAGTCGATCCGTCAGGAGGGCATAGTTGTCAGGCGCAATCTCTCCGCTCTCGGCCAGACGCGCAAACCGCACATGAACATCTCTCATGAAGTCGGGGTCATGAGTGGCGTGCTGGACGATCAGGAATGCGTTATTGTCCGCTTCCTCGCCATAATCCGAACGCGTGAACCAGTCGATCTGAGACAGCCGGTCTTTGAGCCAGTTCGCGTTTTCGCGATCAATGCCGTTCATGTGTCGCATCAGACGCAGCCAGGTAAGCGTGGCCTCATTCGGCCCTGCGCCTGGCGTCTCGAGCATCTCAAGCATCAGAAAGCGGACACGCTGATCCCGCGCCGTGCGCTGTTGCAGGATCTCCAGCGTCGCCTCGGGGGCAAGGGCTCTGAGCTCGGCTTCGAGCGCTCGATCCTCCTCCAGATAGGCGTCAAACAGGGCATCCGCCGTCGGCGGGCCATCCGCTCCTGGATCCGCGCGTGCTGAACATGCGCCGACAAGCACTGACAATCCGATCAGCATGGCGAGCGACAAGCGTGAAAACGACCTCATTTCGACCTCCAAATTTAACCTGAAAAAGACAATACCTCGAAATACAAGGTATTCAAGTTTTCGATTTAAATGTTATTCGGGACGGGGACTGACACGGGATGAACCAACCGCCATGACAGACAGTGAGGCCAAGCTGGACCGGCAAATGCGCAAGGGGTTGCTGGGTCTGGCGGCCTGTCTGCGCTCGCGGGTTCGCCGCAGCACGGCTATGCCCTCGCGCAATCGCTTCATGCCGTTTTCGGCGCCTCGATACCTGAGGGCACGCTCTACCCTCTGCTGTCGGGGTTTGAGGCGGAGGGGTGGGTCGGAACCGAATGGGATACCTCACGGCCCGGACCCGCCCGCAAGGTCTACAAGATCACGGAGTCTGGCCGGGAGGCGCTACAGCGTCTCGGGACGCGCTTCGCACACTTGGCCGACGCCATTCAGGAGGGATTTTGATGAACCTTGTCAGAGTTCAGGACCTTGCTGACAAAGCAGCGCGTGTTCGTGCACGGGACTGGTTTGATCGCTTCGCAAAAGCCTATGTCGGAGACGCAGTGGCGCGCGACAATGCCCGAGATCAGCTCGAGAGCCATCTGATCGAGGCGCTGGAGTCGGACCCGCAAGCCAGTGTTCAGCGTGTGGATGAAGCCCTTGCGCGTTTGGGCGTGCCCGAAGAGATCGCGGCTGAATGGAGCGAAGCGCCTCTCGAAGCGCCGTCCGGGGGCGCCCGCAGAAAGATGGTCCGTTTTGCGGCCAGTCTGGCGCGCGGAGCATCCGGAATTCTGGCCATGCTGATGCTGGCGGCCGCTCTGGCGCGCATGAGCGATCCGCAGTCCGTGGGGGTGTTCAGGCTCTCTGACGGCGTCTGGCTTCTCGGCACGGCCAACAATCAGAATGTCGAGCAGGACGTGTTGGGCGCTTGGACGATTCCGGTCGCTTTGGCCCTGGCGCTGGCCCTCATGATGGGGGCCAGCGCCGGTCTGGGCCTCTGGAGCGCCATTATGTCATGGCGCAAAAAACGAGGCGTCAGCCCATCTTCATGATGAAGGCGTTGAGCTTGTTGCCGTCGAGATCGCGGAAATAGGCGGCGTAGAACTGGTCGCCGCGCCAACCCGGCTCGCCTTCACAGGTTCCGCCAAGTTCAAGCGCGGTCTTGTAGATCTCGTCCACATGCGCCTCGTCCCGGGCCGCCAGAGCCACCATGACGCCATTGCCAACCGTGGCGGGCTCGCCATTGAAGGGCTTGGTCAGGCCTATCCCGGCGCCGCCATCTGGCTTGCCCCAGGCGATGAAATTGCCCGGATCCTCCATCATGCGCGGCGTATCCAGCAGCGCTGCAATGCGGTCATAGAAGACCGCGCTTTTCTCAAGATCATTTGTCCCGATCGTCACATAGCCAATCATGGTGCGTTCCCCATTTGTTCGATAGTGGAGGGAACCACGCGCCCGTTCGTTCGGCAAGTTAATTCGCATGCTCATGCATGGAAAAACGCGGCTATCCCCTGAAGCCGCGCAGTCTCAGGGCGTTGGCCAGCACGCAGACGCTGGACGCGGCCATGGCGGCGGCGGCGAAGATGGGGGAGAGCGACCAGCCGAAGACAGGGGTGAAAACGCCTGCCGCCAGCGGGATCAGCAGCGCATTGTAACCGAAGGCCCAGACCAGGTTCTGCTTGATGTTGTTCAGCGTTGCGCGGCTCAGGCCCAAGGCGACCGCCACCGCGGCCGGATCATCGCGCATCAGGACGACGTCCGCGCTTTCAAGCGCAATGTCCGAGCCTGAGCCCATGGCTATGCCCACATCCGCCTCGGCCAGCGCGGCGGCGTCATTGATGCCGTCTCCGACGAAGGCGACCGGGCCATAGGCTTTGCGCAGTGAGGCGACGGCCTGATACTTCTCATCCGGCGGGGTCTCGGCCCGGACATCCTCGACGCCCAGCGCCTGACCGACAGCGTGCGCCGGCGCATCGGCATCGCCCGTGATCATGGCCAGGGTCAGGCCGTGTTCACGCAGGCTGTTCAGCGCATCGAACGCGCCCTTTCGGATCGGGTCGGAGACGCCGAAAGCGGCCTGAAGGTTCTGGCCGCGAGCCAGGACAATCACGGTCACTCCGTTTTCATCGAGCGCGGTGATCGCGTCGGCGAGCGGGTCAAGCTCGACGCCAAGCCGGCGCATGAAGCGTTTGGAGCCCAGGTAGACGGGCTCGCCATCCAGCTCCGCCTTGACCCCGTAGCCGGATTCCGCGGTCCAGTTCTCGAGCGTGGGCAGTGAAAGGGATTTCTCTTCGGCGGCGCCCAGAATGGCGCGCGCAATCGGGTGTTCACTGGTGCGTTCCAGAGCGGCGGCGAGGGATAGCGCCGCCTCTTCGTTCACGGTCCCGATCGTATGAATCGCGGTCAGCGCGGGCTTGCCCTCGGTCAGGGTGCCGGTCTTGTCGAACGCCGCCACGCGCACATCGGACAGGCCTTGCAGCGCCTCACCCTGGCGAAACAGAACGCCGAGCTCTGCGCCGCGTCCTGCGCCCACCATGATGGAGGTGGGGGTGGCGAGCCCCATGGCGCAGGGACAGGCGATGATCAGCACGGCGACCGCCTTGACCAGCGCTTCGCTCAGACCTGCTTCTGGCGCCAGCGTCAGCCAGGCGAAGAAGGTGACCAGCGCGATGGCGATGACGGCGGGCACGAAGTATCCCGTCACGCGATCCACCAGGGACTGGATGGGCAGTTTGGCGCCCTGGGCCTGCTCCACCATGGCGATGATCTGGCTGAGCACCGTATCCGCGCCAGTCCGGCCGGTGCGGATGACAAGGGCGCCTTCGGCGTTCATCGACCCGCCGACCACCGCATCACCCTTGGATTTATGAACCGGGATAGGTTCGCCGGTCAGCATGGATTCGTCCACATAGGACTGGCCGCTTTCCACTTCGCCATCCACGGGCAGACGTTCGCCGGGGCGCACATGGACAAGATCGCCGGGCGCCACCTCATCCAGGGACAGCTCGACAGTCGATCCGTCCCGATCCACGCGAGCGGTTTGCGGGCGCAGGCCGATCAGCTTCCTGATCGCAGCGCTGGTGCGGCCCTTGGCGCGCGCCTCCATGTACCGGCCTGCAAGGATCAGCGTCGTGATCATCGCGGCGGCTTCGAAATAGACATGGCGCGCATCGACCGGGAACAGCTCCGGCGCCAGCAGGACAAGCGTGGAATAGGCCCATGCGGCGCCAGCGCCCAGTGCGACGAGCGAGTTCATTTCGGGCGCCCGGCGCAACAGCGCCTGGCCGCCAAGCGTGAAGAAGCGACGCCCGGGGAAGGCGAGCACCAGAGAGGTCAGCACGAACTGGATCGACCAGCTCAAGGTCTGTCCCAGCGTGGACATGATGAGATGATGGAAGCCGGGGATCATGTGCCCGCCCATCTCCAGCACGAAGACCGGCAGCGTCAGCAGAACGGCTAGGATAAGCTGACGCTTTAGATCAGCTTGTGCTGCGGCTTTTCCGCTTCCTCGCGGGCGGCGCGATCGGGGCCGGATCATAGCGCTCGGCCTTGAAGCCGACGCTCTCGACCGCCGCGATCAGTTCGGCTTCATCCAGATGGTCGCCCGTTATCTGGGCGCGGGAGGTGGCGAAGTTCACATTGGCCCGCTCGACGCCTTCGGCCTTGGTCAGAGCCGTCTCCACCTTTCGAACGCAGCCTGCGCAGCTGAGGCCGGAGAGAGACAGGGTGAGAGCGGAAGGGGAGGGTGTCTGTGTCATGCCGATCAGATCGTTGCTCGCGGCATCCAATGCAAGTGCTTCAAGATGAAGACCGGCTGCGGTTTATCCGCGCAAGAGCGCGGCCCGGCCTGTCAGCGCGGCCTTTATCGAATCATCAGCCGGGTTAGACTTCGACCCGACCCCGGACCGAAGGAGATCGCCATGGTGCTCGCAGACACGCCCAAGCCTTATCTCGGCTCTCCGATCGAGCGCGCCTATCTCGATCTCCTGCACGAGATCATGGAAACGGGCGAGGACCAGACCGACCGCACTGGCACTGGCACGCGTGGCGTGTTCGGGCGTCAGATCCGCTGTGATCTCAGCGACGGCTTTCCGCTCCTGACCACCAAGAAGGTGCATTTCAAGTCCATTGCGGTGGAGCTTCTGTGGTTCATCAAGGGCATCACCAACGTCAAATGGCTGCAGGAGCGCGGCGTCTCGATCTGGGATGAATGGGCGGACGAAAATGGCGAGCTCGGCCCGGTCTACGGCAAGCAATGGCGCCGCTGGGAAGGCCCGGATGGGCGTGAGATCGACCAGCTGGCCGGTCTGATCGATCAGATCAGGCAAAGCCCGGACAGCCGCCGCCACATCATCAGCGCCTGGAACCCCGCCGACGTGCCCTCCATGGCGCTGCCGCCCTGCCATACGCTGTTCCAGTTCAAGGTGCTGGGCGGGCGCCTGCACCTGCAGCTCTATCAGCGCAGCGCGGACATGTTCCTGGGCGTGCCGTTCAATATCGCAAGCTACGCTCTGCTGCTCGCCATGGTCGCGCAGGCGACCGGCTATGAGCCGGGCGAGTATGTGCATACCTTCGGCGACGCCCACATCTATTCAAACCATTTCGATCAGGTGCGCGAACAGCTCTCGCGCGATCCGCGTCCTCTGCCGACGCTGAAGCTCAACCCAGAGATTACCGACCTCTTCGCCTTTGAGTACGAGGACATCACGCTCGAAGGTACGACCCTCACGCGCGCATCTCGGCGCCGGTAGCGGTGTAGGCATGACCCACATCAAGCTCGCAATTGTGGTCGCGGTTGCAAAGAACGGCGTTATTGGCCGGGACGGCGATCTGCCCTGGCGCATCCCGTCCGACCTCAAGCGCTTCAAGCAAGTCACGCTAGGCAAGCCGGTCGTCATGGGGCGCAAGACCTGGGACAGCCTGCCGCGCAAGCCCCTGCCGGGGCGAGCAAACTTCGTCATCAGCCGGTCTGTGACGGCCGCAGCGGGCGCTTATGTCTTCGCCGATGTTGAGGCCTGTCTTGAGGAAGCGCGCGGCGCGGCGGTCGAGGCGGGGGTGGATGAGGTCTGCCTGATCGGCGGGGCGCAGCTCTACGCCGATCTGTTGCCGAAGGTGGACCGGATCTATCTCACCGAGGTGGATCTCGAGCCTGAGGGCGATGCAGGCTTTCCCGATCTGTCGCCCGAAGAGTGGCGCGAGGTGAGTGCGGAGACGGTCGAGGCGGCTGAAGGCGATGATGCGGGCTTTACGCTACGGGTGCTGGATCGCGTCCGGGCGTCATAGCGCAGCATCCCGATACCGGTTTTACTTGAACCGGAGGCGCGGACCCGCCAAATACTCATATACCGAATAAAACACGAAACCTTATAACCAGCGGGGAGATTCATGCCCTGGAACGACAATGCAGGCGGCGGCGGCCCTTGGGGCTCCGGCGGCGGCGGTCAGAATAACAACAACCCCTGGGGGCGCGGCCCCAACGGTCCGGGTCGCGGCCCGAACGGCGGGGGTCAGGAACCTGATCTTGAGGAACTGGTGCGCCGGTTCCAGCAATGGCTGGGCGGCAAGGGTCCGCGCGGCGGCGGTCGCGGGGGTTCCGGCAAGGGCGGATCCGGTGGCGGCGTGGTCGGCGTCGTGGGCGCCCTCATCGTCGTGGGCGTATCACCGCAGCCTCGGTCTATCAGGTCGGTCCTGGTGAAGCGGGCGTGGTTCAGCGCTTTGGCGAATATGTCCGCACCACCGGCGCGGGCCTCGTGTGAAGTTGCCCTATCCGATCGAGACTGTTGAGACGGTGAATGTCACCGAAATCCGCTCGATCACGATCGGCACCACGCCGCAGGAAGCCCTGATGGTCACCCGCGACGAGAACATCGTGGATCTGTCCTTCACGGTGCAGTGGCAGGTCGATCCGACCCGCGTGCGTGATTACGTCTTCAATGTCCGTGACCAGCGCGCGATGGTTCAGGCCGTCTCGGAAAGCGCTATGCGCGAAGTGGTCGGCACCTCGGATCTGCAGCCGATCATCGGTACGGGCCGGGGCGAGGTCGCTCAGCGCGCCGAAGAGATCATTCAGGACACGCTCGATCTTTACGAAGCCGGCATCCAGGTGGTGGGTCTGCAATTGCAGGAATCCGCGCCGCCGGAAGATGTGATCGCCGCCTTCCAGGACGTCATCAGCGCCGAACAGGATGCTGAAGCGAACGCCCTGCAGGCCACCGCCTACGCCAACCGCATCGTGCCTGAAGCCCGCGGTGACGCCGTGCGCCTTCTGGAAGAAGCGCGCGGTTATCGCGATCAGGTGGTCGCCGAGGCGCAAGGTCAGGCTGATCGCTTCAATGCGATCTATGACGAATACGCCCAGGCGCCGGATGTCACCCGCGAGCGGATGTATCTGGAGACCATGGAACGGGTGCTCGGTCGTTCGGAGCTGCTGATCCTCGATCAGAACGGCAACGGGGCGGTGCCCTATCTGCCGCTCGATCAGCTCGGTCGCAATCGGGGCGACGCCAATCGCGCCGCAGGTTCGGGTCAGGGAGGCTAAGCCATGAGATTTCTCACGATCGCCTTTGGCGTCATTCTGGTCGCAGTCCTGATCGCCGCGGCCACCGCCACCTATACCGTCAACGAACGCCGCTCCGTGCTGGTGCTGCGCTTTGGTGATCCGGTCCGGGTCATCAACGAGATCGGCGACGATGAAGCCGGCCTTCACTTCAAGCTGCCCTGGGAAGAGGTGCTGCAGTTCGATCGCCGCAATGTCGAGTTCGACATGCGTCCGCAACAGCTGCAGGCCGGCGACCAGGAGCGTCTCGAAGTGGACGCCTTCCTGCGCTATCGGATCGTCAATCCGCTGCGCTATTACCAGACTGTGCGCAATGAGGCGGGCGCCAATGCCCGTCTGGGTTCGATCATGGAAGACGCGCTGCGCGCCGTGGTCGGCTCGATTTCCTCTCAGGACGTCATCTCCGGCCAGCGCGCCGAGCTGATGGACCGGGTGGAGCGGTCCGTGGACGCCGCGGTGACCCGCGCCGATCTCGGCATCGAGGTCATCGATGTGCGCATCCTGCGCGCCGACCTTCCCAATGAGGTCGAGGAGCGGGTCTTCCAGCGCATGCGCTCGGAGCGTCAGCAGGAAGCAGCCCGCATCCGCGCTGAAGGTGAGGAACGCGCCCGTCAGATCCGCGCCTCTGCGGATCGCGAACAGACGGTCATCCTGGCGAACGCCCGCGCTGATGCGGACCGTATCCGCGGTGAAGGCGACGCCCAGCGGAACGCCATCTATGCGGCGGCCTATGGCCGTGATGCGGAATTCTTCCGCTTCTATCGCTCGATGATCGCCTATGAGACGGCTCTGCGTGACGGCACGCCCATCGTGGTGGCGCCCGATAGCGCATTCTTTGACTATTTCGGCTCCCAGGACGTCGTTAACGACCTGTTGAGAGTTGAATTCAGGGATCGGCCGGGCGCAAAACGCCCGGCCGTTTCACTTTTTGGGCTTCAATGTCAGGTCTGCGCTTGGCGGCGTGGGGGCGGCGCCGTTAAGAGTTGTGGCCAGATACAAGAGACTTCTGACCACGGGGAATGTTCATGCGCGTGCTTGCCGCTGCGATCTTTGCTCTGGGCCTGGCGCTGGCGTCGGCGGCGATGGCTGCAGCGCAGCCCAATGACGGCTTTGCGGATCTCAATGACCGCTTGAGCCCGGCCGTGGTCAATATCGCCACCGCCCAGCGTGTGGGCGGCGAAGAAGGCTCGCCCCTGTTTGCGCCGGGCACTCCGCTTGAGCGCTATAACGACCTGTCGGGCAATCGGCTGCGTATGCAACGTTCGCTGGGGTCGGGCTTCATCATTGATGCAGACGGCATCGTCATCACCAATCACCACGTCATCGCCGGTGCGGACGAGGTGGAGGTCGTCCTGCAGAACGGTCTGGTGCTGGACGCCCGGATCGTGGGCAGCGATCCGGCGACGGATATCGCGGTCCTGCGCGTTGACCCGGAAGAACCGCTGCCCGTCGTGCAGTTCGGCGACAGTGAGCGCGCGCGCGTTGGCGAATGGGTGGTTGCGATCGGCAACCCGTTCGGTCTGGGCGGGTCATTGACTGCCGGCGTGATCTCGGCGCGCGGGCGCGAGATCGGCGGCGCCTATGACGATTATCTGCAGACCGATGTCGCCATCAACCGCGGCAATTCCGGCGGTCCGCTGTTCAACATGGACGGCGATGTGATTGGCGTGAACACGGCGATCTTCTCCCCCACCGGCACGTCTGTGGGCATCTCCTTCTCCGTGCCGAGCGCCATCGCCGTGCCGGTCATTGATCAGCTGATCGAGTATGGCGAGACGCGCCGCGGCTGGATCGGCGTCAATGTGCTCGAAGTGACCCGCGACATGGCCCAGGCCATGGGCCTGAACGAGCCGCGCGGCGCGCTTCTGACACGCATTGATCCTGAAGGCCCTGCAGCGGACAGCGGATTGGAGGAAGGCGACGTCATACTCGCCTTTGACGGGCGTCCTGTCGCCGATGACCGTGTCCTGCCGCGCATCGTGGCCGAAACCGAACCGGGATCGCGTGTGGATGTGGAAGTGTTCCGCCGCGGAGAGGCCCTGACCCTGCCCTTGAATGTGGAGCGGCTGGAGGAAGACAATCGCCCCACACCGCCCGCCGGCGCCGAGCTGGATGAGGACAGCGCCGCGGCGGCGATCGAGGGTGATCTCTTCGGCATGACGCTGGAGCCCATCTCTGACGCCCTTCGCCGCCGTTATCGCATTCCCACTGACGCCAGCGGGCTCGTGGTCACCGAAGTTGATCCCAACAGCGATGCAGCAGGCAAGGTCCGTCCGGGCGATGTGGTCGAGGAGATCGCCTGGACCGGGTTGAAGGTCTTGCCCAGGCGCGCGAGCTGGCGGCCCGCGCCGGCGCAGACGGCGCGCCTGTGCTGTTCAGCCTGAACCGTCAGGGTCAGTACGTGCTTGAAACCCTGCGCCGCTAGAGCGTCCTTGTGGGGTCCAAGCCTGATATCCTGTTCCTCGCCGGGCCGACGGCGTCCGGCAAGAGCGCCTTGTCCCTGCATGCGGCGCGGGCGCTCGATGGCGAAGTCATCAATGCGGATTCCATGCAGGTCTATGACGGGCTGGGGGTGATCACCGCGCGTCCCGAATCTCATGAGATGGGTGGAGTTCCTCATCACCTCTTCGGCGTCATCGATCCATCAGAGCGCTGCTCGGTCGGGCGCTGGGCGAAGCTGGCGCTCGAAGCCATCAGCGATGTCACCGGTCGGGGCAAGCGCGCGATACTGGTGGGCGGAACAGGGTTGTATTTCAAGGCGCTGGTCGACGGGCTCGCACCGACGCCAGACGTCCCGGAGGCCGTCATATCGGAGGTCAATGCGCTCTATGCGGGCGGCGGTCTGGACGCGCTGCGTGAAGCGGCGCACGCGCTCGACCCGGTCGGCGCGGCCCGGATCGAGGCAGGCGATCGCCAGCGCCTGATGCGTCTGATCGCCGTGGCCAGGACCAGCGGTCGCCCGCTGTCGGAGATCCAGGCCGAGACGCGTCCTCTAATCGAGCCGGACCGCGCTGTGGGCGTGGTGATCGCTCCGGACCGGGACGGGCTGTATGGCCGGATCGAAGCCCGTTTTGACCAGATGGTGTCGCATGGCGCACTGGAGGAAGCCCGCGCCATCGCCGAGCGGCGGCTGGCGGCGGATTTGCCCGCCATGAAGGCGGTCGGCTTGCCGCCCCTGATCGCCCATGTCCAGGGACGGCTCGACCTTGACGAAGCCATCGCGCTCGCCAAGCGTGATACGCGCCGATACGCCAAGCGCCAGTTCACCTGGTTCTCCAATCAGCATCCGGACTGGGTGCGGGTAAACTCGCTTGATCCTGTGACGGCCAGGGCCGAGCTGGACCAGATTCTTCTGACGCCTTTCTTCGGAGCCGCATGATGGCTGAACCGCTTTACCAGAACGATCTCGATCTCGGGCCGCTCAAGACCGAGACCATCGCGATCATCGGCTATGGCAATCATGGCCGCGCCCACGCGCTTAATCTTCGCGATATGGGGGCGGAGAGAGTCCTGATCGCGCTGCGGGAGGGCTCGCCGTCACGCGCAAAGGCGGAAGCGGACGGGTTTGACGTCGTCTCCATGGCCGAGGCGGCCCGGCGCGCCGACATGCTGTCGCTTCTGGCGGCGGATGAAGCCCATGGCGAGATCTGGCGCGAGCATATCGCCCCGTACTATCGCCCGGGCATGACGCTGCTGCTGTGCCACGGCTTTTCCATTGAATACGGCGTGATCGAACCGGCGGACGACATCGATGTGGTGTTGGCGGCCGCCAAGGGACCGGGCGGGGCGGTGCGTTCGAGCTTTGAGAAGGGCGGCTCGCTGATCGGTTTCTGGGCCGTGCACCAGGACGTCACAGGCAAGGCCGAGGCCCGGGCGAAAGCCTATCTGGGCGGGCTCGGCTGCGGGCGCGCGGGCGTCTACACGACCACGTTCGGCGAGGAAGCGCTGGCCGACATTCTGGGCGAGCAGGCGGTGCTTGTGGGCGGCGTTTGCGCCCTGGCGCGCGAGGGCTATGAACAGCTTGTCGCCGCCGGGATCAGTCCGATCATGGCCTATATCGATACCGTACACGAGATCAAATACATCGCCGATCTGATCCAGTCCCGCGGCATTGCAGGCATGTATGAGGCCATTTCGGATACCGCCGAATTTGGCGCGCATGAGGTGGAAGGCCCGATCCGTGAAGCCGTGCGCCCGGTGTTTGAAGCCATCGTCAAGGACGTCACCGCGGGCGATTTCGCCCGACGCTGGGTGGCGGACTACGAACAGGGGCGGGCCGGGCTGAAGGCCATGCGCGACAAGGCGTCAGAGCATCCGCTGGAAGACACGGGCAGGCTTATCCGCCGGTCGTCCAGCTTCGGAGACTGAGGGTCTTAAGCGAAATCATTGCGGCGCCCGATTGCCTGCGGTGTAAAAAGGCGTATGCGTACCGCCGCCTCGCGCCGGATGGATGACTGTCCGGGGGCGAGGGGCCCCTGTTGCCGGATATGACCGCCATGAACCCCCTTGTTCGCTTCTTCACCCGGATGGACGCCCGCGCCGCCCGCGCGATCTATATCTCGCTGGGTCTGTTTGCGCTGGTGCTCGCCATCTTTCTCACGGGCAAGTTCGTGCTCGATATCGAGCCGGGCCAGATCGGGACCTGGTTCGAGAGCGCGGCGGACCAGTGGTACGCCCTGCCGGCGACCATTCTGATCTTTACCGTTCTGGCCTTTGTCGGCGCGCCGCAATTCGCGCTCATCGGCGCGGCCGTGTTCGCCTTCGGTCCGGTGATGGGGTTCGCCTATTCGTGGATCGCGACGATCTGTTCGGCGACCGTGACCTTCTATGCAGGCCGTCTCGCAGGGGCTGACGCCGTGCGCCGGTATGGCGGCCAGACAGTCAATCGCATCTCCGAGTTTGTCGGCCGCAACGGCTTTTTCGCTCCATGATCGTGCGAATCGTTCCGAGCGCACCCTTCATCGTGGTCAATATGGCGGCCGGTGTTTCGCGTATGAGCTATTTGCATTCATCGGCGGACTGGCGGTGGGGTCCTGCCCAAAACCGCGCTTGTGGTCTTTGCAGGCGGAGGCTGATGTCGCTTCTGTCCGGGGCGGATGGCCCGCAATCCTTGCGCTCATAGGGATTGTCGCGGTCTGGATCGTGTTCATGCTGATGGCGCGCCGCTGGCTGCGCGGGCCAGCAACAGAGTTGAAAAATCCCGTGGAAGACTCAACCGGCGCTGAAGCTGAGGCGGGTGAGCGGCTTGCAATCAGTGACGCGCCATCGCACAAGGAGTCATGATACTTGCCCTAGCGCGGCGACTCGCCTGCTGCGCCTGACAGACAAAGAGGCAGAGAATGTTCTCCAGCGTGTTCGGTCTCCTTTCCGCGGATATCGCCATCGATTTGGGGACGGCGAACACACTGGGTCTACGTCAAAGGCCGTGGCGTCGTTCTGAACGAGCCTCTGTCGTGGCCTACAAGGTCGACAAGGGCCGCAAGCACGTGCAGGCCGTCGGCGCCGAAGCCAAACTCATGCTGGGCAAGACACCGGGCAATGTGGAAGCCATCCGGCCCATGCGCGACGGCGTGATCGCCGACTTCGACGTGGCCGAGGAAATGATCAAGCACTTCATTCGGAAGGTGCATAATCGTCAGACCTTCGTTAGCCCGCAGGTCGTGATCTGCGTGCCGTCCGCGCCACCGCCGTGGAGCGCCGCGCCATTCACGAGAGCGCCGTTGGCGCGGGCGCCCGCAAGGTTTACCTGATCGACGAACCGATGGCGGCCGCCGTGGGCGCGGGCCTGCCGATCGACGAGCCGACCGGCTCCATGATCGTCGATATTGGCGGCGGCACCACCGAGGTGGCCGTGATGTCGCTGTCGGGTATTGTCTATTCGCGCTCGGTGCGCGTCGGCGGCGACAAGATGGACGAAGCCATCATCAACTATATCCGTCGTTCGGCGAACCTTCTGATCGGTGAAACCTCCGGTGAGCGGATCAAGAAGGAAATCGGCTCCGCGACCCCGCCGCAGAAAGGCGAGGGCCTGACGCTGGACATCAAGGGCCGTGACCTCATGAACGGCGTGCCGCGCGAGATCGTGGTGACCGAGGCGATGATCGCCGACGCCCTGTCCGAGCCGGTCGAGCAGATCGTGGAAGCGGTCAAGCAGGCGCTGGAAGCGACCCCGCCGGAACTGGCGGCGGACATCGTGGACAAGGGCATCGTGCTGACTGGCGGCGGCGCCTGCTGCGCAATCTCGACACCGAACTGCGTGACCGGACCGGCCTGCCGGTGAGCCTGGCGGACGAGCCGCTCTCCTGCGTTGTGCTGGGTTGCGGCAAGGCGGTCGAGAATCTGCGCCTGTGGCGCCCGATCCTCGCGGAAGCGGTTTAACCGGGACAGGCGAGCCTGTGAGGGGGGACTTCCAGCTTGGCTCAGAGGCGGAGTTCCAGACGGCGAAATGATGAGGGCGTGCGGTTTCCCACGCTGCTCTTCATCGTTTGCATCTTTGTCAGCTGCATTCTGATTTATCTGGATCGCCCCGAGAGCCGGCCCCAGGCTCTGACCGGTCTGCGTGCGGGCTTCAATGATCTCGCCACGCCGGTTCTTGATCTCAGCGTGCGGCCTTTCCGGGGATTCGCCAATATCGGTCCGTGGTGGAAACGCCAGTTCGAACTGGCGGAAGAGAACCGCGCCCTGCGCATGCAGGCGGCTGAAATGCGGGCCTGGCGCGACGCCGCGCTCTCGCTGCAGGAACGCAATGCGCGCTATCGTGAAGCCCTCAATCTGCAGGCGGACGCCGCCGAGGACCGGATCAGCGCCTGGACCTGGCCGATCGCTCCAACGCTTTCGTGCGCTCACGCCTGATCGACGCCGGCTATGATGACGGCGTTCGCCCGGGCTATCCGGCGGTGAATGTCTATGGCCTTGTGGGCCGGACCGTGGAAGTGGGCCGCAGCTCGACCCGCGTTCTGCTTCTGACGGACATCAATTCCCGCGTGGCGGTGATGGCGGACCGCTCGAACGCCCGTGCGCTTCTCGTGGGCGACAACACCGAGTTTCCGCGTCTGGAGTATCTGGGCGCCGAGCCGGACCTGCAGGAAGGCGATCGCATCGTCACTTCGGGCGACGACAATGTCATGCCTCGCGGCGTGCCGGTGGGGCAGGCGGTCCGGGATCGGGATGGGCGCTGGCGCGTGGCGTTGTTCAGCCGCACCGCGCCCATCGATCTGATCTGGATCTGGCCGTTCGAGCCGGTCCAGGCGCCGGAAGCCGATCCGGTTCCTGAAGACCTGTTCCAGGAGGGGGCGAACTGATGCGGCCTCGGTTGAACGTGGCAATGGCGGCGCCGATCTGGTCATGTTCATCGTGACCATGCTGATCGCCTTGATCCTGCACGCCCTGCCCAGTCGTCTGGGCAGCGGTCCCGATCTGGCCCCGGCCTTCCCGCTGATCGCGCTATTCATCTGGTCGGTCAGGCAGCCCTGGTTCATTTCACCGCCTGTCCTGCTTCTGGTCGGCGTCGCACAGGATCTGCTGGCGGGCGCGCCCATGGGCGTCTGGGCTCTGTCTTTCCTCGTGGCCTTCAGCGTACTGCGCCTGCGAGAAACGGACGGCGCCGGTGAAGTCGGCCCGCTTGCGCTCCGCTTCACCCTGACCGCCTGCGCGGCTTTCGGCGTGGCCTGGGGGCGGGGTCCTTCGCGATTGGCGCCCCTGTGGCGCCAGGACCGTTGATTACTGAAGCGGTTCTGACCATCCTTCTGTTTCCGATCTTCGCCTGGCTGTTCGCCCGGCGGAAGGAACGCAGCACCTTCTCCTAACGCAGCAGACCCGAGAAAGAGCGCGCATGCGTCGCGACAAGCAGGAAGCCCAGGCCCAGTTCAACCGTCGCTCGCTTCTGTTGTCGGGCCTCGGGGCGGGCGCGTTCGCCGCGCTGGGCGCGCGCATGTACGGGCTGCAGGTGCTCGAGCAGGACGCCTATCGCCTGCTGTCGGAACAGAACCAGTTCAACTTCCGACTTCAGCCGCCTGCGCGCGGACGGCTTCTCGACCGGTTCGGTGAACCGCTGGCGGAAAACCGGGAGAGCTACCGGCTGATGATCGTGCGTGATCAGGCCGGCGATCCACGCGCGGCGCTGGAGCGCCTGTCGCGCTACATGCCGCTGAGTGAAACCCGCATTGACCGCATATTGCGCGCCGTGTCGCGCACCTCGCGCTTCACGCCGGTCACCGTGGCCGAGGATCTCGATTGGGAGACCTTCGCGCGCATCAACCTGCATCTGCCGGATCTGCCGGGCATCACGCCGGATGTGGGCGAGGTGCGCACCTATCCGCGCCCCTATGACTTCGCCCATGTGACGGGCTATGTGCAGGCCGCGCCGCCGGAAGCGGCCAATGATGATCCGCTCCTGCTGCACCCGGGCTTCCGCATTGGCCGGACCGGCGCCGAGCTGCAACATGAGGACGAGCTGCGGGGCTCGGCCGGCCAGCTGAAGGTGGAGGTGAACGCCACCGGCCGGGTCATGCGCGAGATACCCGAGCAGTCCATTCCGTCCGTGCCGGGCCGCGACGTCACGCTGACGCTCGACGCCCGCGCGCAACGCACCGCCATGGAAGCGCTGGGCGATCAGAGCGGAGCGGCGATCGGCCTGGATGTGATCACGGGAGAAATCCTGGTGCTCGCCTCAACGCCCAGCTTTGATCCCAATGCCTTCGTGCTGGGCATTGGCCAGGACGCCTTCGCCTCGCTCAACAACAATCCCTACCGCCCCCTGTTCAACAAGGCGACGACGGGGCTGTACGCGCCAGCGTCCACCGTGAAGGTGATGTCGTCCCTGGCCGCGCTCGAGCATGGCGTGGTGGATCCTGAAGAGACCATCTATTGCGGCGGTCACACACGACTGGGCAATCGCGACTTCCACTGCTGGCGTCGGCAGGGCCATGGCCGGGTCAATATGCATGAAGCCGTGAAGGGCTCATGCGATGTGTATTTCTATGAAATGGCCAACCGGCTGGGCATAGAGCGCTATAACGAGATGCTCGAAAGCTGCGGTCTGGGTCAGTTCTTCGACATTGGTCTGCCCTATCCGCGACGCGCGGAAGGGCTAGTGCCCGGCCCGGCCTGGAAACGGGCGCGCCGCAATGAACCCTGGACGACCGGGGACACCTTCAATGTGGGCATCGGTCAGGGCGCGTTGCTGAGTTCGCCGCTGCAACTGGCGGTGATGACGGCGCGCATCGCCACGGGACGTCGTGTCATCCCGACATTGTCGCCGGTGTCCGGTGCGCCGCCTGAATTTGAATCCATGGGATGGACGGCGGAACACCTGTCCGAGGTGAATCGCGCCATGTCCGGCGTCGTCAACGAGCCGGGCGGCTCCGCCTACTGGCCGCTGCAGACCCGGGGCATCGACCTTGAGGGCATACAGATGGCGGGCAAGACCGGCACCTCCCAGGTCTATTCCATCAGCGCCGAGGAGCGCGCCGCTGGCTTGCGGGATCAGGAAGACCTGCCCTGGCGATTGCGCAATCACGGCCTGTTTGTTTGCTATGCGCCGGTCGCCGCGCCGCGCTACGCCGTCACGGTGGTGCTCGAGCATGGCATTGGCGGCACGCGCGCCGCTGTCCCCGCTCAGGCCATTCTGCGTGATCTGGTGCGTCGCGATCCGTCAAACACCCGGCCGGACATGTATGCGTCCGCAGCCCGTCCCGTGACGGAGGCTAGGACATGGGCGTTTTCACCCAGTCCGCGCCGCGCGGTTTCCGGGGCAAGCTGTTCGAGATCAACTGGGCCTTTGTCCTCCTGATCCTGCTGGTCGGCCTCATCGGCGTCGGCATGCTGTATTCCGTCGAGGGCGGGGCATGGAATCCTTACGCCTCCCGCCACGCCCTCAGGCTGGGGGTCGGCCTGATCGCATGGTGGTGATCGCGCTGTTTCCGCCGCGGTTCTGGATGGGCATCGCCTATCCCGCCTTTCTGGGCGCGCTGGTCCTGCTGATCGGTGTGGAGCTGATCGGCACCACCGCCATGGGCGCGCAGCGCTGGATCGATATCGGTCGATCCGCATGCAGCCTCGGAGATCATGAAGATCGCCCTCGTGCTGGCGCTGGCGCGCTATTATCACGATCTGCCCGAGGAAAAGGTCTCGTCGCTGGGCGGGCTGATCATTCCGGCTTTGATGATCGCCGTGCCCATGGGCCTGATCATCAAGCAGCCCGATCTGGGCACATCGCTCTTGCTGGCGGCGACCGGGGTGGTGATCGTGTTCCTCGCCGGATTGAGCTGGAAGGTGATCATAGGCTCGGGCGTGCTGGGCGGCATCGCGGGCGGCTTCTTCTTCCAGTACGGGCTGCAGGATTATCAGCGTCGCCGGATCATGACCTTCCTCAATCCGGAAGAGGACCCGATGGGCGCGGGCTATCACATCCTGCAGTCCAAGATCGCGCTCGGATCGGGCGGGATGACCGGCAAGGGCTATATGGAAGGCACCCAGGCGCACCTGAACTTCCTGCCCGAGAAGCAGACCGACTTCATCTTCACGATGCTGGGCGAGGAGTTCGGCTTCATCGGCGGGCTGGTGGTGCTGTCGCTGTACGCGCTGATCCTCGCCAACTGCATCATGATCGCGACGTCCTGCCGTTCGGTCTTCCTGCGGCTTGTCGTGATGGGCGTGGCCACGACCTTCTCGCTCTACGTCTTCATCAATGTGGGCATGGTCATGGGGATGCTGCCGGTGGTGGGCGTGCCCCTGCCGATGATCTCCTATGGCGGCACCGTGATGATGACGGTTCTGATCGGGCTCGGGCTGATCCTGGGCGCGCACGTGCACCGCGACACCGAACCGCCGAAAGGTGCAGGATTGTTCGGTTAACGCCGCATTGCCCAACTTGACCGCAGGGCGCGGATCGACCAACCTCCCGCGCCAAACCGTCGCAGGACGGTATCGGATTTATAGCGCGCGCCCAGAGGCGTGGCTGAGGGGAGGAGACTTCATCAATGGCGATGGGCGGCGCGAGCGCGCACGGGACTTGGAGCAGCCGTTTCGGCTTTCTGATGGCGGCGATCGGCTCGTCTGTCGGATTGGGGAATTTCTGGCGGTTTCCGTATACGGCGGGTGAGAATGGCGGCGCGGCCTTCGTTCTGATCTACCTTGCCTGCGTGGCGCTGATCGGCTTTCCGATCCTGATGGCGGAACTCAGCGTGGGCCGTCATGCCCGGCGTTCGGCGGTGGGGTCCACCCGCAAGATGGCGTTTGACGCCGGCGCGTCCGAGTTGTGGTCCATCGCCGGCTGGGTCGGCATGGCCGGCGGCGTGATGATCCTGTGCTTCTACTCGGTCGTGGCGGGCTGGGTCCGCCTCCTATGTCTACAAGATGTTCACCGGCGCCATGGTCGGCATGGATCCGACCGAGGTGTCCAGCGTCTTCGGCCAGCTGGTGGGCGACACCGGCACCGTGATCCTGTGGCATACCCTGTTCATGGGCGTGACCATGGCCATCGTGTGCTTTGGCGTCATCAAGGGCATTGAGCGCACGGTGTCGATCCTGATGCCGCTCTTCTTCCTGATGCTGGTGGGCATGGTGATCTATGCCGGCCTGACCGCCGATATGGGCGCCGCGATCAACTATCTGTTCGCGCCGGACTTCTCCAAGATCACCGCGCAGACCTTCCTGGAAGCGCTGGGCCAGGCCTTCTTCTCGATGAGCGTGGGGTCGGCCATCATGATCACCTATGGCTCCTATCTGTCGCGCGACGACAACCTGCCGCAATCGGCGGGCATCATCGCGGGCTCTGATACGCTGGTCGCGATCATTGCCGGTCTGGCGATCTTCCCGTTCGTGTTCGCCTTCGGCCTCAGCCCTGACGCAGGTCCGGGCCTGTTCTTCCAGACCCTGCCGGCAGCGTTCTCGCAAATGCCGGGCGGCCAGTGGGTGGGCGCCGCCTTCTTCTTCCTGGCGCTGATCGCGGCGCTGACGAGCTCGATCTCGCTTCTGCAGGTGATCGTCGCCTTTGGCGAGGAGCACACCGATTTCGGCCGTGTGGGCTCGGCGCTGTTCTTTGGCGCGATCATCTACATGTTCGGCGTCGCCGCGGCCTTCTCGGGCGATTTCTTCGATATTCTCGACAAGGTGTCCGGCACGATCCTGCTGCCGCTGGGCGGTCTTCTGATCGCTCTGTTCACCGGCTGGGTCGTGTCCAAGTCGCTCATGCAGAAAGAGCTGCCGCATGCCGGCGAGAAGTTCTTCGCCTATTGGCGCTTCACCATCCGCTGGCTGGCGCCGGTGGCGGTGGGCCTGATCATCGTCACGGGTCTCGCCAGCATGTTCGGCATCAGCCTGCCCTTCATCGGCTAGGGCCTGATCCAACTCAAACAAAAGCCCCGGTCTGATGACCGGGGCTTTTTTGTAGTTGCATGACGCCGGGCCTAGCCGAAGCGGCGGGCGAACATGTCGGTGGCGCGCACCAGCCCGTCCACAATTCCGGGCTCGCCGGCGGCATGGCCTGCGTCCGCGACGAAATTCAGCTGCACCCCGGGCCAGACGCGCGACAACTCCCAGGCCGTGCGCGGCGGGGTGACCATGTCATACCGCCCCTGCACGATGACGCCGGGGATCTCCCTGAGATGGTTGGTATCCTCCAGCAGGACGCCTTCACGTTCAAAGAAGCCGCCATGATGGAAATAGTGGGACTCAATGCGCGCCAGCGCATCGGAGCGGTGCGGATCAGGGTTCACATGATCGGGCGTCGTGCCCATCGAGATCAGCGCGCTTTCCCAGCTTGACCAGGCCAGCGCGTCATCGCGACGCTGGTCCATGCTCGCGCCCGAGGTCAGCCGCGTGTAGTAGGCGGCAATGACATCCTCGCGCTCATCCGGCGCCAGCCGATCGGTCAGGCGGGCCCAGGCGTCGGGGAAGAGACGGTTGGCGCCATCACGGTAGAACCAGTTCAGTTCATGACGGGTGCAGGTGAACACGCCGCGCAACACCAGGCCCAGAACGCGGTCCGGACAGGCGCGGGCATAGGCGAGCGCCAGCGTCGCGCCCCAGGACCCGCCAAAGGCGAGCCATTTGTCCACGCCCAGATGGACGCGCAATTGCTCGATGTCGTTGACGAGATGGGCGGTGGTATTGTGTTCCAGCGAGGAATAGGGACGGGAGCGTCCGCAACCGCGCTGATCAAAGACAATGATGCGGTAGCGGCGCGGATCAAAGAAGCGCCGCATGGCGGGGGCCGCGCCGCCTCCCGGCCCGCCATGCAGGGTGATGACGGGCACGCCGTCCGGGCGTCCGCAGTCCTCGTAATACAGGCTGTGACCCTGACCCACGTCCAGAAATCCGGTGTGGACCGGGGTCAGGGGCGGATACAGCCCAAGACGGCGATGAGAGCGTGCTGTGTCCATTTTTCCGTGCTAATCAGCGGATTAACTTTCAAGTCTGTTTACCGTGAGACTATGTCGTTTTATCACTATGTGGAACCAGCTTCGCGAGGGGGAGTTGGTCTCTGTATGAAGGATCGCTTCGACATGCACACGGTCTTCAGGACTCTGGGCCTGGTAGTCGGTTTATGCACCTGCAGCCTTGCGGCCGGATGCGCCAGTCAACCGATCACCCTGGGCGCGGACTCCCAGGCGGACATCGAGGCGGAGGCGCGTCTGCGTTCACAGGCGGCGCGACTGAGCGCGCTGGTGGACGAGGAGGGCTGGACCCTCACGGCCGGACCTGCAGACGCCGCGCGACAATTCTTTTCCCGCCTGATCAATGGCGGCGAGGACGCTGACGCGCAATCGGATCCTGTCAGCCTCTATGTAGAAGCCCAGGGCGCCAATGTGGTGCTCGCCTTCCATGAGGATATCGCTCAACTGACCACTCTGGCGCAGGGGGTGGCGGACGCCGCCGACAATGTCAGCCAGAGCGCTCAGGGTCTGGGCCAGGCGACGCTGACACAGGATCTTGCGTCTGCTGAAGGCGCGCTGGGCGCAGTGCGTCGCGCAGAGGATTTCTTCAAGGCTGTCTCCGAAGGCTTTGGTCCGGACGCGGACGAAGCGCAGATTGCGCAAGCGCTCTCCTTGCTTGCGGCGGAGAAGACCCGCCTTGCCGATGCCGCCGACGCGCTGGCTGAACGGCGCTGGGCGGCGCAATCCAGTCAGGGCCTGTCCAGCTGATGTCAGAGACTCTTCCGGGCGATGCGCTCGACCCGCAAACCGTCAAGGGCTTCCTCGCCGATGACGAGGGCCAGGCCTTGGCCCGTCATGCAATCCGTGCGTCACACACTGCGCCCGGCGCCTTTGTCGAGATCGGCAGCTGGTGTGGTCGCTCCAGCGTCTATCTGGGCCGCGCTGCGCGGGAGGCGGGCCGTGTGCTGTTCGCCATCGACCATCATCGCGGTTCTGAAGAGCATCAGCCGGGCGAGGGCTATCACGATCCCGACCTGTTTGACGCCGAACTGGGCCGGGTCGACACCCTGCCGGCGCTTCGCCGCACGATCGCGCTCGCCGATCTTGAGCAGAACGTAGTTCCGGTTGTCGGGCCGTCTGCTGTCATTGGCGCACACTGGTCCGCGCCCCTGAGCTTTGTGTTCATTGATGGCGGTCACGCCATGGATACGGCATTGGCCGATTATCGCGCTTGGGCGGGACATGTGGCGCGTGGCGGCCTGCTGGCCATCCATGACGTCTTCCCCAATCCCGAGGACGGGGGACGCCCGCCCTATGAAATCTGGAAGCTCGCCGTGGCGTCAGGCCTGTTCGAGCCGGTCGAGCGGATCAATACGCTCGAGATTCTGCGTCGCCTTTGAGCCAGGCGTCCGGCCGGGCGTGACGGATCAGAAGGTCTGATCCATTGCTGAGCCCGTAAAGGGCGTCAGCGGCCAGTACGACCGCGCCCGCTGTCCAGCTGGGGCGTTCCTTGGGCCAGACCTGGCCCAGCTCGAACTGCCAGCCCATCCAGTAGCCCAGACCATCCCGCGCCAGAGGCGCAGCGCGCCCAGGAGACGTTGCGCCCGCACGGTTTCGCCAATGCTCAGACAGGCCAGCGCCAGTTCGGCCGTTTCGGCGGCGGTGATCCAGGGCTCCTCGCTGACGCAGCGGCAGCCCAGGTCCTCGACCACGAACTTGTCCCAGCCTGCGTGCAGGTGCGCCTTGGCGCCCAGACCGGTCAGAACGCCGGACAGAACCGGATAATACCAGTCCATGGCGTAGCGGGAGCGATCCTCGCCCAGCCGATCAAACCGGTGTGGCCGGTCCGTGAAGGTCTGAGCGATTGTCTTGCGGGCGCGCGCCCAGTCGGGGCGGGACTGATCGAGCGCATCGGCAATGCGCAATCCGCACTCGAGGCTCTTGTAGAGCGAGGCGTTGCCGGCCTTGAGCGAGTCCACGTCTTCGAGCGGCTGGCCGTCATCGGGCTTGCGCCAGACCACATCGCCATGGGGCGTCTGGTGGCTGACCACCCAGTCGAGCGCCCTCGTGATCATCCCGGCATGGCGGGCGATCAGGCGCGGCTCATCGAGCGCCAGCGCACAGCGCAGCACGGTGACCGCGGCATAGCCGGTGAAATTGGTGTCACGGGCGGTGACCGGGTTTTCAGGCGGGGCGATACGGTCCCCGCTTTCATCCATGGGCACGCCAGCGCCCAGCTCACCCAGCCAGGAGCCGTCTTCATGCTGACGCTCGGCCAGCGCATCAAGGGCGGCGTGCACCGCCGTCTCGCGTCCTGCGACCGCCAGCGCCATGGCGCTTTCACCATGGTTCCAGGGGTCCCAGACGCCGGTCTCGATCCAGGGGATCGCGCCGTCGCGCAATTGCAGGTCCTCGATCCGGTCGGCGCAGGCGGCGATATCGACGCCGATGGATTGCGGGCGATGGCTCATGCCGCGTCCTTCTGGAAATAAAGCGCGACGGACTTGCCCATCACCGGGTTGAGCGCGGCTTCGGTCCAGCGCGTCAGGCGCGGCTTTTCCAACAGATCCCATTCCAGCAGCTTGCGGAAGGCTTTGACCGTGCGGCTCTCTTCCTGGCGTTCCCATTTGGCGCAGCGCAGCCACCAATAGGGCGAGTGCAGGGCGTGCGCCCAGTGACGCTTGTAGGGGCGGTAGCCGCGGCTCGCGACCCGGTCGCGAAGCTCATGATCGCGGAAGATGCGCACATGTCCGCCGGGGGTGTTCTGATAGCCTTCAGACAGGGCCCAGCAGATCTTCTCCGGCCAGTAGCGCGGCACGGACAGCGCAAAGCGCCCGCCCGGCTTGACGATGCGGGTGATCTCATCGAGCGCGCATCCACATCGGCAGTGCTCGAGCACTTCATG